>Ga0326732_1000178_pt1 | contig 15448 bp, 8 predicted proteins | sample MHFSIPfraction_4_FD_207644 | JGI IMG/M metagenome (GOLD analysis project Ga0326732, IMG submission 207644) | Lab enriched peat soil microbial communities from Michigan Hollow, Ithaca, NY, United States - MHF12FN SIP fraction | ecosystem: Environmental > Terrestrial > Soil > Wetlands > Peat...
GGAACACGAGGACCATCGACTGGAATTTGGACGGGACGAGAGATGTCGTCCAGGAGCTGCCGGGTGATCTCGGTTTCGATCTCCAGCGGATCACCGTCCGGCGCTTCGACACCGGCTATCGTGACGGCACGAAGCGTCTCGCCGCCTATTTCAGCGACACCATCTCGTACAAGCGCTTCAATTTCAACATCGGCCTGCGCTTCGACCATGCCAAGGACTACGTCAGCGAAAATACCTATCGGTCCCTCTGGCTCCCGGGACAGGCGCCCACCTACTCGCTCTATTCAAACTATGCCACGCTCACCGAAGATTTCTTCGGCGGCACCGAGACCGTGGACGCGATCGCGGCGCTGCTGCCGGATACGGTCACCCCGTTGGTTACGCCGCCCAAACTCTATTGGTTCTTCTCACCGCGCCTCGGCGTGACCTACGATCTCTTCGGTGACGGAAAAACGGTCCTCAAGGCCGCCTATACCCTTTATCCCGGCGGTGGCCTGGGGACGGGGTACAACACGCCGTTCGGCCAGTACGGCACCCTGCGCTTCTGGTGGGCCGACGGTTACGGGTTCGGCAGCACGCCCGGAAATCCCACCGCGGGTGCGGACGGCGTCGCGACCTTTGACGAGCTCTATTGGGCTTCCTTCGATTCGGTCCGGACCCCCTACCACGCGTTCGACACGGAAGGCACGTTCGTCGGCAACACGGACCGCGAATACGGCTACATGTACAGCGGATTCACCTTTGGGTCCACCGAGCTTTCGCCGTCCCACTCTCTGGTCGACCTCGCCAACTGGAAAACCGACCTGACCCACGAAGTGAATATCTCGATCGAGCATGAGCTCTTCCAGGACTTCGGCCTGAGCCTGAGCTTCAATTGGAAGAGGATGGGCCGGTTCTCCTGGTCTCCGGACTTCTATCCTGACCTGAACCACCTCCGGAGCAAGGACGACTATGTCATCGCCGGCACGGTCCCCGATACTCTCACGAACGGCCTGGGGGACAGCTTCGATCCCGGTGAGGCCGCGGGCAAGCCTTGGTACGTCCTGACGGACAATCCCGAGGGGCTCTACACGGACTACACGAAGACCGTGATGATGGACCCCAAGCGGCACAACACGTACTGGGGCATCGACTTTGTCTTCACCAAACGCCTCACCAACCGGTGGATGCTCAACGGGTCGGTCACCTACCAGGACCAGCGCAGCTATTTCGGCGACAACGGCTATCTGGATCCGACCAACCTGTGGGCCAGCGAAGGGCAGATCTACGCCTTCGACATGGGCGGCGGCAGCGGCAAGATCACTCGTCCGTTCTTCACCCGCTGGATGTTCAAGCTGATGGGCCTCTACCAGCTGCCGTGGGACATCAGTCTCTCCGGGACGGTCTCGGCCCACCAAGGCACGTATTACCAGACCTACTTCAACCTCGAAGACGACACTCTGCCGAATCCCGACTCGTACTACAATTCCATGGCCACGACCAAGTACAACGACCGGACCCACCTGGGCGATGTCTGGGTCGTCAACTTCAAGTTCGAAAAGATGTTCAAGATCGGCGGCCTGGGGAAGATGTACTTCTCGGCTGACGTCTTCAACTCTTTGAACTCCCAGACGATCCTCCGCAAGGAAGACATCGGCTACGGCACGTTCTACTATGAGTCGGGCACGCTCGTCGATTATGCCGATCCCTCGGCGACGAGCGGCTTCAACAACGAGATCCTGAACCCGCTCCTCGTCCGGCTGGGCATGAGGTTCCAGTTCTAGCAGCAGATCCCGCACAAGCAGACGCACGAAGCCCCTTCCGCCTCGCGGCGGAAGGGGCTTTTTTATTGTATAATGTCGCCATGTCCCTGGGAAAAAGGGTCTTTCTCACGGCCGGGCTGCTCCTCGTCGCCGAGGCCGCGGCGGCCGCGGACGTCAACGTCCTCCTCATCACGGTCGACACGCTGCGCGCCGACCGCCTGAGCTGCTACGACGCGGGCCGCGGCCCGACGCCGGCGATCGACGCCCTGGCCTCGAAGGGCGTCCTGTTCGAGCGGGCCTTCGCCCACAATCCGACGACCCTCCCCTCCCACGCCAACATCCTTTCGGGGATGACGCCCCTGTTCCACGGCGTCAGCGAGAATTCGAAATCCGTCTTTCCGGCGCAGTGCCCGACGATGGCCGTCTTCCTCAAGGCCGGGGGATATGCCACCGGCGCGTTCATCGGGGCCTTCCCGTTGGATTCCCGCTTCGGCCTGGACCGGGGTTTCGATGTCTATGATGACAGCTTCCCGGCCGAGGCGGGCCGCGAGTCCGAGTTCAAAGAGCGCCGGGCGTCCGAGGTCGTCAGGGCCGCGGCGGCGTGGATCTCGCGCCAGCCCGGAAAGTGGTTCTGTTGGATCCATCTCTGGGACCCCCATGCCCCCTATGCACCTCCCGAGCCCTTCCTCGGCCGCTACCGGGAGGATCCTTACGCGGGGGAAGTGGCCTATGTCGACTCCGAGATCGGCGCCCTGTTCGGGGAGCTCGGGGACCGCCATCTCGCGGACAGCACGCTGGTCATCCTCACCGCCGACCACGGGGAATCGCTCGGCGAGCACGGCGAGCTGACGCATAGCTACTTCGCCTACAACGGCACCCTCCACGTCCCCTTGATCATCGCCGGTCCCGGCGTCGGCGCACGGCGGGTGGCGGCCAATGTCAGCCACGTCGACATCCTGCCGACGGTCTGCGATCTCCTCGGCCTCCCCTCTCGTCCGGGCCTCCAGGGCCGGACCCTGGCCGGCCTCATGAGGGGCGGCCGGGCCGAGGACCGGGCCATCTATTTCGAATCCATGGAGCCCTATTTCGACAAGGGCTGCGCGCCGTTACGGGGCTTCATCCGGGGCCGGCAGAAGTTCATGGACACGCCCATCCCCGAGGTCTACGACCTGGCGGCCGATTTCGGCGAATCGAAGAACCTGGCCGCGACGACCGACCTCGCTCCACTCCGCAAAGAGCTCGATAGGATGCGGAAGGCCCTGTCCTCTCCGGCGGCGGAGCGCGGCGGCCGGGTGGCGGACGCCCAGACCCTGGAGCGGCTGCGAAGCCTCGGCTACACGGCGGGCCCGGTCCCCCAGCCGAAGGAGTCCTATGGGCCGGGCGACGACGTCAAGAGCGTTCTGCCGTTCGAGCAGAGGCTCGAGCGGGCCATTCTGCTGGGCGACGGCGGCCAGGCGGACGGCAGCGTTCAGGAGCTGGCCGCCCTGATCCGCGAAAAAAAGGACTTCACGCCGGCCTATATCTATCTGGCCCAAACGCTGGTGGCCCTGGGACGGACCGGCGAGGCGGTCCGGGCGCTCGACGAAGGCGTCCGCGACAATCCCGGAAACTATGCGCTTCTGTCCGTCTTCGGGACGCTCCTCGTCCGGGCCCGCCAGGACGACCGCGCCGAGGAGGTCCTCAAGAAGGCGATCGCTATCGTCGACTTCGATCCCGATGCCTGGAATGCGCTTGGGGGCATCAGGATGCGCAAGGGGGATCTCGACAAGGCCCTGGAGTCGTTCGACCGGGCGGTCACCCTGGACGCCTCCTTCACTCCGGCCTATATGAACATCGGGGCGGCCTCGATGGCCCGTTATTTCGGCAGGGGCAGGAACCCCGACGATTTGGCTTCGGCCGTCAAGGGTTTCCGCCGGGCCGCCGCCTTGGAGCCGGGGTCGAACCCGGCCCTGCGCGGGCTGGCCTCGGCCCTGACGACGTCAGGCAACATCGACGAGGCCGTGCCGGCCTGGGAGAAGGCCGTGGCCGCCGATCCCAAGGACGATTTTTCCACCTACAATCTCGGGGTGGCCTATTTCAACAGGGGCGACAAGGCCGGGGCCCTGCGCTGCTTCGAGCGCTACCTCGATCTCCGGAAAGACACGCTGACGGCCGAGGAAAAGAACCGGATCCTGGAGCTGGTCGCGAAGTGCCGCGGCCCTCAGAAAGAGCCGTCCCGCCGGGAGGCGGCTATCGGAGGCGAACGATGAGAGCGCCGGTTCGAGTTGCGGGCCTCGTTGTCGCCTCATGGCTGGCGATCTCGGTCTGTGCCGCCGGAGCGGCCGGCGCGGACACCAACGTCCTTCTGGTGACCATCGACACCCTGCGGACGGACCGGCTCAGCTGCTACGGTCCCGGGCACGCCCAGACCCCCCAGATCGACGGACTGGCGGCGAGGGGCGTTCTGTTCGAACGGGCATACGCCCATGATCCAGAGACCCTTCCGTCGCACACGAACATCCTCCTGGGAATGACGTCCCTGGCCCACGGCGTCTGCGAGAACAGCAAGTCCATCGTGGCTCCGGAATTCCTGACCCTGGCGGAATTCCTCAAGAGCCGCGGCTACGCGACGGGCGCGTTCGTCAGCGGATTTCCCCTGGATTCCCGTTTTGGGCTGGATCAGGGCTTCGACGTCTACGACGACCACTACCCGGCGAAGGCGCTGCCCGGCCGGCTTTTTTCGGAGCGGCGGGCCGAAAAGACCGTCTCCGCCGCCCTGCAGTGGCTCTCGTTGACGAAAGGGAAATGGTTCTGTTGGGTCCATCTCTGGGACCCGCATGATCCCTATGCGCCGCCGGAACCCTATCTGACCCAGTATGCGGACGACCCCTACGCGGGCGAGGTCGCCTACGTCGACGCCCAGCTCGGCCTCTTGTTCGGCGAGCTCGAGAAGCGGCAGCTCATCGACAAGACGCTGATCATCCTGACCGGCGATCACGGCGAATCCTTCGGCGAACATGGCGAGACTTTCCACGGCTATTTCGCCTACAACACGACGCTCCGGATACCCTTGATCGTCTCCGCACCGGGAGGCAAAGCCGTGCGGGTCAAGGACGCCGTGAGCCATATTGACATCTTCCCGACGGTCTGCGATGTCCTCGGGCTGGAGAAGCCGGCGGCCCTCCAGGGCGATTCCCTGCTGCCGTTCCTGCGGGGCCGGCCGAGGAAGTCCAGGCCCATCTACTTCGAAGCCCTCGAATCCTACCTGAACCGGGGCTGGGCGCCCGTTCGCGGCGTCATCGAGAACGGAAAGAAGTACATCGATTCGCCCATCCCCGAGATCTATGACCTGGAGAGCGATTTCGAGGAAACGAAGAATTTGGCCGCGGGCTCTGACCTGGCGCCCTACAAGAAGAGGCTGCAGGAGGTCATGGCGGCCGGCGCTTCGACCCTCGCGGCCCGGTCCGGCCGTCAAACGTCCGACCGGGAGACCCGGGAGCGGCTGCGCAGTCTCGGCTACGCGGCCTCGCGCGTGACTCAGCTCAAATCGTCCTACGGTCCCGAAGACGATCTCAAGACGCTCCTCCCCCTCGAACAGAAGGTCAACCTCGCCACCCGGCTCGAGAGGCAGGGCAAGGTCGCGGAAAGCGTCCGGCTCCTCGAGGACGTCCTCAAGGAACGGAAGGACTTCGCCAGGGCTTATGACCAGCTCTATGAGATCTACCGCGCCCAAGGCTTGATCGACGACGCTCTCCGGGTCTTCGAAAGGACCTTCGAGGCCAACGCGGACAACTTTCTCTTCGTTTCGGAATACGGGATCGCCCTGGTCAAGAACGGAAGATACGCGAAAGGCGTCGAGGTCCTGGAGAAATCCCTCCGTCTCTACGATCAGGACCCGGAGGTCTGGAACTCCCTCGGCGTGGCCTACGGGAGGACGGGAGATCTGGAGAAGGCCCGTGAGGATCTCGGCCGGGCTCTGGCCCTGGCGCCCGAGGATGCCATCTTCAACGACAACGTCGGCGCGCTCTACGTCACGATGGCTTTGAAGGCCAGGAACCCGGGATTCGCCGAGCAGTCGATCGCTTTTTTCGAGAAGGCCGTCGCGGCCGATCCCACCCTGGCCTCCGTGTACAACGGCCTGGCCGGCGCGCTGCGGCTCCTGGGCAAGAAGGACGAAGCCATCGCCAACTGGGAAAAGGCCGCGTCCCTCGACCCGCGCTTCGATCTGCCCCTCTACAATCTCGCCGTGGCCTATCTGGAGAAGGGAGACAAGACCAAGGCCTTCGAAAGCTGCCAGAAATATCTTGCGGCCCGGGGCGCGGCCATCACCTTGGAAGAACAGCGGGAGATCAATGCCATCATCCAGAAATGCAAGTGATCCGGCCTTCGAGGGTCCGGCCAAAGCCTCCGGCTGGCGGGGAGGCGCCGTCTTCATCGGCCTCTGGATGATCCTTGGCCCGGCCGGAAGCCTTGCGGCATTCCCCACCCCCCGCCCGGACGCCGGCGCAAAGCAAAAGCCCAACCTCCTTCTCATCACCGTGGACACCCTGCGCCCCGACCGGGTGAGCTGCTACGGCGGCAGCGTGCTGAAGACCCCGAATATCGACCGTCTGGCCGCGAGGGGGACCGTGTTCCGGCGGGCCTTCGCCCAAACGACGACGACGCTTCCGTCGCACACGAACATCCTTCTCGGCCTGAGCCCGCTCCGGCACGGCGTCCACGACAACGGCAATTTCATCGTCGGCAAGGAGTTCCTGACCCTGGCGGAGCACCTCAAGGCGGCCGGCTATGCCACGGCCGCCTTCATCGGCGGGTTCCCGCTGGATTCGAGATTCGGGCTCAATCGGGGTTTCGACGTCTATGACGAGACACTCGAGAACCGGGGCACGAACGAGCAGTTCTACCGGGAGAGGAAGGCCGAGGACGTCGTGGCCAGCGCTCTCCGGTGGCTCGAGGGCCGGGCTTCGCCCTGGTTCGCCTGGGTCCACTGTTACGACCCCCACCATCCCTACGAGCCCCCGGAACCGTTCCTGTCCCAATACAAGGGCCGGCTCTACGACGGCGAAGTCGCCTACGTCGATCTCGCGCTGAAGAAGCTCCTCGATTTCATCGAGAGCGAAAAGGGCGCCGACGCGGTCGTTGTCTTCACCGGCGACCACGGCGAATCGCTGGGCCAGCACGGAGAGGATACCCACGGCTTCCTCGCCTACAACACGACGCTCAGGATCCCTCTCCTCATCTCCGCCCCGGGATGGAAGGCGGGGATCGTGGACCAGATGGCCGTCCATACGGACCTCTTCCCCACGATCTGCGATCTCCTGGGACTCGAGGTGCCTTCCCGGCTCGACGGCCTCTCGCTCCTGCCGGCTATGAAAGGAAAGAAGCTGCCTCAAAGGGCCGTCTACTTCGAATCGCTGTTCCCCTACTACAGCCGGGGGTGGGCGCCGATCACCGGCTTTCTCCAGGGATCGGAAAAATTCGTCGAATCGCCGATCCCCGAGCTCTACGATCTCGACAAGGATTTCGACGAATCGAAAAACCTGCTGGCCGGGCAGGATCCAGGGAAGCTCAGGGCCCGGCTGGCCCAGGTCATGGGCGGGCTCTCGCCGCTCGATCAGGCCGGCCGGGACCGGAAACCCGACCGCGAGGCCCAGGAAAAGCTGCGAAGCCTGGGCTATGTCTCCAGCCCTCAGCCCGTCAGGAAAGCCCAGTACGGCCCCGGGGACGATGTCAAGACCCTGCTGCCGCTGCACAACAAATGCACGGAGGCCCAAGGCCTTTTCGACAGCGGCCACAGCGCGGAGGCGATCGATCTGCTGAAGAGCGTCCTCACCGAGAGGGAAGACTTCGACGGCGGCTATTCCGCGCTGGGCGTGATCTACGCGAGGATGGGCCGGATCGGCGACGCCCTGGCCGTGCTGAAGAGAGGTGTCGAGCTCTTACCGTCGAACTACCTGATCGCCTCGCCGTACGTCCATCTGCTCAATGAGGTCGGGCGGGCCGACGAGGTCATCCGGGTGATCACGGCGGACGGCCGGTATCCGTTCGAACATGAATTCGACAGCTGGAACGCCCTGGGCGTCGCCTATCTGAACACGGGGCAGCTCGAGAAAGCCCGCGAAGCCCTGGACAGCGCCCTGGCCTTGGACGAAAAGGATTACCTCGTTCATAGGAACCTGGGAGATGTCGAGTTCGCGGTCTTCGCCCGCAGCAAGGACCCGGGGGCCTATGAGAAGTCGCTGGCATATTATGAAAAAGCCATCGCGCTCAACCCCCGGGATCCGTCGTCCCGCAACGCCTTGGGCTTCACCTATCTGCAGGGAGGGCGGCCTCGGGAGGCGATCCCCCCCCTTCAAAAAGCGCTGGAGCTCTTCCCGGATTACGACACGGCCGTCTATAACCTGGGGCTGGCCTATTTCGGCAGCGGCGATTACGGGAAAGCGCTCGAGAACTTGACCAGGTTCCGGGAGAAATTCGCACGTCCCCTGACCCCGGCCCAGATCAGGGCGGTCGATTCGCTGATCCAGCAATGCCGGTCGAGGCTCGCCGGCCGATGACGCGCCGGGGCGGGCGCGGGGGCGCGAGCGGCCCCGCCGATCCCACGGCTCGGGAGAGAATCATGCAGATCGTTTCCCTCACCCCGGAGTACCACTCTCTGGTCTGCGTCTGCCTCGAAGACTGGTCGGACGAGCTCAAGGAGGGCGGCGACCATAAGGCCCGGTGGCTCGAGAAGATGACGGCCAGGGGCCTGCGGGTCAAGCTCGCCCTCGACGACAAGGGCGTCGTCGGCGGGATGATCCAGTATGTCCCCATCGAGGAGTCCTTCGTCGAGGGCCGGGGGCTTTATTTCATCCACTGCATCTGGGTCCACGGCTACAAACAGGGCCGGGGGAATTTTCAGAAGAAGGGCATGGGGACGGCGCTCCTCGAGGCGGCCGAGAAGGATGCCCGGGAGCTCGGGGCCGAAGGGATGGCCGCCTGGGGCATGGCGCTGCCCGTATTCATGCGGGCATCGTGGTTCAAGAAGCACGGCTACAGCAAGGCCGACGCGCTGGGCCTGCAGATCCTCTTGTGGAAGCCGTTCACCGAGGACGCCGTACCGCCCCGCTGGATCCGGGACAAGAAGAAGCCCGAGCCGGCGGCGGGCCGGGTCACCGTCACCGCCCTCGTCAACGGCTGGTGCCCGGGCATGAACATGGCGTTCGAGCGGGCCAGGCGGGCCGCCTCGGAATTCGGCGATCAGGTCGCGTTCCGGGCCGTCGACACGTTCGACCGCGGGGTTTTCCGGGAATGGGGCGAGCCTGACGCCATCTTCGTCGACGACAAGGGCCTGCGCATGGGGCCCCCTCCATCCTATGACAAGATCAAGAAAACGATCGCCAGGGCGGTCAAGAAGCGCGGCTGAGCCTTCTCAGCGGCTTCTTCCCTTGGCCAATCCTGTCAGGATCTGAACGGCATCGGCGCCGCCGACGTCGCCGATCGCCGCCACGGCCTCCTTGCGGACCGCCGAATCGGGATGTGTTTTGGCGAGCCCGACGAGGAAGGCCAGCCCGCTGCGCCCGGGGAGGTCGGCGACGGCATGGATCGCCTCCTCCTGGATCTTAGGGTCCTTGTCTCCGGTCGAGATCCTCTCCAGCGCCTTGACGGTCGCGGCCGTGGCTTTTTCCGCCAGCCCCCGGATGGCCTCGCCGCGAATGGGACCGTCCGGGCCGTTGACCGCAAGTGAGATCAGCGCCTCGGCGGCCGCCGGGAGGTCCATCTCGACGAGCCCGTCGACGGCTCGCTCCCGGACGTCGTGGGACGGGTCGGCCTTGATCGTCTTCAGCAGGAGGTCCAGGGACTTGGGATCATTCTGTTCGCCCAGGCACGAGGCCGCTTCGCCGCGGATCTCCTCGCTCTCCTTGCCCGCCAGGATCCGCTCGATGAACGGCACAACGAGCGCGGCGTCCCGGTGGAGCCCGATGGCCCAGAGGATCGAACGCTTGTCCTCCTCGGCGGAGGCCCGGGCGTAGAGAGGGACCAAGTAAGCGAGACTCTCGGGATCCGTGGCCATGCCCACCCAGACAAACGGCAGCCCTTCGAGATCGAAGGGAAGATCCAGATTGCTGATCCGGATATCGGCCGGGAAATCCTCCGGCTTCGGCGTCAGGCGGAGCAGAACGGCGATCTCCTTCATCACCGGGCGCTCCGGCTCATCTCCTCCTCGCCCCGCGGCGAAGGCGCCCGCCTGGCCCGGCATGGAGGCCGCCGTCCCCCGGGCCGCTTGGTCGCCGGCAACCCTCCTTTCGAGGGGGGTCTTCCGGCCGTTGATGAGATCGTCCAGCGTGACATGCGTTCCGCTATCTCCCCACGGATGCCAGCCCATCGACGAGTGCTCTCCCATGAGCCGGCGCATCCCAAAGGCGAGCCAGAAGCCCTTGTCCCAGCGGCTGCCCTTCGCCTCGCCGCGGGCCCACGCGACGCGGTCCGCGATCGGCCCTGACGGGCCGGGCTGGAGAAGCGTCTGAACGGCGCCCTGATCCGGGCCTTGCCCGGACGGCGGAACCGATAACGTCGCCGGGCCGGTGACGTTCGTCGCCCGGCCGCTTCCGGCCGGCGACGCCCCCGCCATGAGGCCAAGGCAGAGGAGCGCCAGGCCGATCTTCCCGGATGGTCTCTTATCGTCCACGTTCGTCCTGATCTTCGGTCGCGCGGCCGGCCACATCTTTCCTTCCCTTGAGCAGCTCGAGCAGGGCCTGGCGCGCCTTGGGCGTCTTGATATCGCCGATAGCCGAGACGGCGGCCGTCCTCACATCGACGTCGGGATCGGTCCTGGCCGCGTCGATCAGAATGGGCACGGCGTCGTCGCTCTCCGAGCTCCCGAGCGCCTCGACGATCTTTTCCCGCCAATCCCGGTCCTTCTCCCCTTTGAGAAGTCCGCCGAGCGCCTTGATCGCGGCCGGATCGCGCCGGTCGGCCATGGCTTCGAGGGCCGCCTCCTTGGCCTCGGGGGACTTGGCCCGCCGATAAACGTCGCCGAGGACCGCGGCCTTGTCGAGATCCTCGATCTCGGCCAGGGCCTGGGCGGCCTCCCGGGCGAGCTCCGCGTTCGCCCCGGCCACCGCCACCGTCACCAGCGCGGCTTCGGCCTCGGCCCCGCCGACCCGGGATATCGCCTGGAGGACCTCCTCTTGGACTTCGGCGTCCTTGGCCGCCGACAGGATCTCCTTGAGGCGGATCAGGCTCTCGGGCGTCCGGTTCTCGGCGATCATCATGGTCGCCGTGTTGCGGATCTCGGTGTCAGGGTCCTTGAGAGCCAGCTCTTGCAGGAGCTGGCCGGTCAGGATGGCCGCGGGCTCGTCCTGGTCGGCCAGGGCATTGAGCGCCCGGCGCCTGATCTCGCTGTCCTTGGCGTCCTTGAGGACCTGGATGAGGGCCTCGTCACGGCCCGGCCGGCGCCCCTGGGCCAGGCCTTCCACGGCCAGGCGCGCGAGCTCCGGGCTTGTGCCGGACAGGGCGATCTGTTTGAAGAAGGCGACGAGGCTCGGGTCCTCGAAATCCGCCAGGGCCTTGAGCGCCGTGCGGCGCTGAGGCAGCTCGGCGGCATTCTGGGCGGCGTCCTTGAGGATCGGGACCGCTTCCGCCTGGCCGGTCTCGCCGAGGGCGGCCAGGGCCCGGCGGCGGAGCTCGGGTGAGCCGTCGGCCCGGGCGATCTCGATGAGCTTCTGCCGGGCCTTGGGATTGTCGAACTCGCCCAAGACGTGGATGATCCGAGAACGGAGCTTGCCCTCTTGGCTCTGACCATAGAGGTCGAAAAGACTCTCGAGGGCGTTGTCGTCACCGACATCGCGCAAGGCCTCGAGGGCGGCGATGGCGACGTCTTCGTCGGTCGTCCTGTCCATGGCCTTGACGATGGCCTTGTACTCGGGCTTGCCCCGGTCGGCCAATTCCTCGGCGATCTCGATCATCCTCGTCCGGGCGTCGTCGGCCCATTCGCTCGTGGGAAAGGCGGCGATGAAGTCCTGATAGCATTTGAACACCGTGGCCCGCGGACGATCTGTTTCCTCAAAGATATAGCATTTCCAGAAGCGGGCGTCGTCGGTCCAGGGGCTCTTAGGATAGGCGGTGAGGAATTCGTCGAGGGCCTTGGCCGCCCCTTCCCACTCCTGCTCCATGATCAGGCTGTACACGGCCTGGAACTTCCGGGCGTCCTCCGTCTGGGGTTCGCCCGGTGAGGGCGGAGCGGCCTTGGCCACTAAGCCCAGCGCTAGAAAGACGGCCAACCCCACCATCAGCACCGTCCCCGTCCCGATATGTCCGGCTGCTTTTTTCATGTGTCTTTCTCCTTGTCCCGAGTGTCGTTTCTCAAGCCTCCGCGGCTATTCCGGCCTTGCCCGGACCGCGGCGATCGCGCCCGGTCCCCGGCGATATCCCGGCGTCTGACTTTTCCGTCGGGCGCCGGATTTCGCTCAGGTCGATCTTGAAGAAGATATCCCGGTTCTCGACGCCTGCCTTGATGATCTCGATGTCCGAGGCGTCCGAGTCCGTGGAGAGATTGGCGATCTGGAGCAGGATCAGTTCCAGATCGGAGATCAGTCTTTCGAGGCGGCGGTCCGAGCTCCGGAGCCCGGCCTTCAGGACGACCGCTTCCCGGAGCAGTTCTTCCGACGTTCTCTTCTGGAGCGGCAGGCCGAGCCTGAAGGGGTCCTCGTTCCCGGGGCCCGAGTTGACGACGGCGAGAAGGAGCACCCTCGAGCGTTTGAGGTAGCGGGAAGCTCGGAGTGCGAGCGGCGGCGCAACCGGTCCGGCTGCGGGCGAGAGGCGTCCGCCCGGAGCTCCCATGGAGGAGGTCGCCCGGACCAGGGCGGGAAGCTCGGCCGGCGGACGGAACAAGGTCCGCCCGATGAAGATCCCGATGACGATGAAGAGGACGGCCCCGGCCGCACCGTAGGCCCAGACCGGCCGGGGGAACCGGCGGCGCGGCGAGGCCTCGTCAGCCGCCGCCTCGCGGGCCATCCGCGACTCCAGCCGGTCCCAGTAGCGCTCCCAGAACTGCGGCGGCCTGTCGGGGGCCGGCCGGGCGTCCATCTTCCGGACGGCCCGGGCCATCCCTTCGTGGAGGGCGGCGCAATCCGGGCAGGCCGCGAAGTGACGCTCCATTCTCACCTGGGTCTCCGCGTCGAGCTCCCCGTAGATGGCTTCGGGGATCCTCGTCCGCCAATATCGGCAGCCTTTCATCGCCGTTCTCCCTCTCTCAGACAGGGCTGGGCATCGAGCTCCTTCTGGAGCTTCTGGATCGAGCGGAAGAGATAGCTCTTCACCGAGCCCAGGCTAACGCCCAGGGTCTCGGCGATCTCCGTGACCTTGAGGTCGTGGTAATGGCGGAGGACGAAGACGGCCCGCTCCCGCTCCGAAAATTTGGCCAGGGCCTCGTCGATCCGGCCGCGCAGGCAGGCGGTCTCCGCCGACGCCTCAGGCCCCGGCGCCGGATCGGCGGGCTCGCCGTAAGCCTGCGCGGGGGCGCCGGAGACGGCCGCCCCGCGGGGATAGAAGGACTTCTTGCGCAGGTGGTCGAGGGCGGCGTTGTGAGTGATCTGGTAGATCCAGGTGCTCAGCCCGAGCCCCGGCTTGAGCGTCACGATCGCTTTGTGGATCTTCAGGAAGGTGACCTGGGAGATATCTTCCGCGTCGGCGTGATTTCGGGTCATCTCGTAAGCCAATCCGTAAACCTTTCTCTGGTAAGCGTCGACGAGCTCGCGAAAGGCGGAGGGGTCGCCGGCAATCAGACGGTCCGCCAGGCGGGCCTGGTCCTCGCGACTCATCTCGGCTCCGGAGTAGAAACGCGCAGCGGCGGCGAAAGGATGGCAAGCGTCCGGACTTTTCGGGTCATGGTATCGGCACCCAGCATAGCATTGACGTTCCCTTCCCGGAAATCTAGAATGGGCCCGCGCGCTCAGGGGCGCCGGATCCCTGGTCAAACCCTACGGAGGTCCCATGCGTCAACGCCGAAGATCCCTCGCAGCGGTCATCCTGGTCGCGGGGATTGTGGGTTCGATCCACGTTGCGCCCGCCCTTTTGTCCGCCGACCCGCCCGGCTACGGATACCTTGTCCAGGGCGGTCCGCCCTGCGCCGTGTGGTGGGCCGAAGGCGCCTACAAGGTCATGAGGGACGACCAGGTCCCCGCGGCCGTCCAGGGCATCGTCCGCATCGCCGCGGCGCGGAACGAATACGAGCCGTTCCTGATCGTCCTCAGGCCGGCGACTCGGCTCGAAGGCGTCCGCGTCGCCGCCTCGCCCTTGACCAATGAAAAAGGAGGGACGATCGGACCTGACGCCATAACCGTCCGCCACGTCGGCTACGTCGAAGTGACGTCGCCGACGGACGGGCTCGGCCGGCCGGGCTTCTGGCCCGACCCGCTGCCGCCGTACGAGGGGCCGTTCACGGCGTACGCGGGAGAGAACCATCCCCTCTGGATCACGGCCCGGGTCCCGATAGACGCCGGGCCCGGGATCTACAGAGGCGAGCTCGGGCTCAGCGCCGGCGGCTGGTCCTGCCGCGTGCCGGTCGAACTCCGCGTCCGGGACTTCACGCTCCCGGAAAGGCCGTCCGTGCGATCCTCCTTCGGCCTGCCGACGGGCGACATCAAAGCCTATCACAACCTCGAGACCCGCGAGGAGCTCGAAAAGGTCGTCGACCTCTATTATCAGGACCTGCGCGACCACCGCGTCGCGCCGACCTCGCCCTTCGAGCTCTATCCGATGAAGGTCGCGACGAGCGGCGTCTACTGGAAAGGCGGTGAATTCGTGGCCGAAGGCGTCCACGGCGGCCTCCGGGCGTATCAGGTCACCGACGACACGGTGACGGAGAACGTCGCCGCCGAATACGACGCGCCGGTTCCCGTCGCCGGCCTCGCCCCCCTCGAGCTGACCGTTTGGGCGCGGACGGCCGAGGCCGGCCAGAAATATACCGTCCTCTGCGAATTCTTCACCCCTGAAGGGGCCTGGATCGCGGGGGCGAACCGGGCGCAGATCTGCGAAGGCTCGACGTCCTGGAAACAGGAGTCGCTCGAAATCCCGCGCCTGCCCGGCGACCCCGCACGTCTTCAATTGAGCCTCTTCCCCGCCTTCCGGGACGGCACCGGCACGACCAAGGGCACGGCCTGGTTCGATGATATCGCTCTCCGGACCGCGGCGAAGACCGCCGGGCCGGCCTCCGGCAATCTCCTGACCGGCGGCGATTTCGAGATGCCGCTCGAAGGGATGACGATCAGCGTCGATTTCTCCGAGTTCGACCGCGGCGGCCGCCGCGCCCTCGACGAGCTCGGCTTCAACGCCTACGACCTTCACCTCGAAGGGCTGGGGACGGGGTCGTTCTACAGCTCTCAGGAAGGGACGTTCTGCGGCTTCCGTCAGGGCACTCCGGAATACGACAGGCTCATCAGCCGGTATCTCAAGATCGTCGAGGACCACCTGGCCGCGAAGGGCTGGCTCGGCCGCGAGTATATTTATTGGTTCGACGAGCCGGACCCCAAGGACTATCCCTTTGTCCGCGAGGGCATGCTCAACATCCGCAGGAACGCGCCGCGCCTGACCCGCTTCATCACCGAGCACCGGCCGGGCCCGGAGATCATGGACGTCTCCGAGATCGGCTGCACCATCTTCGACCGGGTCGATCCCCAGGCCGTGGCCGAGCTCGCCCCGAAGGGCCGCGAGTTCTGGTCCTACCTTTGCACCGGTCCGAAGTCCCC
>Ga0326732_1000180_pt1 | contig 15385 bp, 10 predicted proteins | sample MHFSIPfraction_4_FD_207644 | JGI IMG/M metagenome (GOLD analysis project Ga0326732, IMG submission 207644) | Lab enriched peat soil microbial communities from Michigan Hollow, Ithaca, NY, United States - MHF12FN SIP fraction | ecosystem: Environmental > Terrestrial > Soil > Wetlands > Peat...
TTTTTCCCCGGTTATTTAACCCTGCGAATGAATTACCTGAATGCCGGTTTTTCGCTTTCCCGCCAGCGGAACCCCGGAAGGTCGATCCCCTTGTCCTCCCTCAGGCTGTTCGGGTACTGTTTCCCCAGCGCATTTCCCGTCGTCAGGATTCGGCTCAGCTTGCCCTCCCTGAAGAACATCCGGATAACGTCGCCACTTGTGAAGTTCACTCCCGACGGTTCTTTCTGGTCGTCATAGATATGGTAGAGGCTTTTGGCTTTCGTCGTCACGGTCACCCCGGTCAGTCGTGACCGGTCGTCAAGCTTAACCACGATGTGCTCTCCGCTCAGCTGGTCATAGAGCGGCCTGCCGGTTGACAGGGAGTCACGGGAGGCGAAGAGCGCGTGGCCCTGAACCTGGATTTCGTCGACCTTCTTTTCGCCGGAGACCTCCCTGACGTGTACATGGATCATGTCTCCGCTGACCTGGCGGCCCTGGTGCCAGACGACCGCGTCGTCGTAGAGCCACAGTTCATCGCTTTTCCTGTTGAACGCCGTTCGGTTAGACTTTGCCACCAGGTCGTCCTTGACGACCCGGCCACGGACGTTCCCGGAAAGTTCGCCGGTCTCCTCATCCGGATGATAGACACCCTTGTCGCCGAAGGTTTCGAGCGTGTTGTCCCTGATGAAGATGTTGCCAGTAAGGTCGATGCGGTCGCTTTCAGGGTACTCGACTGCGCGGTCGCACCTGAGCATCCTGTCTCCCTGCACGAAGACCACGCTGCCGGTCGCCGACCGGAACGGCTCGACTTTTCCCGAGGATTCCGGGGTTTCCCCGCCTTCGATCACATCGGCGTGTTCGAGTACCGTTTTCTTTTTCTCCGCAGAGGCTGTATAATCCGTCAGGCCGGGAACCCGAACAGCCAGCACGGCGAGGATGCCTAACAAGGCGGTGACGATCGTTCGGCCAGTTCCCTTCATGCGAGGTCTCTCAGAGATTATCGTGTTGTCATTCAATGTACTAAAAGCTACGGGTGTGAAAAAAATCGTCGTGATCGCGCAGGGGCGCTTCGGATTCCTCAAAGTGGCATCGCTTGTCGCAGCCATTGACAGCAACAGTATCCTCGAGCCGGTGCCGGTGCTGGTCGTACGCGATGGCGAAGAGCGGCTGGCCGATGAGCTCATCGAATCGGTCGGCCTGCGTGACCGGTTCCGCAGGATCCGGCTCGAACCGGGTTCCGACGTCGCGGAAACAGCGGGGCTGATGCTCGAGTTTGAAAAAATCTTTACTGAGGTGTCACCCGATTTCGTCGTGCCTGGCGGGTTCGACAATGCCGCCGTGGCGGCGGCGATGACCGCCTCGAGGATGGGGGTCCCCGTCGTCAGCATCGATGCGGGCCTGCGTATCTACGACCGTTCCGAATCCGGAGAGCTGAACCGGCTGGTTCTCGATTCCCTGGCCTCGCTGCATTTCGTCAGCGAGCACAGCGGAGTGTACAACCTGATCAACGAGGGGTATGCCGATGACCAGATCATCTTTGCCGGCAACACCTCCATCGACAGTCTTGTAACGATGATCGCCGAGGCAAACCGCTCCGGCGTGCTCACCGACCTCGGGGTCGAACCGAAGAAGTTCGCCGTCGTCATGCTCGACATGCCGTTAGGTCCTGAAACTTTCGGGAACCGCGACCTGCTCTGCAAGGTGCTCGAAGCGGTTGCCGGAACTACCACCGTGCTCATGCCTGTTGAGATGGCTGCAGAGGCTGGCCTGCAGGAGGCGTTCGGCAGCGTGCCCGGACTCAGGCTCGTCCCCTCGCCCGGGCCTGTCGCCCTGCTCAGGCTGCTGAAGGAGGCCGCGTTCGTCCTGACCGACAATGACGACTACGAGTCGGAGCTGACGGTCATGAACGTCCCCTGCCTGACCATGTGCCCGACCACGAGTCGTCCGTCGACGATCGAAGTGGGGACCAACGTGATCGTCGGGTATGACGAAGAGGAGATCCTCGAACGCGCCTCGGTCATCCTCTCCGGCAAGCCCACCGGCAAGACGCTGATCCCTGAAAAGTGGGACGGGGCTTCCGCGAAGCGGATCGCCGAGGTGCTCGAACGGGCAGTGTGACGATAGAATAACGGAACGACAACTATTGGAGGATGGTAGAGATGGGAACTGGAGAACAACAGCAGGGCAGCGGGTTGAACGTGATCCTCGAGCGGCGGAGCGTGCGTGACTTCACGCCGGAACCGGTCAGCGAAGAGGTGCTCGACCGGCTGGTGCGTGCGGGCATGTCCGCCCCGACGGCGAAAAACATGCAGCCGTGGTCGTTCATTGTCGTCACCGGGCGTGAGACTCTCGACCGCCTCGCTGAGGGGCTGCCGTACGGAAAGATGCTCGGCAAGTCGCCTGCCGCAATCGTAGTCTGCTCCATGCCGGAGCTGGCCAATAGCCAGAGCGTCGAAATGGCGGTGGTGGATGCCACCTGTGCAAGCGAGAACATCCTGCTCGGGGCACAGGCCCTCGGACTCGGATCGGTCTGGGTCGCTTCGTATCCCTACGCAGAGCGGATGGCGCATGTCGCCGACGTGCTCGGGATACCGGCAGATGTCATTCCCCTTTGTGTGTTGCCGGTCGGCCATCCGGCAGTCGTCAAACCACCGATGGACAAGTACAGGCCGGAGCGCATCCATCGTGAACGCTGGTGACCCTGTGGACTGAACTTCTTACCGGAGCAAACGCATGAGTATGGACAATACCGGGGACACGTTCGACATCAACCGGATTATCTCGGAGGGCTGGAAGCTCTACCGCAGGAACTTACTGTCCATCACGGTGGTGGTCCTGCTGGTCTCCATTCCGGTGAACGCGGCGCTGTCGCTCCTTCCCGCATACTTCATTACCGGTCACGGACCCTATGACGCCTGGATCACCCGCCTGCTCTCAGCGGCGAAGATCCTGGTGTTCAACGGCCTGGTCGCCATGGCCGTGTCGAGGATTGTCGAGTCCACACAGAGGGGCCTCACCACCGGTTGGTCACAATCGTTCCGGCATGCCCTGAGCCGCCTGGGCGCGGCGCTCTCGCTGGGGGCTCTCCTGGCGTTGTTCGCCATCGGCCTGCTCATGCTCATGCTTATCCCCCGGCTGGGTGAAGCGGTCTATTATTCCCTTTTCATGTTCTATTTCTTCGCCGTGTCGCTGCGTGACGTTTCGGGAATGGGGGCGATCGACTACACTCGGGAGCTGTTCGCCGGAAGGTTCGGGCAGGTGTTCTGGTACCAGTTCGTTTTTTTCCTGTTCTCTGCTGCCTTTACCGCAGCCTTGCTTCCCATGCTGCTGGTCTTTCCCCGGATCCCGGTGGTCGCCATCGGGTTCAACGCGATCCTCGATCTTTTTCTCGCCTATCCGATGGTGATGTCGACCCTGTACTTCTTTGACCTCGAAGCCCGGCGGAAGGGGGACGGCGAAACGGTCGCCTGAACTTTAACTTCTAAGGAATCTCTGAAAAGTGTCGTGAGCGGTCCCGACAAGTCGGGACGGCGCTCCCGGGTTAAAAAAAGGCAAGAGGTTACCTCGATTATGCTTTTGAGACAGCCTCATGAGGATTTCGATCCCGACCCTGTCGGGACAACGCCGCAATCGGGTCGCGGAACAACTTTTCAGAGGTTCCCTTCAGAATACGAATTCGAGGTCGTGGAGAAGGCTGCCTCCGGTCGACGAGATGCGCATGCGTCCCGCGGCGATTTCGACCGTTCCGGCCATGAAGCCGGGACGCTCGGAGCAGGCGACGAAGCCCGGCAGGACGACGAAGTGGATGCCTGAGCGGAAGGCGTAGCCGCCGGGGTGGTAATGTCCGCTGAGGCAGGCGCGGACGTTCGGGTAACGGCAGAGCAGCTCCGTGACCTCTTCATGGTTCCAGAGCAGGCCGTGCCTTTTGTCGGTGGTCTCTTCGAGGAGCGGGAGGTGGGAGAGCACGATGACCGGTTCAAGGGTCTGCAGGGCGGTTTCGAGCTCATCGACGAGCCATTCGAGCTGACGGCTGCCGATGGCACCGCAGTAGAACGGCTCCTGCCGCTCGTCCCTGTAGTAACGGAGCAGGTTCCGGTCGGCTTCGTTTCCGGGTTCTGAAACCACCGAGACATCCATGCCGTCAAGGACGATGAAGCGGAGGCCGTGCGAGGTGAAGGTGTAATAGAGGCTTTCGAGGCCCATGAGGTGGCGGAAGCGCTTCGGTGGCACGGCGAGGCAGTGGTTGCCGGCAACATGCCTGACAGGGCCGGGAAAGCGGGCGAGCATATCGCGCACGGCAACAAGGTCATCCTCGGCTTCGGGACCTTCCCGGTTGATGAGGTCGCCGAGCTGGACGATGAATTCAGCGCCGTCCTGCCGCCATGATTCGATGCACCCATCAAGGCCATCTTCCGTACAGTTGCCGGCCCCGGTCCCGGGCTCATAATGGATGTCGGTGACGATGCCGAACCTGAGAGGAATGTCTTTGCGATTCACATTGTTGTCAGTCAAGTGATTTGATCGAAATCGCTATCGCTATCGAAATCGGTTGTTCACATCACACGTTCTTCTCAGGAATGTGGCTCTCGCCGTGCTCCTCAGTCGCCGAATTCAGAGAGGTAGCGCTGCATGAACTCGTCGAGGTCGCCGTCCAGTACGTTCTCCACGTCGAACCGCTCGTAATTGGTCCGGTGGTCCTTGATGCGGCGGTCGTCGAGCACGTAGCTGCGGATCTGGCTGCCCCACTCGATCTTCTTCTTCTTGCCCTCGATCTCGCGTTTCTGGGCTTCCTCCTCCTCCCGCTTGCGCTGGTAGAGCTGGGCCATGAGCATCTTCATGGCGCGCTCCCGGTTCTGGAACTGCGAGCGCTCCTCCTGGCATCCGACGACAATACCCGAGGGGATGTGCTTGATACGGACAGCCGTTTCGACCTTGTTGACGTTCTGGCCGCCCTTGCCGCCGCTGCGGAATGTCGACAGTTCGAGGTCCTCTTTCCTGACTTCAATCTCCACGTCCGGAGGCGCCTCGGGATAGGTGAAGACGCTGGCGAACGAGGTGTGCCGCCTTGCGTTCGAGTCGTAGGGGGAGACCCTGACGAGCCGGTGGACGCCGTTCTCCGCCTTGAGGTAGCCGTAGGCGTAGGGGCCGATGATTTCGAGCGTCGCCGTCTTGATGCCGGCGCCGTCGCCCTCCTGGTAGTCGTCGGTGAAGACCTTGTAGCCCTTGCGTTCGGCCCAGCGCATGTACATGCGGTAGAGCATCTCGGCCCAGTCCTGGGCTTCGGTGCCGCCAGCGCCGGCGTGGATGATGATCATGGCGTTGCCCGCGTCGTCCTTGCCGGAGAGCATGTTCCGGAACTCGAGAGCGTCGATCTCCTTTTCAAGCCGGTCGAGGGTGTCGTCGAGGTCCTTCACGAGCGACTCGTCCTCGAGCTCCGTGGCGATCTCGATCTCCTCGTCAGCGTTGTCCGCGGTCGACTTGATGCGGTCGTAAGCCTCGGTCCAGGATTTATGGTCGTTCAGCTCCTTGAGCAGCGCATGAGCCGCTTTCTGGTCGTTCCAGAAGTCGGGTGCCGCCGAAACCTTCTCGAGGTCGCTTACCTTCTCTTTTCGCTCATCGATGTCAAAGATACCCCCGTAACTGGTCCAGGCGATGGTTGATGGCGTGGATGCGGTCTTTTTCGGCGTCGAACATGGCGGTATGGGTCAAATAATGAACGGTATTCCTCAGGGCACCTCTGAAAACTTATTGCGCAACCAGATTTCTGCGTTGGTCGGTGCTCGAAATCCTCATGTACTCGTGTACATTCCGGTTTCTGCGCTCCGTCCGTCTTGAACTCTGGCTGCTCATGACACCTTTTAAAGGTGCCTCTTAATGCTTTTTTCGGCGTTATGCCTTGTCGCTGCTGAATGCAGGCAAGGCGCGGACGCTGAGAATATAATCATTTCAAACCGGCCGTAAAGTGCTCGCCGAAATTCGTGGCCTGCATGACCCCTGTCCGGGTGATTCTTTGGGGTCGGCTGTCGTTGTCAGTTGGGTAACCCCCCTGAGCACAACGAACCAACCGCGGTCAGCATTCAGCGCCATGAACCCATCGTTCAAGCAGGTTCATCCTCCCGGACCGCCGGCCGTCGATCCTTCAACGGGCCTGTCGTCAGGGGAGGTCCTGCGTGCCCGGGAAGTCCATGGTTTCAACGAGGTGGCTGACGAGCAGCGGCATCCGGTTCTCGAATTCCTGGGGAAATTCACCGGTATGTCGGCATTCATGCTCGAACTGATCCTGCTCATCTCCATCCTGCTCGGCAAGCAGGCCGATGCCGTCGTCATTACGGCGCTTCTGGTCGTCAATGCCGTGATCGGCTTTCTGCAGGAGCGAAGGGCTTCAGGCGTCGTCGATGCGCTCAAGCGTCGGTTGCAGGTGGCGGCGAGGGTGCTGCGGGACTCGACCTGGCAGGTCGTCCCGGCCAGGGAGCTGGTGCCCGGGGATATCGTCCGGGTCAGGCCGGGTGATTTCGTGCCGGCCGACCTCCGGCTCCTTTCCGGCACGCTCAGCATCGACCAGTCGACCTTGACCGGGGAGTCGACCGATGTGGCCAGGAGTGCGGGGGAGGCTCTCTTATCCGGTTCGGTGGTGCGCCGCGGCGAAGGGGATGCGATCGTCGTGGCGACAGGGACAAAGACGCTCTATGGGCGGACGACCGAACTGGTCAGGATGGCCAGGCCGAAACTGCACATCGAGGAGGTTGTCGGCAAGCTTGTCCGCTGGCTGTTCATCATTCTCGCCCTCCTGCTCGGGACGGTGCTTGCCGTCTCCGCGCTCCGCGGCATGCCGATGACCGAAATCCTGCCCCTCATGCTGGTGCTCCTGATGAGCGCAGTACCGGTTGCCCTGCCGGTCATGTTCACCGTGAGCATGGCCGTCGGGTCGAGGGAGCTCGCCAGGCGCGGAGTGCTGGTGACCCGCCTCAGCGCGGCTGAAGATGCGGCGACGATGGATGTGCTCTGCGTCGACAAGACCGGTACGGTCACGATGAACCGGCTGAGCATTGCGGAGGTCACTCCCCTCGGCCAGGCTACGGAGGATGATGTCCTGCTGGTCGGGGCGCTCGCATCCCGTGAAGCCAACAACGATCCGGTCGACATGGCCTTCCTTGCCGCCGCAGCAGGGCGGGGCGGTTTCAAGGGTGGCGAGGTGCCGGAGACCATCTCATTCGAACCGTTCGATCCCGTGAGGCGAAGGACCGAAGCCGTGATCGGGCAGGGCGGGCAGCGCTTCCGGGTGATGAAAGGGGCCGTTCGGACCATCGCCGGCCTTTGCAGGGAAGAGCCCTCCGTGCTCGTGAGGCTGGATGCGATCGTCGCCGATTCGGCGCAGAAGGGGTACCGGACGCTCGCCGTGGCCCGCGGACCCGAAGCCGGTGACTGCCGGCTCATCGGACTGGTTTCGTTGTACGATCCGCCGCGTCCGGAAGCCGCCGGGCTGATCGAGAGGATCCGGAGCCTCGGCATACAGGTGAAAATGCTTACCGGCGACGCCCTGGCCGTAGCTGCTGAAACGGCGCGACTGGTCGGCCTGGAGGGCATACGGAGGATGCCGGATCCGGCATCTCCGGAAGGGCCGGGAGGCCAGGCCACCGGCGATGTCATCGAGGATTCCGGCGGTCTGGCCGAGGTCTACCCGGAGGACAAGTACCGTGTCGTCCAGCTCCTGCAGCAAGCGGGGCATGTGACCGGCATGACCGGCGACGGGGTCAACGATGCTCCCGCGTTGCGCCAGGCCGAGGTCGGGATCGCGGTCAGCACTGCTACCGATGTAGCGAAAGGTGCGGCCAGCGTGGTGCTGACCGAGCCCGGCCTGACGAACATCGTCGCGCTGGTCGAGCAGGGGCGCGTCATCTACCAGCGGATACTCACCTGGATCATCAACAAGATCAGCCGTACGATCCTGAAGGCGGGGTTCGTCTCGGCCGCGTTCCTGATGACCGGGAAGTTCGTGGTTTCAGCATTCACGATGCTCCTGCTCACCTTCATGACGGACTTTGCCAAGATCGCCCTCGCCACCGACCGCGTCCACCCTTCCGAAAATCCTGAAACGTGGAAGATCGGCGGGCATGTGCTTGTTTCGTCAATCCTGGGCGTCATCATGGTAGGGGAGGCGCTGCTGCTGCTTTATGTCTGCGACGTGCCGTTCGGGCTGTCGGAGCATGATGGCCGGCTCTATTCGTTCAGCTTCCTGACCCTGCTTTACCTTGCCGTGTTCTCGATCGTCTCCGTACGGGAACGACGGCATTTCACGGCGACGATGCCTGGCGGTACCCTGCTGGGAGCACTCTTCGCCGTCGCGCTCACCGGGACCGGGCTGACTTTCGCCGGGCTTCCAGGGCTCCTGCCGCTGCGGTGGTGGCAGATCCTGGCCATCTTCGGTTATGCGATGATCGCCGGCCTCGTCGTCAACGATCTGATCAAGGTGCTCCTGCTCAGGCTTGTCGCGGACTTCAGGGGGAATAAAGGAGCGGTCCGGCCCGAACACTGATTTTTTGTGCCTGCCGATTAATTGCTAAATTGATCCGAAGCGTCTCCGCTCTCCATTCCCCTTTGGTTATTCCCCTCAGTACCACTCCTCCGACGGCACCCCTGTCCGTGTGTGCATGGTCGTACCGCTTTACTGATTTTTTTCAGGACGTTTGAAACGGGCAAACCACTTGCCGGACTGTTGCCCGGAAAAGGAGGATGAAGATGAACAGGGCGATCGATGACCTGATGCACGAACATACCGCAATTCTCGAAGGCCTGCAGGTCCTGGACGGCATCGCCGACCTCATGGAACGTGGCGGTTCGGTCGACGAGGCAGATATTTCCGACATACTCGGGTTCCTGAAGGTGTTTGCCGACAGGTGTCATCACGGCAAGGAGGAGGAGTACCTGTTTCCGGCCCTGCTCATGGCCGGGATTTCCGAACAGGATGTCTCGATACCGGCGCTGCTCTCCGAACACGCCAGAGGGCGGGAGCTGCTCGGCGCCATGGAGGCCGCCACCTTTCCGAAACTCAGGCCCGCGGAGTTCATGTCGGCGGTTCACGGATACACCGACCTGCTCGATGCACACATCAGGAAGGAGAATACGATGCTCTTTCCCCTCGCAGAGAAGCTGCTGACGGTGCACCAGGCCGAAGAGCTCTTCGAGGCTTTCGAGGCACATGAGGCGACCGTTGTCGGTAAAGGGAAGCACGACGAGCTCCATTTACTGCTGGTCAGGCTGCGAGCCAGATATGCCGGACCTTGAAGCGGCGCCGACTTCAGGGATTCATCAGAAATAAGATGCCCCCGACCGGAAAAAGAGTGCTACATTTCATATTTTTAGAAAACCGCGACACGGGCACACACTGAACTTCGGGCCGACGTCCGAGAGCACTACCAGAACCGTTTATGAATCCTGAATTCCTCCTGCCAGCTCCTCTGCGCGTCGAGCAGCCCTTCGACGGTCGTCGGAGGGTCATCATCGACAGGCTCTCCCCGGAAATCGATGGCGGGAGATTTCCTGCAAAATGCATCGAAGGCGAGACTGTGACGGTCGAGGCTGACATTTTCACTGATGGCGCCGACACCATCGAGGCAGAGCTGCTTTTCCGCCGCCGGGGCGACCAGGAGTGGTCCGCCGTACCGATGGCATTTCTGGTCAACGACCTGTGGACCGCCTCCTTCAAGGTCGGTGCGCCGGGCATCTACGAATACTCCGTACGGGCGTGGGTCGACCATTTCCTTACCTGGCAGAAGGGGCTGAAGAAGAAGATCGAAGCCGGCCAGGACATCGGTATCGACCTGAAAATCGGCGCGACCATCGTCGAACTCGGCGCGGCAAGGGCCAGGGGGGAGGATGCAGGCACCCTGCACCACCACGTCGGGCTCCTGACCGTCGGCGACCGGGAAGCCGCCGTCGACGCAGCGCTCGGGGATGAACTGGCCGCGGCTATGATGCGCTGTCCCGACAAGTCGATCGCGAGCATGTACGAGAAGGTGCTGCTGCTGCAGGTCGACCAGAGGAAGGCGGGTTTCAGCACCTGGTACGAGTTCTTCCCGCGCTCCTGGGCAAGCGATCCCGGCAGGCACGGCACTTTCCGTGACTGCATGGCCATGCTGCCCCGCATCGCGCAGATGGGTTTCGACGTCGTCTACCTGCCGCCGATCCACCCGATCGGTATGGCAAAGCGCAAGGGCCGGAACAATTCACTGGTGGCCATGCCCGACGATCCCGGCAGTTGCTGGGCGATCGGCGGCGCCGACGGCGGGCATACCTCCGTGCACCCCGATCTTGGCACCATGGCCGATTTCGAAGCCTTCGTGCAGGAGGCAGAACGCAACGGCATTTCGGTGGCGCTCGACATCGCCTTCCAGTGCTCGCCCGATCATCCCTGGGTGCTCGAGCATCCGCAGTGGTTCCGCTGGCGCCCGGATGGGACGGTGCAGTACGCCGAGAACCCTCCGAAGCGTTACGAGGACATCCTTCCGATCGACTTCGAGACGAAGGATTGGCAGGCGCTCTGGACGGAGCTTCGCGGCGTGTTCCTCTTCTGGGTCGGCAAGGGGGTGAAGATCTTCCGCGTCGACAACCCGCACACCAAGGCCTTCCCCTTCTGGGAGTGGGCTCTCGGCACCATCCGGGAGAAACATCCCGACACGATCTTCCTCGCCGAGGCATTCACCCGCCCCAAGCTCATGGCCCGTCTCGCGAAGGCAGGTTACAACCAGTCCTACACCTACTTCACCTGGCGCAACACCAAACACGAGCTTCAGGAGTACCTCACCGAGCTGACCGGGACGGAGCTCGTCGACTTCATGCGCCCCAACTTCTGGCCGAACACGCCGGATATCCTCCATGAGGAGCTGCAGACAGGGAGCCGGGCGAAGTTCATCATCCGGCAGGTCCTTGCCGCCACCCTCTCGGCGAACTACGGGATGTACGGTCCAGCCTACGAGCTGTGCGAGCACGTGCCCATGGCTCCGGGCAAGGAGGAGTACATCGACTCGGAGAAATACGAGATCAAACGCTGGGACCTCGACCGTCCCGGCAACATCAGGGCGGAGATCACCGCGGTCAACCGCATCAGGAGGGAGAACCCCGCCCTGCAGCAGACCCGCAACATCACCTTCGTCCGCATCGACGCCGGTTCGAACCGCGAGCACGACCAGCTCATCGCCTACGTCAAGCGTTCTGCGGACGGCGGCAACGTCATCCTCACCGTGGTCAACCTCGACCACCGGAACACCCAGGGCGGCTGGCTGCGCTTCCCGCTCGAGCTGTTCGGCCTTCCGCATACCCAGCCGTTCACGGTCCAGGACCTGCTTTCAGGGCAGAGCTACGTCTGGAACGGCGAGTGGAACTTCATCGAGCTGAACCCTCACGCCATGCCCACGCACATTTTCAGAGTGATCCTTCCATCTTAAACAAACGTACCGCAGCATAACCACCCATGTCTAAAGTCAACGCCGTGAACAGCTACCAGCCTGAACCCCTCTGGTACAAGGACGCCATTATCTACGAGCTTCATATCAAGACCTTCTGCGACAGCAACAACGACGGCATCGGAGATTTCCAGGGATTGAAGAGCAAGCTCGGTTACCTCGAGAGCCTCGGGGTAACAGCAATCTGGATCCTGCCGTTCTACCCCTCTCCGCTTCGCGACGATGGTTACGATATCGCCGACTACATGTCGGTCAACCCTGACTACGGTACGATCGAGGACTTCCGCGAGTTCCTCGAAGAGGCCCACCGGCGCGGCCTGAAGGTTATCACCGAGCTGGTGGTGAACCACACCTCCGACCAGCATGCGTGGTTCAAGGCGGCTCGCAATGCCCCGGCCGGCTCTCCCGAGCGCAATATGTACGTGTGGAGCGACGATCCGAACAAGTACTCCGAAACCAGGATCATCTTCCAGGATTTCGAGGCCTCCAACTGGACATGGGACCCGGTCGCCGGCCAGTACTTCTGGCACCGATTCTTCCACCACCAGCCCGACCTGAACTTCGAGAACCCGGCAGTGCACAAGGCGCTCTTCGACGTGCTCGACTTCTGGCTCGGCATGGGTGTGGACGGCCTGCGGCTCGATGCCGTTCCTTACCTTTACGAGGAAGAGGGCACCAACTGCGAGAACCTGCCGAAAACCTTCGAGTTCCTGCAGAAGCTTCGTACCTACGTGGATACCAACTACCCCAACAGGATGCTGCTCGCCGAAGCGAACCAGTGGCCCGAGGACTCCGCTGCATATCTCGGCAAGGGTGACATGTGCCACATGAACTTCCATTTCCCGCTGATGCCGCGCATGTACATGGCGGTGGCCATGGAGGACCGCTTCCCGCTCATCGACATCCTCGCCCAGACCCCCGAGATTCCTGAAAGCTGCCAGTGGGCTTCGTTCCTGCGCAACCATGACGAGCTGACCCTCGAGATGGTGACCGACGAGGAGCGCGACTACATGCGCCGCGTCTACGCGAACGACACCAAGGCGAGGATCAACCTCGGTATCCGCCGCCGCCTGGCGCCGCTGATGTCGAACGACCGTCGCCGGATCGAGCTGATGAACATCATGCTGCTCTCCCTGCCCGGCACCCCGGTGCTCTACTACGGCGACGAGATCGGCATGGGCGACAACTACTACCTCGGCGACCGCGACGGCGTGCGCACCCCGATGCAGTGGAACTCCGACCGGAACGCAGGCTTCTCACGCGCCAACCCGCAGCGGCTGCTCCTTCCGGTGATCATCGACCCCGAATACCATTACGAGGCGATCAACGTCGAGGTGCAGGAGACCAACATGAACTCCCTGCTCTGGTGGATGCGCCACACAATCTCGACTGCCCGCCGCTTCAAGGCCTTCAGCCGCGGTTCGATCGAGTTCCTGCCGGTCGGCAACCCGAAGGTGCTGGTGTTTGTCCGGACCTATGAGGACGAGACCATCCTCTCGGTGATCAACCTGTCGCGTAACGCGCAGGCGATCGGGGTCGACCTCTCGAAATTCGAGGGGTGCGTGCCGGAGGAGATTTTCAGCATGAACCGTTTCCCGAAGGTTCGCAAGGAGCCCTACATGGTCGCCCTCGGGCCTTACGGCTATTTCTGGCTCAAGCTCGTCAGGGAGGAGGCCGGGCGTATCGACGGCGAACGGTTCGACCAGCCTGTCATCAGTGTCGACAGCTGGGAGGGGATGTTCAGGGGCCGCGCTCTCGAAAAGCTCGAAACGGTGCTGATGCCGACCTTCTTCAAAGGCGCCCGATGGTTCGGGGGCAAGGCGAGGAATATCATCCGCATTCGCCTGACCGACCGGGTTCAGGTGACAGGTATGACCGAAGCAGAGCTCATCTTCACCGAGGTGCATTACCCGAGCGGCGAGAACGAACGCTACCAGCTTCCGCTCATGTTCGTGCCCGTCGGAAGGGGTAATCTTAACGATGAATCCTTCCGGCGCCACACCATCGCCCGCGTTGAGGTTGACGGCCGCGACGGCTTCCTGTGCGATGCAACCTATGACGAAACCTTCAGGGCGAACCTTCTCGGGCTGGTCCTGAACGAGTCGGTGTGGCAGGGCGATGCCGGTGGCGTCTCCGGTGAGGCAGGGAACAAGCTCGAGTCCTATCACCGGAACGAGAAGGGTAAGCTCCCCGAGTCGGTACTGCTTGGCCTGGAGCAGAGCAACACCTCGATCAGGTACGGCGAGAACCTGTGCATGAAACTCTACCGAAAGATCGATATCGGCACGGCTCCCGAGATCGAAATGTGCCGGAAGCTGACTGACCAGACGCAGTTCAGGAACCTGCCGTTCTATCTCGGCTCCTTCGACTATTCTCGGAGCCACCGCGAGCGCTACTCGCTCGGCGTGCTGCAGAACTACGTTCCCAACGAGGGCGACGGATGGCAGCTCAGCCTCGATTACGTGCTCCGTTACTTCGAGGATGTGCTGTCGCGCAGCTCAAGGGGTATCCAGCCACCTCCGCTGCCGGCGCTCTCGGGCACGGCCCTGCCGATTCCGGAGCTGCTGCACGATCTGATCGGCGAATTCTACCTCGAGATGGTCGAAAAGCTCGCTGAGCGTACGGCGGGCATGCATATCGCCCTCGGATCCCTCACGACGGAGCAGGAGTTCGCGCCCGAGCCCTTCACCACGCTCTACCAGCGCTCGATCTACCAAGCCATGACCGAGCAGGTCAAGCGCAACATGATCTTCCTTCGTGAAGTCATGCCGGCCGTGCCCGAGTCCGCGAAGGCGTTGGCCGAGGAGCTGCTTTCGCGTGAACAGGAGGTGCTCGACCAGTTCGAGCCGATCAGGAGGGAGAAGATCGATACGGTGAAGATCAGGATCCACGGCGACTACCATCTCGGCCAGGTGCTCTACACCGGCAACGATTTCGTGATTCTCGACTTCGAGGGGGAGCCTGCGCGTTCGCTCTCCGAACGCAAGATCAAGAGGTCGGTTTACCGTGACCTCGCCGGCATGCTCCGCTCCTTCGACTACGCCGCGTTCAATGTGCTTCTCCACAATCCCACGATCAGGCCGGAGGACCAGAAGGTGCTCCAGCCATGGGCTGAACTCTGGAGCTTCTACGTCGGCCAGCACTTCATCGACGTTTACACCGGGCTGACGAAAGACAAGGAACTCATTCCGGCGGAAGGTCGCCAGCGAGAACTGCTGCTGCGCAGCTACCTCATGAACAAGGCGGTCTACGAACTCAACTATGAGCTGAACAACAGGCCGGAATGGGCGGCCATCCCGATGAACGGCATCCTTCGCCTGATCGGCGCCTGACCAGCCTGTCCGCAACCGTCCGTCCCCGAACCCCGGGGCGGACGGCTACGGCGTTACCTTTACCATGATCCTCTTCGAGATGCAGGAACACCGCGTTTCAGCCAGGGTCAGCGGCCGCTGCCTCATTGCCGCCCCGGTCGGAGCGGGCCCGTTCCCGCTGCTCGCCGGATTCCACGGCTACGGACAGACCGCGGAGGACGGCATGGAGCTGCTTCAGAGGATCCCCGGCAGCGAAGGGTGGATCACCTGCGCTGTGGAGGCGCTGCACCCGTTCATGAATGCAAAGGGGGAGCCGGGGGCGAGCTGGATGACCAGGCGCGACCGGGATTTTCGCATCGCCGAAAACGTCGCCTACGTCGATACTGTGCTCGCGGAGGTCCGGGCGGCATATCCTGCCTCCGGCACGATCGTGCTGCACGGATTCTCGCAGGGGGTCGGCATGGCCTGCCGGGCGGCGGTGCTCGGCTGCCACCGAGTCTCCGCGGTGATGCTGGTCGGGGGTGATGTACCGCCCGAGCTCGAATGGCTCGAACCGATGCATTCGGTCCATCTGGCTCGGGGCGACCGCGATTGTATTTATCCTGAGGAAAGTTTTGTATGCGACATGGAACGGCT
>Ga0326732_1000182_pt1 | contig 15249 bp, 16 predicted proteins | sample MHFSIPfraction_4_FD_207644 | JGI IMG/M metagenome (GOLD analysis project Ga0326732, IMG submission 207644) | Lab enriched peat soil microbial communities from Michigan Hollow, Ithaca, NY, United States - MHF12FN SIP fraction | ecosystem: Environmental > Terrestrial > Soil > Wetlands > Peat...
TCAACGCCAGGGGGGAGGCCATGTACTTCTCCCGCTCGCCGATTCCCTACCGTCGTGAGACCCTGGCCGAGACGAGGTTCTACCGCCATATCGGCCTGTACGCCTTCAGGGCGGAGGTGCTCAGGGCGTTCGTCTCCCTTCCCCCCTCGATGCTTGAACGCACCGAGTCGCTCGAACAGTTGCGCCTGCTCGAGAACGGCTTCCGAATCCAGTGCCTGGAGACGACGGTCGACACCCCGGGGGTGAATACGGCGGAGGAGCTTGAGGAGGTGCGGCGCCTGTTCAGGAGCCGCTTCCGTTCGTGATCTCGGCTCTGCGGCTCCCGTCCTGGAACACGATACCGATCTCTTCGCCGGGGCTGAGGGCTGCGGCTGAAGTCACATAACCCCCTTTTCCAGACACCAGCGCGAATCCGCGTTTCAGCACCCTTCTGACGTCGAGCATGGCGAGGCGCCCGGCGGCCGAGTCGAACAGCATCTCCCGCTGCCGCAACTTGTCGCCGGCGGCCCTTGCGGCATCCTTCTCCAGCGCGGAGAGGCGCTCATCCATCTGGCCGAGCAGGAGCACCGGGCGGTTGAAGGCGTAGCTGCCGCAGATGGAGTCCACCTGGAGTTGCGCACCGGAGATCTTGCCCTCCATGAGGATCGCCTGCCTTCCGGTGAGGCTGTCGATATGCCGGAGGAGCTCGTCCCGGTCGGGCACGGCCCGTTCGGCGGCGATGGAGGGGGTGCCGGCCCGCAGGTCGGCCACCATGTCGGCCACGCTCAGGTCGGTCTCGTGGCCGATGGCGCTGATGACCGGGATCCTCGACCTGAAGATGGCTTCGGCCACGGCTTCGTCGTTGAATGCCTGCAGGTCTTCCGAAGAGCCGCCGCCCCTCGCGAGGATGATCACCTCGGGACGGTGTTCCGGCACCGGGGGATCGTTGAAGTAACCGATGGCCCTGACGACCGATTCGACGGCGCGATCGCCCTGCACCTGAACGGGATAGAGGAACAGGGATGCAGCCGGGAATCGCCGTGCGAAGACGTCGCTCATGTCCCTGATGACGGCGCCGGTCGGCGAGGTGATCAGGCCGATCGTGCGGGGGATTCTCGGCAGCGGCTTCTTGCGTTCCGGGTCGAAGTACCCTGCCTTGGCGAGCCTTGCGATGAGCTGCGCGAGTGCCTGCTGCTGTGCCCCCTCGCCTGTTCCGTAGAGGGAGGTGCAGATCAGCTGGTAACGCCCGGCGGGGGGGTAAACCTCGAGTCGCCCTTCGGCGATCACCTCGATGCCGTCCCTGAGCTCCATCGGGAAACGGCTTCGCACGCTTTTCCAGATCACGGCCGGTATCTGGGCCTCGGCGTCCTTCAGGGTCAGGTAGACGTGCCCGGAACTGTGCTGCTTGCAGTTGGAGATCTCCCCCTTGACCCGGACGTGGGGGAAGATGCTCTCCAGCTCGTTCTTGATGGCTCTGGTCAGTTCACTGACGCTCTGCGTCTGATCGTTCATAGGGCTTGCTCCTGGGGGCATTGGGTGCTGCTTTCGCTCAAAATAAGGTTTTCCGGGTGAAGTCGCGACCTGCAATTGCGCCTCAAGTGTTATATTCGAAGTGGGTTTTTCAACTTTCCAGTCCCTGCAAAACGATGGCCAATCAGACCGGGGCCGGGATGCTCGCCGAGCGTCTCGGTATAGACAGCGAACAGGCCGCGAGTCTGCTCGACCGCTTCGCCGGCGGCTTGGCTGCGGAACTGCTCGGCACCGGCAGGCTCTCCGTCGAGGGCCTCGGCGCCTTTTCCGTCGTGCACGACCAAGCGGAAAGGACGACGAGCGGCCAGGGGGCGGTGTTCATGCCGCCGAAGAACCGGATCGTGTTCGATTCCCGCTCTCCCTCGAAGGGTGACTTGTCCCGGATCTCCATGGAGCGGCTCGGCATGGATGCCGTCGAGGCCCGTGGTTTCGCGACGGCCCTGGTCGCCACGTTCGGGCAGCTCCGGAAGCAGCCTGGGGAGTTCGAGCTGCGGGGATTCGGCATCTTTTCGACAGTCGACGGCCAATACGGGTTCAGGGCCGACCCTGGCCTCGACGGGCTGATCAACAGTGTCTATGAGGGACTGAAGAGCATCTCGATGCCCGATCGGACGGCATCTCCCGACCGGGAGGGCAACGGTCGACTCAAGACTGTGGGCATCACTGCGCTCCTTCTTCTGCTCTGCGTCGGAGCCTATGTCGCACTGCGTCCGATGCTCCCCGGTGTTTCGTCACCGGTTCCCGCCCCGGAGCTCACCGCTCGGGCGCCCGCGAGTTCTCCTGAACCGGCAGGGCCGGAGGTCGGATCGGCCGCGTCCTCGAAGAGCGCAACACCCGATTCGCTCATTCTCGAAAAGGGACGTTATACGGTCATCGCGGCAACCTTCAGCACGGCCAGGGTCGCCAGGGATGAGGCCCGGCGTCTTGCCGGCCTGGGCCACCGGATCATGATCTGGCCGGTACATGACGGAGGGCGCATCCTCTACAGGCTCGTGAGCGGAGATTTCGCGACCCCCGGCGAGGCGCGTGACAGCCTCCGGGCCATGCCTGCCGGACTGACGAAAAACGTCTATATCCACCAAGCACCGAAAACTGTAGTCATCTATGGAGAAAAAGGCCTGTAGCAATCTGCACCCGCAGTCGATGTGTCCCGCGTTCGGCGGGCTCCGCGTGCTCATGCGTATCGACGGTACCCAGGTCTGCATGGCCGCCGACCAGGGCTGCCTGTACGGTCTGACGTTCGTTTCGCACTTCTACGTGGCGCGACGCTCGATCGTATCGCCGGAGCTGATGAACGTGCAGATCTCCGGAGGAAGCATGATCGACGATCTGCGCAGGACGATCGAGAAGATCGCCGCCGACCCTTCGGTGCGCTTCATTCCTGTGGTGAGCACCTGCGTGGCGGAAACGGCCGGCATCGCCGAAGAGTTGCTGCCGAAAAAGGTAGGCAACGCCGAAGTGCTGCTCGTCAGGTTGCCGGCTTTCCAGATCAGGACCCATCCCGAAGCCAAGGATGTGGCGGTCTCATCGCTGATCAAGCGTTTCGGTGCGTTCGGCGAGCCACGGAAGGAGAAGTCCCTCGTGGTGCTCGGCGAGATTTTCCCGGTCGACGCCATGATGATCGGCGGCGTCCTTCAGCGTATCGGTGTCCAGTCGGTCGTCACCCTGCCGGGCGCGGACCTCGACGATTACGCCCAGGCCGGTCGAGCCGCGGCATGCGCCGTACTGCATCCCTTCTACGAACGGACGGCGGCGATTTTCGAATCGGCCGGCATGAAGATCGTCAGGGGGAACCCGATCGGCGCGAACGCCACGGCCCAGTGGATCGAACGCATCGGCGAAGCGCTCGATCTCGACCCGGAGACCGTCAGGAGGGTCGCCGATGAGGAGCGGCAGAAGGCCAAAGAGGTTCTTGCCGGCTTCAGCCACCTCCAGGGTTCGGTCATCGTGGCCGGATACGAAGGCAACGAGCTGCCGCTGGTGCGCCTGCTGCTCGAAGCGGGGCTCGACGTGCCCTACGCCTCCACCTCGATAGCCCGTACCCCGCTCGGTGAGGAGGACCACCAGTTGCTCACGACGCTCGGAACGGAGGTCCGGTACCGCAAGTACCTCGAAGAGGACGAAGCGGCGGTGCTGAAGTACTCCCCGGACCTGGTCATCGGCACCACGGCGCTCGACAGCTTCGCCAAAGAGCAGGGCATTCCTGCGATCTACTACACGAACAACATCTCCTCGCGCCCCATCTTCTTCGCCTCCGGCGCGGCTTCGGTGCTCGGCATGATCGCGGGGCTGATCCGGAACAAGGATGTGTACCGGAAGATGAAAGAGTATTTCTCTGAATCGTGACGCGTAACAAGTGACACGTGATGGGGGGGCTCTTACTTATCAAAATCGAAATCGGTATCGAAATCGATTTTTCGTAGTGTCTTAAAAGCAATTTTTTTTCGATACCGATACCGATACCGATACCGATACCGATACCGATACCGATACCGATACCGATACCGATACCGATACCCTGACAGCTGACGTGTTGCTCTTCGCTGTTTGTTTTAATCAACAACGTCCCTGAGTTTTTCTGAGTTTTTATTTAAGTTGTTTTTATTCGGGTAATTGGCTGGTCTGTGAATGTGATTTTGAAGTTGTCTTATACAGAAAGAAGCTTTCTGCTTTTTCAGAATCAGGCAGATCAGTCTAAACATTGTTTACTCGCCCTGCGGACGAGTGAACGTGGCCGCGGATCGGGCACCCGCCTGTCCGCCCGCAGGTGGACGAGCAAGCGACTGGAGCAGACACTCCGCGGCCACGTTAGCGATCAGAACAAAGGAAACCTCATGCGAGATAACGGAATCTTTTTTTGCGTCGACCTGAAATCATGGATCTTTGGAACGATCAAGAAAGTCGAGCAAGGTGTAGAATGGAATACTGCTTGGCAGGAGACCTACCGTGAAATTGGGGGTAAGAGTTATGAAAGCGGAAAGAAAGAATGCCCAATGAATGGAACGAAAACGTTATATCTTTTAGGAAGAATTAATGGAGGTAACGTACCATACAAGGCCCTACCAATTCACACCATCTCCGAGACATATTCGAAGAACGGCGCCTATGCAATCTTAGCAATCGAGCTTTTGTCTCTTGATTCAATGGTTTCGGGCAACGACCTTTGGACTAAAGTTCGAACGCGCTTTCGTGAAGAAACGGGTGAGGAAGCTGCGCTATCTAACCAAGGCGGTACAACAATAGCCTACAAACTTTGGCATCTCGGTTTGATCGCAGGTGTTTAAGCAATGAAGTAAAACAATTTCGCTAACAATCACATGCACTTAGACGGCTAAAAGCGTAGCTCTTTCATTGCTCTGCTTTTAGCCGCACAAGGGTATGCGCATGAGCGACCAAATGAAGACCTTCGGTGATACGGCGAAATCCTTGGCGCGCAACCCGCTTGGGATCATCGCTCTCTTTATTGTGCTGGTGTACGGCTTCGCCTCGCTTGTCACTGCGTTTGCAGGTTCATTCACGTCGGTGGAGCGCCTACCGCTGATCTACTTCTTGATTGGGTTTCCGGTGCTGGTCCTTGTCGTTTTTGCTTGGCTGGTCAGTAGGCACAGCGGCAAGCTCTTCGCGCCGAGCGACCTTAAGGACGAGGAAAACTACGTCAAGATGCAAATGGCGGTTGTTGCATCTCTCACAGCGGCCACCGCAAAGGGGGACACTCCGGCATCCGAAGCGGAACTCCGAAAGATCGTCGAAGTCGTCCGAGAAGCGGGACCTTCCGCGGTGCTGTCGGGAGATGGATGGCATAATCACATTCTCTGGGTCGATGATCGGCCGGAGAACAACGTCTACGAGCGCCAAGCCTTTGAGACTATGGGGCGCCGTTTCACGCTGGCACTTTCGACCGACGAGGCGTTCGAACGGCTGTTGCAGAGCAGATTCGCGGCGATAATTTCTGACATGGGGCGGCGGGAAGAACCGCGCGAGGGTTACGTTCTCCTCGATCGGCTTCGGAAAGAGGGCGACAAGACACCGCTGTTTTTCTATGCTGCTTCGAATGTCCCCGAACACAAGCGTGAGACGCAAGAGCACGGTGGGCAGGGTTGTACGAACAACGCTCAGGAACTATTCGGAATGGTTATACGTGCGGTGATTCAGCGGCAGACCGCATGATGGCGTCTAACAAGCTGCTGGAGCAGACACTCCGCGTCGTCAAATAAATTTTCCGCCGCAGAATGCTTTTCATCCGCGGTAACTTTAGCATTCATATGCCACGACTGTTCACCTACACAATTTCCGTTGACGACGGAGCTGCCCCAAACCCATTTCATGGCATGTGTTCCCTTGCTATCTGCAAGCCAGGTATTCGTCGAGTCGCAGAACCAAATGATTGGGTTGCGGGCCTTGGCTCAAAGAACGCCCCAAGTGGCGACTTTAGCGGTCACTTGGTATACGCGATGCGTGTCGAGGAAGTATTGTCGTTACGAGACTACGACCTTAGTGCCTGTTCCCGGTGGCCGCACCGAATTCCAAATATTCAAAGTGCTGCGCTTCAAGATCGTCTTGGAGACTGCATTTATGATTATTCCAACGGTGTTCCCATTCAAAGGGCAGGTGTTCACGGGCCGATAAACGTCGCCACCGACCTCAGTGGTGAAAACGTTTTGATTTCGACAGATTTCTACTACTTCGGTAGTCGGGCCAGAAAACTTCCCAGTTACCTAAGACCAATTTGTCATCAAACTCAAGGTCACCGAAGCAATTCAAACGCGCCCTACTTCAATCAATTTGTTTCTTGGGTTCGTTCCCTTGTCCCCACTCAAGGGCAACTGTACGGTTGGCCCGATCATATTGTCGAGTGGGTTTCAGTTTCGGCATGTGGTGGTTGTACGTCCAGAAAGCTTGACGATGAATTTGATCATGACTGCTAATCTGCGGATCGTGCACCCGCCTGTTCGCATAAAGACGGGCGAACAAGCGGGTGGAGCAGACACTCCGCGTCGTCAAATAAATTTTTCGCAGCAAAATGCTGTTCATCCGCGGCCACGTTATGTGCTTGTGAGCACTGGAGATGCATGGCAAAGCTTTACATCATAGGGAATGGATTCGACCTGTGGCACGGCCTGCCCACCGGTTACGATCGCTTCTACGCATTTGCTAAAGAAATGCTCGACGAGATTGAAAACTACTATTCATTTGATATGGCTCAAGTGGGGCCGTGGTGTGACTTTGAAAATTCCCTCGGTTGCTTTGATTGGCTTCAGTTCTATGAAGCTCATAACCACATAGATGTTGCAGCCGAAAACTTCCGGCCAAGCGAAGTTTTCGGCTTGGAAGACGATCTTATTGAACAAGCCGATCATCATGTGGATGCAATAAAAGAGTCTTTCCAGGAGTGGGTGAGAGGAATTGATATTTCAGTTGCAGAAATAAAGCTAGCTTTCCCTCGGGACGCCAGCTTTATCACGTTCAATTACACCTCCACACTACAATCCATATATGGGATAAGTGGTGAAAGAGTATTCCATGTGCACGGACGGGCTGACACGTTTGATGATCTGATTTTTGGGCATGGCGAAACAATGGAAGAGGAGCCCGAACTGGATGAGAACGGAGACAGCAATCGCACCATGTTCTTTGACGCGGAAGGTGTTGCTAAGTATCCTTTTTATGCCCTTCAAAAGCCTGTGAGTGAGGTGCTGGAGAAGAATCTCAAGTTCTTTGATTCCGTTGCGCACGTCAGCGAAATCATTGTAGTTGGTCATTCGCTCAACAAGATTGATTTGCCATATTTCAACAAGTTGGCTGCTTGCGCACCAAATGCTCGGTGGCTAGTGAGCTGTTATGAAGACAAAGACGAAATTCATCACGTGGAAGAATTAGTCAACTGCTGCGTTCGGCCAGAGAATATCCGGACATGCACATATGAGGAACTACAAGATGGTCATCAGCATGGACGCACATAACACAGCGCTCCACTCGACCAAAAACCGCTGCTGCCCTGTCCGCCTATCTACACCGTTCAATGAGACCTAGCGAGCAATCCGATGACTAACTCCGTATCGTTTTCCATATATGACAAGAGTGCTGAAATTGCATCTTTCCTCAATACGATCGATGGGCTTACTTACCGCTACAAGCCCGTCACAATGGCCTTCGATTCAGATATTGACGCACCAAAACTTGTGGAGCTATTTCTCGATTTTTCCTCGGCCGTTGGAGTAAATCTGTTTGCATCATGGCTATATGACCGGATGAAGAACAACAACGGCGACGCGAAGAAAATGGATAAGCGTGTGACGATCAACGGGAACAAAATTTCGGGTGAAAACATCACGGTCGTCCAAATCATTAATGTCATTAACGCAGATGCCGACAACTCAGATAACACGAGGTAGCTTTGACTATCGGCGACGCCCAACCCGTCATTCCACCGGACCTGCGCGAAATGCCGCGCAGGCCGGTGAATTAAAACGTTCTACCGACCCGCTTTTGCGGGTGAAGGAAATGGGGGACGTTGTTTAATATCGCGAATAATTACTATTTTGACGCATTAAGGAGAAGAACAAAGCTCACAAGCAATAAGAAGGATCGATTATGCCAAGAGGTCCGAGACTTGATGCACCAGGAACGTTGCACCATGTGATGATCCGAGGGATAGAACGAGGAAATATCTTTCTTGATAACACGGACAGGACAGATTTTCTGGCACGCATGGGGCGATTGGCCAAGGCATCCGGGACGGGGATTTATGCGTTTGCCCTGATGAATAATCATGTCCATGTGCTGTTGAAGAGCGGTGCTGATGGCTTGCCCACCTTCATGCGGCGATTGTTGTCAGGCTATGCTCAGTATTTCAACCATCGTCACAATCGAGTCGGTCATCTGTTCCAGAATCGCTACAAGTCGATTATCTGCGAAGAGGATGCATACTTCGACAAGCTTGTGGCCTACATCCATCTGAATCCTCTCCGTGGAGGTCTGGTAAAAACACTTCAGGAACTGGCGTTATATCCATGGAGCGGTCATGCTGTGATGATGAATGAGATTGACTGTGAATGGATGGATCGGGAGTATGTGCTCCTGTTTTTCGGGGACAGGGAAGGGGCGGCCAGAAAAGCGTATCTCGGATTTGTTGAACAGGAGATGGGTATTGATCGGGAGCAGGAGTTGTCGGGAGGTGGTTTGGTGCGATCACAGGGTGGATGGTCGAAAGTGTTGTCGATGCGCAAGAGTGGAGAGCAGGCTCTTGGAGACGAGCGGATTCTCGGTGGCGATGAGTTTGTTCGTGAGATCATGAGCGAGTCTGAAAACCGTTCGGATGTTCAAATGCCGGAAACAAAACGTCTGGAAGTTCTGAACGAAACGGTGAGGCAGGTATGCGCTGATGCGGGAATATCGATAGCATTTTTGCAATCGGGGAGCCGAAGCGGAGAACTTCCCATGCTGAGAAAAACATTGGCCAGAAAGGCTGTCTGGGAGTATGGCATCTCACTGGCCGCGACTGCACGTCAACTCGGGGTAACGACGAGTGCCGTCAGCCAGATGCTCAAGAAAAAGTGACGGATGGGGCGCTTGACTCGGTAAATTTATGATGGTTGATTTGTCTGGATCGCTGCTTGTTTTAATCAACAACGTCCCTGAGTGGGTGCGTGGCACAATCAAAATGAGATTTATATTTATAAGAAATATGTTTATGAAATTGAAAGCTTTGAAAATGCTTGGCAACATATTTTCTGAATACTGATAAGTAATATTATGAAGGCCATGATGTTACAATTCAAAGAGTCAGATATTCGATTTTGGTCGGATAAATATGATGCTTTGCAAAACCAAAAAGGACGGGAAAAGGAGAAATCCTTGCATAATTTTAGAACTGACATTCGGCAATCTGGTTTTATGACAAAAGAGCAATTAAAAGTTATTGCAGATTGGAAAGCACCAAGAAGTGCGAGTCACGTTGAAAAAAATAGTGCGGATTTTGTGAAAGAAATTACGGCATGGTCACTTTCTGCGAAGGAAGAACGCTCAAAAATAGAGGTTTTGACTCTTCTAAACGGCATCTTGTGGCCTTCTGCCTCAGTCATTCTTCATTTTTTCCATCAAGATCCTTATCCGATACTTGATTGGAGAGCGTTGAATTCATTGGGAATAAAAAACCAAAAACAAACAAATCAGTATTCATTTTCATTCTGGGTGATGTACGTTGAATTTTGTAGAGAAGTCGCTCAACACAACTCTGTTGATATGCGAACTTTGGATAAAGCCTTATGGCAATTCTCTAAATCAAAAGGTGTTCAATAATACTTATTATGGAACGCCCGCCCGACCTTATGTGCTAACATAGATGTTGCGTCTAACAAGGAGGCAAACGATGAGGCATTCACCGCCGTAAGGTAGGGTATTCTCAAGAAAGTGCTGTTGCTTGAAGGTCGGAACATTGTTGAAGTCAGCCGGAAATCCGGTGTCAATTAGCAAACCATGCGGAATTGGTACAAGATGGGAGACGAAAGTGACTGAGGTAAGTAAGAGAAGGTTTTGTGTGTTCCGTGAAAGCGAATCGAAACGGGTGGCGTGAGGAAAACGAAAAAGCCGGGGAGTCCCCGGCTTTTTGCTGAAATACATGAATCGAGGCAGTCGTTCAGACGGCCATGATCTCTTTTTCCTTCTGGGCGATGAGCTCGGTGATCTGCTTTTCGTATTTGTGCAGGAGGTCGTCGGCCTCTTTCTTGCCGCGGTTCTTGTCGTCCTCGTTGATCTGCTTGTCTTTTTCAAGCTTCTCGACTTCGTGGATGAGGTCGCGACGGAGGTTGCGGAGCGTGACTTTCGAGTCCTCGCCGAACTTCTTGGTCAGCTTGACATACTCCTTGCGGCGCTCTTCGGTGAGCGGAGGAATGCTGACCCTGATGGTCTGGCCGTCGGCGGCCGGATTGAGTCCGAGGTTGGCGTCGCGGATCGCCTTTTCGGCGGGCGACACCATGGATTTGTCCCAGACCTGGACGGAGAGGGTATGGACATCGAGCACGCCGATGTTGCCGACCTGTTTCAGCGGCATCTGCTGCCCGTAGGCTTCAACCTTGACCCTGTCGAGCAGCGTCGTGGTGGCCTTTCCGGTCCTGATTGAGGCGATTTCGTGCTGGAAGGCCTCGATGGCCTTCTTCATCTTCGGCTCGAATTTCTGTACAACGTCCCTGACTGTCATAACGGTATCAGTTGGTTTGATTCGCGTGATGGGCGCTTACTGGGCGTTCGATTTCGCAGCGGGCTTCGCGAAGCGCTTGTTGAAGCGTTCGACACGGCCGGCGGTGTCGATGAGCATCTGCTTGCCGGTGTAGTAGGGGTGGCAGCTGCTGCAGATGTCAACCTTGATGTTGTTTCTGGTGGACCTGGTTTCGAAGCTGGTGCCGCAGTTGGCGCAGTTGACCGTAACTTTCGTATACTTTGGGTGAATCTCTGGTTTCATGACCTTTGGAATTACGTTGTCAGATGGACAATAAACAATTGACCTCAAATAAACTGATTTTTCCTCTAAAAAGCAAACTCACTTTCGCCTTCCGGGCATGATCGATTGACGGAAAAGGATGGCAGCGATCTCTTCACTACAGGGCATCAAGGGGGTAGGACCGAAACGGGCCGTCGTTCTGGCCGAGGCAGGCATCCGCACGGTCCGGGATCTCTACGACTGTTTTCCCCGCCGTTACCTCGACCGGACCCGGACGAGGAGGATCGGCGCCCTGGTCGACGGGGAGACCGTTACGGTCGTCGGCACGGTTTCGGAAACACGGCTCGAGAACAGGGGACGCGGCAGCTCCCGGTTCAGGGCAACGGTAACCGATGGGACGGGCATGCTCGAACTGACCTGGTTTCGCGGCGGCCACTACTTTTCAAGGAGTATCGCGGCCGGCGACCTTGTTGCCGTGCACGGGAAGGTGAGCTATTACGGCCATCGGCCCGGGATGCAGCATCCCGATTACGACCGGCTGGGCCGGGATGGGGATGATAAGAGCAGCGAAGGGGCGGGTGACGACGAGCTGTACCGGACGGGCGCCATCATCCCGATCTACCCGACCACCGAGGCCATGAAGCTCGCCGGCATGAACTCCGGGGCTCTCCGGACGATCATGCATCGCGCGTTCCGGGACCTGCCTCCGGACTTCCCGGAGCACCTTGACCGGGAGACGCTCGAAGCCAACGAACTCATGCCCATTGGTGAGGCCTACCGCCAGATCCATTTTCCCGAGTCCACTGAATCGCTCGAACGGGCACGCCACCGGATGAAGTGGAGCGAACTTTTTTTCTATCAGCTCTTTTTCGCCATGCGTCGATCCGATGAGCGACGCAGCCGGGCAGCCGTCAGCTTCGACCACTCCGGGCAGATGACCAAAGGGCTGCACGATCGCCTGCCGTTCGAGATGACCGGGGCGCAGAAGCAGGCGGTCAGGGAGATCTACGCCGACCTCCGGAGCGGCCGGCAGATGAACCGGTTGCTGCAGGGCGACGTCGGTTCCGGCAAGACCCTCGTCGCACAGTTCGCCATGACCCTCGCAGCGGACAACGGCGTGCAGGCGGCGTTCATGGCTCCGACGGAGATCCTCGCTTTCCAGCATTTCATGGGCATGAAGCAGTCGCTGGAACCCCTTGGCCTGAGGGTCGCCCTCCTGACCGGCAAGCAGGGGAAAAAGGAGCGGCAGATGCTGCTTTCTGGTATCGCAGGCGGCGAGATCGATGTCGTGGTAGGCACGCATGCGATCATCGAGGGGGCGGTGCAGTTCAACAGGCTCGGGCTTGCGGTCATCGACGAGCAGCACCGTTTCGGGGTGCTGCAGCGCAAGGCGCTTCAGGACAAGGCCGGCAATCCGCACGTGCTCCTGATGACGGCCACTCCTATCCCGAGGACCCTGACCATGGGGGTCTACGGTGATCTCGACGTTTCGGTGATCGCCGAGATGCCGGCCGGTCGCACGCCGGTGAAAACGAGGCTCTGCAGGGAAGAGGAGAAGCCGAAGCTCTTCGGGCTCCTGCGGGACGAGGTGCGACAGGGCCGTCAGGCCTATATCGTCTATCCGCTGGTCGAGGAGTCCGAGAAGCTTGACCTGAAGGCGGCCACGGAGAGCTATGAACAGCTGCGGGCTGACGTGTTCCCCGACCTGCGTCTCGGGCTGATCCACGGCCAGCTTCCACCGGCTGCCAAAGAGGCCGTCATGGAGGAGTTCAGGAAGGGGCGGATCGACATCCTGGTGGGCACGACCGTGATCGAGGTCGGTGTCGATGTGCCGAACGCGACGGTCATGGTCATTGAGCATGCCGAGCGGTTCGGCATCTCCCAGCTTCACCAGCTCAGGGGTCGCGTGGGCCGGGGAGTACAGAGTTCATCCTGTTTTCTCGTATATTCAAAGCTTTCGGGCGACGCGAAGGAGCGGCTTCAGGCGGTCGGGTCGACCACCGACGGGTTCCGCCTTTCGGAGATCGATCTCCAGATCCGGGGGGCGGGCAACATGCTCGGCAGGGAGCAGTCCGGCACGGTGACCGGGCTGAGAGTCGCCGACCTGCTCACCGACGCGGGGATCATGCGCTCAGCCAGGGAGGCCGCGTTCGGCCTAGTGGAACGCGACCGGGAGCTCGGGCAGCCCGCCCATGCAGCGATCAGGGCGTACTATTTCGACCATTTCAGGAGGATGGTGGAGTTGGCCGATGTCGGATAACAGTAGATAGTTGCGCGGGATGTCATCCTGAACGAGGGCGAAGGATCCAGGATCCAGCGGGCGCTGGGGGAGAAGATGGATTCTTCAGCCGCCTGGGCCGGCTTCAGAATGACAGGCGTGAAGCGTTGTTCGCTTTATTGCGTCACGAAATAAACGGGTTTTTCAGGAATGCAGTTTGATAACGGTTGAGTGCCCGGGAGGGCGTCAGGGGTGAAGATGCGTTATAACGGCCGGAACATATGAAGGAGCTGCTGAGCGGTGTGGTTGTCCGTACCGGCGGGGCGTCGTATATCGTCGAGTGCGATGACGGCAGCAAGGTCAGGTGCCGGACCGTGCCTGGAACCGTGAGCGAAAACGAGGGTTCCAGCCTCGTGGCCGTCGGCGACCGTGTGACCTTCCGACCCAAGGCTTCCGGCACGGAGATGCCCGAGGGGGTGATCGACCATGTCGACCGCCGGACCAGCGCGCTAGTACGGCGACGCGACATTCGACGCAACCGGAGCAAGGAGAGGGAGCAGGTCATCGCAGGCAACATCGACCAGCTTGTCGTCGTTACTTCGGCCTGGGATCCGCCGCTGAACCGCCGGCTGATCGATCGCTACCTGGTCTTCGCAGAGTCGGAGCACCTGCCGTTGCTGCTGGTGGTCAACAAGACCGACCTGGCCGACCAGGAGCTGCTTGCGGCCGCCCTCGAACCCTACCGGAAGCTCGGGTGCGCCATCTGCTGCGTCAGCGCGGCGAGGAGGACCGGCCTGGAGGAGTTGCGGGATCAGCTCAAGGGGAAGGTTTCGGCTTTCAGCGGCCACTCCGGGGTGGGCAAATCGACCCTGATCAACCTCCTGCTCGGAAGGAAGGAGCTGAAAACGGCCAGAATCAGCTTAAGGACCGGCAAAGGGGTGCATACGACCAGCAGCGCGACTATGCTCCGGCTGCCGGAGGGGGGGTATGTGATCGATACGCCTGGAATCCGTGAATTCAACCTCTCCTGCATCACCAGGGAGAACCTCAGATTCTACTTCACGGAGTTCCTGGGATACATGCCCGAGTGCGGCTTTTCGTCCTGCACGCATACGGTCGAACCGGGTTGCGCGGTCGCAAGGGCGGCTGAATCGGGCGCGATCGATCCCGAGCGGTACGAGAGCTATCTCACCCTGTTCGAATCGCTGGAGTAACCGGCCTCCTGTCCGGCTGGCCGGTCACTGGAACGTGGCAACAGTCAGAAACATGTTCACACCAAACAGAAAACCGATATGATCGTCACCATCAATCCGGCTACGGGTGAACCCCTCGCCGAATATCCCGTCATGAGTTCCGGGGAAATCGACCGGATGCTGCGCCAGGTCGACCTCGAATTCCGCAGTTGGAGAAAGAGCGGCATGGAGCAGCGTCGCCGGCTCATGAAACGGCTCGCCGGGCTGCTCAGGGCGAAAAAGGAGGAGCACGGGCGGCTCATCAGCCTCGAAATGGGCAAGCCGCTCGGCCAGGCCGTGGCGGAAGTGAACAAGTGCGCATGGGTGTGCGACTATTTCGCCGATCACGCCGAAGAGTTCCTGAAGCCCGAGGAGAGTGCGCTCGACGGCGCGAAGGGGGTGGTGAAGTTCGAGCCGCTCGGTGTCATCCTCGGGGTCATGCCCTGGAACTTCCCCTACTGGCAGGTGATTCGGTTCGCCGCCCCGGCGGTCATGGCCGGCAACGGCATCGTCCTCAAGCATGCGCCCAACGTTACCGGCTGTTCCATAGCCATCGAACGGCTGTTTGTCGAGGCCGGTTTCCCGGAGAACCTTTACCGCGCGGTCCACGTGTCGGTCGACGATGTCGATCGCCTGACCGGTTTCATGATCGATCATCCTGCGGTCCGGGCCGTCTCGGTGACCGGCAGTACGGGAGCTGGACGGGCAGTCGCCTCGAAGGCGGGCAGGGCCATCAAGAAGAGTGTCCTCGAACTGGGGGGCAGCGATCCCTATATCGTCCTTGACGACGCCGACCTGCACCAGGCCGTCGAGGTCTGCGTGGCCGGCCGCCTGCTCAACAGCGGGCAGAGCTG
>Ga0326732_1000184_pt1 | contig 15211 bp, 14 predicted proteins | sample MHFSIPfraction_4_FD_207644 | JGI IMG/M metagenome (GOLD analysis project Ga0326732, IMG submission 207644) | Lab enriched peat soil microbial communities from Michigan Hollow, Ithaca, NY, United States - MHF12FN SIP fraction | ecosystem: Environmental > Terrestrial > Soil > Wetlands > Peat...
TTGAAAACCTTATATCAAACATTATTGTATTGTAACTCATCTCTCATCGACGCTGCTCGCAAAACCATTGCACGTAATCATCTAACCCTTGTTCAAGTGAAATCTCCCATCGGAAACCGCTATCCGCCAGTTTATGACCATTAGCAATCATGCAGAATGGATCGCCAGGTCTGGAATTGCCACTGAACTCCACCGATATTTCTCCATTGTTCCTCTTCGACCATGCACATGTGATTCGGTCTGCGATCTCCCGTACTGTAGTTCCGACACCGGTGCCGACATTGATAGACGGAACGTTTTCAGTCGCCATCATGTCAAGACTGGCGAGCGCCCTGACGACATCGCGGACGTCTGTCCAATCGCGAAGCTCGTTCCCGCTTCCGCCAAGTACTAATGGGACTACACCTTCTTTCAGACGAGTACACATATCCCAGAGAAGCTGTTTTTTCAGTTCAGGGCCAAACACCGAAAAAAGACGCGGCACGACAACACGCGATCCAAAATTTGACCCGTAAGAACGGCAAAGCTCTTCCATGATCATTTTGTGTGCGCCATAAGGGGAGTATGGCGACAAGCATACATTTTCGGATATGAGATCGTTGTGGCCCGCTCCATAGACGGCCGCGCTTGATACAGAGACAAGCCTCGTATGCGGCGAATACTGTCGAATCCACTCAAGCAGCTCCGCGGTAGAGACAACCGTTCTTCTGAAGTCTTCATATGGATTGGCTATGGCTGCTCCAACCGACGACCCTCCCGCCAGATGATAGACAACATCGGGCAATCCTGCGATGCTTCGCAACTGACCGAGATTACTTTGCTGGATCTCACCATTTAGCCAAAAAGAAACACCCCAATGCAATGCTTCCATTTCTGGCCACAGACCATGGCCGATGCCGGCGACCTGACAACCCGTGGAGTTCAGATACGCTGCGAGATGCCTGCCGATGAAACCATGGGTACCCGTGATCCAGACTGTTTCCGTTTTCAATCTTTTTCTCCCTTGAAGGAATAAAGCCGGCCTGGACGGTTATCGACTCGTTCGAGCACCTTTTTTGTTAAGTTCCAGACTACTGGCACGTCAAGTAACATTTGGGTAATAGCAGACGATGGATTCAACCCCGCACGACATACAATCTCGCGTTTGAGGGCCGGCACTGTGTAAGGAGAGAAATTGATCGCGCTGCTCCATGGCGAAAGCACGACAATGTTTCCGAAACCTGCACTGCCGAGAGCAGCCTTGTACCTTTCGAGAAGGAATGCATTTTCCCCACCATAGAGTTTGTGTAGGGGATGCTGCTCAAGAAAAGTGTCAAGGTCCTCTTTACGAGATATTACATGTTCCCGAATCGCCAATAACACCCCTCCTGGTTTGAGCACACGGTAAAACTCTCCACAAGCTGAGTCCAGATCCTTAGTGTGATGCAGCACTGCTCGCGCGAAAACGACATCAAAGGAATTGTCGGCAAAAGGCAACCGTTCGGAAAACTCAACTTCCACCGAGATAGGCAACGATGACTCGAATGCAAGACTCCGAATCGCCTCTGCACCGACAAGCTCGCTTGTATCAGGTTCGAGTGCGGTAACCGTAAAACCATCCCGTGCAAGGGCATAACTTGCGATCCCTCGGCCAGCCCCAACATCGAGAGCCTTTCCCGAACGACCTTTCAACAAGTTTCGTACATCTGCCCATTCAGCGCTTCGCCAATACCGCTCGGCGGCAACCGAAAGAGGATCGTCATAATAGCAGTCGAGCACCATCTGCTGCTGATCCGGTTGACCGCGCAGCCACTCCACTGCCTCTTCCCAGCTTCTGAAATGAATCTCAGCGTTCATCTTCTGCCAATTTACGTACTTCACGAGCCGGATTGCCGGAAACGATTGTAAACGGAGCCACGTCACTAGACACAACCGATCCAGCGCCAACAATCGCACCCGTACCCACCGTGACGCCCCTCAGTATTATGGCATTCGCTCCTATCCATGCATCATCAGCAATGACTACAGGTTTTTCGCCAAGATCGATTTTTCGGGGATGTCCACGTTCCATGATCTCCCTGAAATGGGCATGACGCTTACTCGGACTTATCGGATGCGTTCGGGAATCGAAAATACTGACATTATGTGCAATCAAAACCCGGTGTCCGATTTCTATGGAACATGATGACCATACTCGAGTCCCTTCTCCGATATAGCACCAGTCACCGATTGCAATCCTGCCTCCATGCCGGAATATCAGTAACTCTCCTGCAATGAACGAGTTTGAGCCTATTTTTATAGCGTTACTTTCGCCTTGCATATTAAAGACGCGCGCCGACGATGCGAGCTTAGAACTTTTGCCCAAGTTGCAAGTTGGAAGAAAAGAAAGGCGCTTTATCCAATACTTGAAATTCATGCGATAAGGCGAATACATGCAACAGATCGAGCGGCGGCAGCAAAGTCTTGAGCGTAGTGACGCTCTTTGTTATAGTCAAAAAACTCTGCATTGGCTACGTTTTCGGCAACGGTGCTGAACCATCCATCCATTCCATATCCGAAATAATCGACAGAATGTTCTACTGGTTGAAATGTAGATATCAGCTGTGTAATCATACGTTCATTAAACACCTGATACCACCCCTGGACCTCATGCTTACCGTATGGCACGGTGATCAAACAAAAACCACCAGGTTTAAGGATACGCTTAAATTCATTTATAGCAGATAGATAGCCGTCGGCATCATTCTCTTTTTTTGTAGCGTCACTCGTATAGAGCATCGTATTATCCAGACCAATGTGCTCGATCGTTGAAACACTGACAACCACGTCAAATGATGCGTCCCTGAACATAGTGTGCCTCAAATCTCCAAAAACATATGAGATAGAACGGTCCCAAAAACAACGCTTCTCAGGAGCAAGAGTCATAATGGTAAGCTCTGCATTATTGAGCGGCGCTCTCTCAATGAGAAAACCATGATTCAAGGCAGAACCTGCATCAAGCACTTTTCCGGGCTTTGCAGGCAACTGAGCAAACAACCATGGATATTCGATTGAACGTTCATCTATACGGGATCCGTATCCAGAAGGTAGTTTTGAATCCTTCATCAAAAGACCTTCATCAATAGCAGCACAGATCGTGTCTTTTTTTGCAGTATAATAGCCAGGGCTCCATGGACGACGACCCTGAAGGTTATACAGCGGTGTTGCGATTCTGTCGAGTGCTTCTTTAATTTGAAATAGCATTGAATGACACTATTAATTTCGTAATAAACGTCTGACTCTGTCCATAAAATAAACCAACCAACCACCGTTTTTTTGCCAGAGTGCCTTTTTCGCAAATCGAAATACGTCGTTATCGACTAGAACCGACTCCGGTAAATCAAAATCTGTGGAAACCAGGATGTCAGTTGGCGTTGAGAATCTTCTCAGCATACCTCGCCCGTGAGAACCGCTACCGTCGAATCCAGTGTTGTCTACAAGCGAACGGGGAGGAAACAAGACAACACCTTCATTCCTGAACACGCTCCAGTACCAGCGTATTGCCCAAGAATCTCGCAAGCCCTGCATCTGCCTTTCAAGCATGGTCGCATAGTCATAGGTACCATCAAGATTGAACCGTCGTCTCATATACCGGTCGGTAAACAAACGTTCCCAGCCTTTTGCCAGTGGATCGAATCGTTCCCATGCCCGTCTCCACGTACCCCATCCCCAAGAGACGGTAAATGGCAGGAACAAAGCAGAAAAGAAATCTTTCAACTCAGGGACACCAACCATATAGCCGGAAACCTGAAACACCCTGTCATTGTGTTCGAATCGGTCAAGCCCCAGGTTGATAAAGGTCAGAAAGTACGGGTTGAGCACAAGATCGTCCTCGACGACGATAACCCGGCCGAACCGATCGACAGCATCGCTGACACCTGTGATCACCGAACTGGATAGACCAAGATGTACATTACTGAAATGATACTCTGCACGATCACCGAGCATGGATCTGGCGACTTCACGTGTAGCGAGAACAGCTTCTGATTCGCCGGCACTCTTCGGTCCATCGCCATAGACTATTATCCGACTATCGTAGAATCCCTGGCATTGCATAAGGCTATCGAGTGTCCTGCGCAGGTGGTCGGGACGCCTGTAAGAGAACACTACAACAGGAGCATAGGTGTTCATGCTGCACCTCTTCGATCGATGCATTCACTGATCCAGAGATGGGTGGAGAGCAGCTTGTAGAGGTGATGGTCCGCAGCCATGGCTCCTTGACGGTTGCGTTCAATCAGGCTACGGATTTTCACCGGATCACACCATTGGTGAAGCGGGTTGTTGTCGGCAAGCAGCATCCGTTCGACCTTTAGGCCCTGTTCCGTAGCAAGCCATTGTCCCGCCGGAGTCGGATAGCCTTTCTTATCGGGTCGGTTTCCGATCTTGACCTGGCCGTGCTTACGCAGGTACTCTCGCAAAACCCATTTTGTTTCGTTTCCATGAAACATCAGAGAAGCGGGAAGTCTGAACATCCATTCAACCAGCCGGTAATCCATAAAGGGAAGGCGAGATTCTATACCGAATGCCATGCTGATGGCATCTCCATAGTGCAGAAGACCAGGCAAGATCAGGAGCGAATGATCCGCAAGCAATCGTGTCCTGACCGGATCGACTTCTTTCGATACCGATTGGGTTGAACAAACGGGCAGTTGCAACCCGGAACGCATCAAAGAGTGAAACCCGACACGATGCCGGTGCCAACGCAGCATTGCTGGCGACACCTCCCTTGCAGTCCATGCCAGCACCCAAGGTAACGAAAAAGTTCGATTCAGGGCGGCAATCCGGCTTTTCATGCCAGCAACACTCCTCCGAATTCCTGCTTTCCCTGTCACATAGGCAATCATCTCCAGCACCGCATATTGGGGATAACCGGCAAGTGCTTCATCGGCGCCCTGTCCCTCAAGCAATACCGGGATGCCCTCAGTTCTCGCTCGCTTCATCAAATGCCAGAGCGGATACACGGCTGGGGAATAGCCGGGACCATCCATATGCCTTGCAATCTGACCCAGGGTTTCTAGCCATTGATCGTCAGGAGCCGTAACGGGAATCAGCCGGGATTTAACAGCATCACTGGCAAGTTGCGCCCATGGCAGTTCACCGGTCTCGCGCTCGCTGTATATCGATGTAAAACTGGTCAGTGTAGCAGAAGTGAACGATGAAGCCGCTGTCAGGACACCGGTCGAATCGAGTCCACCGCTCAAGGTCATACCAACTGGAACATCACTGCGCAAACGCAGGCGAACAGCATCGGAGAAAAGCTCATCGAACTGTTCAAGTGCATCATCGACTGTCAGGGAGCCATCTGCAGATTCCGGATAATCCCAATAGCGTGACATTTTGAACCCGCCGGTCCGGTAATCGAACTCACCAAAGTGTGCGGGGGGAAGAACCCTGATTCCCTTATAAAAGGACTCTCCCCTCGCGAAAAGAAGGTTATTGGCGAGGAAATCGAGCAAAGCGGGTTCGGATACAGCGCGATGACCGGGAAACAGCTCAAGCAGTGCTTTGGGCTCAGATGCGAAGGCAAAACCTTCGTCGCCCTGGCGATAGTAGAGTGGTTTGACACCAAACCGGTCCCTGCTGAGTAATAGGCGGCGCCTGTCAGGTTGCCAGAATGCGAACGCCCACATACCGTTCAGACGAGATAATGCACTGACATCCCACTCATTGAGAGCATGAAGAAGCACTTCAGTATCAGAGTTTCCGAAAAAACGGTGTCCTTTATTTACGAGCTCAGTGCGTAACTCCAGATAGTTGTAAATTTCACCGTTAAAAACAATGATTGATCCTCTGACAGGATCGATCATCGGCTGCCGCCCGCCCGGAGAAAGATCCAATATCGAGAGTCTACGGTGCCCCAGCATGATACCGTCAGCTTCGAAAATGCCGCTATCATCAGGTCCCCGATGCGACAGCGTATCGAGCGCCTTGCCGAAACGTATACTATCTTCCGGACTCTTTCCGCCATACCACCCAAGAATTCCACACATCAGACCTGCCCACCCTTTTGTCCAGCAACGAACTTTCTAAGACCCCTGAAAACGTAATCATACTGTCCCTCCAAAAGCATCAGACACAGGCGACGCAGTTTGTAAATATATCTTCTCCACTCTGGCATCATGCGACCGGCCAGAATCTGCTTCTGTTCCGAAAGAAATCGCTCCGTCATCGTACTCGTCTTTGTCTCATCGTGATAGCGCAATGCGCCCCAGACGCTACTTATATGTATTCCTTTAGCATGTTCCGCAACACGAAGAAACCATTCGTAATCGAACGAGCAATGATAGTTCTCGTCCAGGTAACCGATTTTCTCGTGAAGTTCGCGACGCCAGAATGACGACTGATTCGCAATGAGCATTCCTTCAGCCAGCAAAGCATGGTATTCTGGCTTTATATATCGAACGTCCCTTATCTTTTTTTCGTCATGATCAATCAACATCAGATCGCCGATGATAAGAGATGCTTCTGGATGAATCCGGATCGCTTCTGCAAGCTCATCTAATGCGCCAGGATAGTAAATATCATCAGAGTTCTGCCAGGCAACCCACTCTCCGGTTGCTCGCCGTAACCCTTTGTTGATCGCATCGACCTGCCCATTGTCGCGCTCGCTGATCCAGTAGGTCAGATATGGTTCATATTTTTTTATGATCTCTACGCTTCCATCAACGGAACCACCATCAATGATTATATACTCCAGATTCGGATATTGCTGGTCGATAACAGAACGTATCGTCCTTTCGAGGTAGGCTGCCTGGTTGAAACTGGGAGTGACAACAGAAATTTTCGGATACCGCGATGCCGCCATAAGGCTCATGTTACACTGGATTGACAAATAGAAGCTGCTGAAACTTGACGGATTTCTTTTTGACCTGATTCGAAATTCACGAGCATTAGCAACAGGATATACGTAATCCACATAGTAGTCGAACCACATATCGATCCCGCAAATTGCGCGGCGATAATATTCTGAATAAAAAGGAGGGCAATCCACCCATGGCCCGATCGAGATCTGAGGAGTCGATACGCGGCATACATGCCACTAAAGACGATGAATATATATAGCATACCGCCAATGATTCCCATAGACATGAAACTCTCCAGGAACACATTGTGCGGATAAAAATGAGTTGTTTGCTCCTCGATTCCGCTACCAATAAGAGGACTTGACACAAATTGGCTGATTGCACCGGAGTAGGATTGAAATCTTAGCGTTATAGACTCGTCTCCTCCATGAAAACCAGCTGATACACGCTGAGAAATGTCATGGGTCAGCCCTTTATGAAAAAAAAGTAGAATTGGCAAAACGAAAGCTGCCAATAGTAACGGCTTTCCTAAAATCCTGATCGAACCCTTCTGGCCTGACACCAAAACGAAAAACATGATCACCGCGACCAAACAGATAAATGGGCCTCTCGAATTGGAAGCGAGCATCAGATACGCCCCAAGCAAAAATGAATAGACATTGTTATTGTGCCAAAAGGTAACGATGCGTTTCGAATACAGCCAGGGCCATATCGACAGGATCAACAGGGAAAGACCGAGATACCCAAGAGAGACCGGATTCAATTTAGGTAAATTGAGACGACCCGTATCAACAATCTGACCTAAACTATCGATCGCAGTTGTGTTCGCCTTAAGTGCAACCAGACCACATGCCGCGAATAACAGTGCGTAGCAATATCGGTATAGATCGTCATAATACGAGTATCTGTTAGCCATAAGCATTCCGATCATAGGCACGACGCAACCACCGACAGCCCATGCCCAGTAGACATAGGGTTCCTGCGATAAAGCCTTTCCTGACAACAGGGTATCCGAAGCCAACCTGATAAGATAGAGTATCCAGAACAGGGTAAGAGCATAGGCCTTCGGCGGTTTTTCAAATCGCCCGCGGATGAACAACGCAATGAAGATCAGCGCAAGTGCAGATGAAAACAGTATCGCACGCATCAACACCGAAAACATATTCGTTTTCCAACCAAACTGTTCGCTCAATGCTGCCATAAAAGCCTGACCAGTCAGATCAAGTCCTATCAGCAGGAAAAAAAGATATTTAGGCTTTAATGAACCGGTCATTCCTGAGCACTCTATAAATTTTTCATCGCATGCAAGAACTCGGAAAACAGAACATTACGCCACAAGGCCAACATAAGTATCGACGGAACAAGTATATAATTAATAGCAACGGATGGAATATTTTCTAATACCATAATCGATTGCTGAAGAAAGCCATAAATGATTATCAAGCCTGAAACCAACGCGAGAAACGCATGCTCCCTGAGCCTCAAGTTGCGCCATCCGATACCAGCCCCTTTGTGAAAAGCGATAATAAGAAAACCGCTGCCCATCGACAATGCGATCACATAAGCGATTGCAACTCCTTCCGCACCCAGCCAGGAACCCAGCAAAAATCCGAAACCTGCATTTATTGCACTGCTTATTACGTGTGACAGCGTATTCAACCCCAGACGCCCCGTTCCCATGTTTGAAAAATAAACTGGTGCACTGATGGTATTCAGCATCCAGCCAACAGCGATCATTCTGATCAGATACTGAAACACAGGATCGTTGCCTCCGGTCAACAATTTCGCTATGAAACCAGACCATACGATAATCAGAGAAAAAACTGGCAATGCAATAAACACCAACAACCGCAGGTTATCGATGTAGAAACCTTTAAGCTTTTGAGGAGCGGTTTCGGCCAGATGGGAGACTTTCGGAACGATCGCCTGGTTGGCCGCAACAATCAGGGATCTCACTTTGATGACTACCTGATTGGACATCTCGAAATAACCAGCGGCTGAAGCACCACCGAACTTTACCATCAGCGCCTTGGTCAACGGATCGAAGAGCAGCATAGCGAGAGTGGCTGCTTGCATGTTCATCCCGTAGCCGAACATCTCCTTGAACACGGAACGTGTCCAGCTAAAGGGAAGCCACGATAATTCCGGAATGGCTCTCCGCAGTAATACCCAGCCTGCTAAGATCATAAAGATCCCCTGTATTATCTGAGCCCATGCGTAACCTGTAAGTCCTCTTTCTGGAACAAGCCAAAAAGATATAAGCAAAAGAAGAACCTGACTGGAAATAACCAGAGATGCACGAATATCCATGCGCTGGCAACCATCGAAACCTGACTGTACGACCGCTGCCACCAGTGAAAGCCAAAGGGACGCAAGAGCATAGGGAATAAGTTCAAGAGCACTACGCAACTGCTCTCCTTTGAAAAAAAGCGGTAACAGTTTTGTAAGGGGTATATAGAGGGCAAAAACGAGAACAACGCCGATGACCATCAGCGACACCATCGCCGTTTCTATCACCTTTCTGGAGTTCTGACGGTCATTATTCGCCTGATATTTCGCCACAAAGCGTGTCACGCCCTGGCTAAGACCGAGATCGGCAAAGCGAGTCGCTGAAGCCGTCGAAAGAACGACCGACCAAATCCCGAGACCTGCGACACCAAGAGTTCCGTTCAGAAAACGGTACAGAACAAAAAGAAGTACTGCGCCGAGCGACATCTGGAGGATGTTGGCAAGCGCGTTTCGGGAAAGCGATGCTTGTGAATGTGTCAAAATCTAAGTCTTATCTCTTCCTTTTTACTTGAATAAATCATGACAAAACATACCAATCATCGAATTTTGAAAGTGACTCGAACTTTCTTCTATAACCTTTCTCGATCAGAAGATCAAGTATCTTATCTCTTGCATCCGTAAAATTATGTTCACAAGTAATAACCCTGAATTTGTAAGCATCAAAATCAAACGCTCTCAAAATCTCAAATTCGCTCCCCTCTGTATCAATCGAGAGATAATCAATTGTATGCGGGGCGTTATATTTTTTTAACATATCAACCAGCGAGATGGTCTCGACCTCATACATGTGCCCTGACTTTCTCGAAGTTCTATGGATATCTCTTTTAGAGTAATCACGTATCGTTGACAATTCAGCATCATCAACCTCGTTGAAGGTAAGAACCGAACCGGAATCCTTCCAAACACATTTATTCTCGATATAGCACGTCCTGTTAGCTGCAAGATCATGTTGCCAACACCTTGCTGGCTCTGAAAGAATTCCCTTCCATCCAAATCCTTTTTCAAGAAGGAATGTATTGCTTAAATCAAGCCCATTAGTTGCACCGAACTCAACAAAAAAACCTTCTTTTATAAAATCCAGCTCAGACAAAACAAACAGGTCTTGACGTAACTGTGATTTAGATTTTGAAAGATTTTGAACGATTTCTAAAATGTGCCTTTCTGGCACTGACTGAATTAATTCCATATCATGTCCTTTTTTAACTTCCAGGACGAGGTTCTCAAACGTATCGTGTCGCATAGCTTCGACACCCGCCATTCTCAATTGCTTTCTGAGAAATTCAATAAAGTATCTCTTCATCGATTAAGTTTTAATTAATTCCTCACTCATTATGAATCAAGTACATTCGAAAAACTTGAGCAAGTCAAGCGAACCTACGATTGTCGGCAACTATCTTGCAAACACTGCATCGAGAAACACTACTCGGCCGTCGTCACCGTATGTCTGGTTTAAATTGCCTCGATATGTCAAACCGGCATTTTTGAAAATATCAACCAAATCCGCAAACATGGCTTGCCCATTATAGAGAGGATCGAGACTGACTTCAAGAATACACGCATCGCAAAGTGCAAGTATCTGCGGAGCACCTCGAAGGACACGATCCTCAAATCCCTGAACATCGAGTTTGAGTAAAATCGGACCGGACATTCGAGAGATTTTGTCTTTAAGTGCTTCATCAAGTGTACTCAAGCGAACATTGATCTGGCTTTCAGATTGCGTCTGCGGGTAAATCCGATGACATTGATCAGTGGCTTGTAACAAAGACGATGATGGAGTATGATCATTGTGCCTGTGCATTTCCACTACCCCCTCGTGATCACCCAAGGCGATATTGTAACAGGTTATTTTCCCGTTATTAGTCTCCGCCCATTCGAGTAATTTTCGATATGGCTCTGGAACTGGCTCGAAACAATAAAACTGTGCTCCGGTAAAATATTCTAAATAAGAACGAGCGAATTGACCTTCGTTTGCGCCAACATCTATGATCGTTCTGAAAGCAAAATTACGCAATCCGAGCAGTGTAAATCTTGGCGAATTCTTGATACGAACAAGATCTATTCCAAGCGTATTACAGCACTGTCGTATTAAATGAACCAGACTCATTAAAATGTGTGATTTAATCATTAATTCCTGTCGCCTATCGAGTAAGCTATCTTTAGCTCGCCTGCCTCGTCGAAATCTGTCCTACTAAATATGGGGGTTCTCAACTATTAAACAGCATTCACCTTTCAGCCTTAAGTGAAACCTGAAAACCATATTTGTTCAACAGTGTAAGTCGACGAGCTGCATCAAGATCGGCAACCACCATTTCACGACACATTTCCCTGACGGATATTTCCGGCACCCAACCAAGCCGTTTTCTCGCCTTCGCCGCATCCCCAAGCAAAGTTTCAACCTCGGAAGGTCTGAAATAGCGAGGATCAATACGAACTATGATGTCTCCCTTCGTAAGTTTCGAATCCCGAGAAAAATCATTGTCGACGAGGTTGTCGATAATCCCCACTTCGTCAACGCCTTCACCTTCCCATCTCAGTATTATGCCGAGATCTTGTGCTGCCCATTCGATGAACTGCCGCACGCTGTACTGCTCCCCTGTTGCAATAACAAAGTCTTCTGGTTTGTCCTGCTGCAGCATAAGCCACTGCATAAGCACATAGTCTTTAGCATGCCCCCAGTCACGCAAGGCATTGATATTGCCCATGTATATACAGGCCTCAAGTCCCTGACTGATGTTTGCCAGCCCTCGAGTAATCTTGCGCGTGACGAACGTCTCGCCTCTGCGGGGTGATTCATGGTTAAAAAGAATGCCGTTGCAGGCATACATGCCATAAGATTCTCGGTAATTAACTGTTATCCAGTAAGCGTAGAGCTTCGCCACGGCATAGGGACTGCGCGGGTAGAACGGTGTGGTTTCTTTCTGGGGAATTTCCTGAACGAGTCCGTAGAGTTCCGAAGTAGATGCCTGGTAGTAACGTGTTTTCTTTTCAAGCCCGAGAAAACGAATCGCCTCCAGAAGCCGGAGCGTACCGAGAGCATCGACGTCGGCCGTGTATTCAGGTGACTCGAAACTGACTGCCACGTGACTCTGGGCACCGAGATTATAAACCTCGTCGGGTTGCGTTTCTGCGATGATACGGGTAAGATTGCTACTATCTGACAGGTCTCCGTAATGGAGCGTAAAGTTCCTGTGATCTACGTGAGGATCCTGGTAAAAATGGTCGATGCGATCCGTATTGAAAAGCGATGCCCTGCGCTTGATGCCATGGACTTCGTACCCTTTAGAGAGAAGAAGCTCGGCAAGATAGGAGCCGTCCTGCCCCGTTATGCCGGTGATGAGAGCTTTTTTCATAACTTCTTGATGAGTGAATGATGACTTTATTACTCAGTTTCGCAAGGACTTACCGGTTTCCAGAAAATCCGCATACGCATACCGGAGACCCTTTTCGAGTCCAATCACGGGAGCCCATCCGAGCCGTCGGAGTCGCGAGCAGTCCATGAGTTTTCTCGGTGTACCATCGGGTTTTGAGGTGTCGTACACTATTGCACCGTCGTACCCGACAACAAGTGCAATAGTCTCGGCAAGCTCCCTGATTGTGATGTCCTGGCCGTATCCAACATTCAGATGGCTCTGCATGGGCATGGTCTGTGCCGCATAAATCGTCTGGTCTAGGTTCATGACATGCACACAGGCCGCAGCCATATCGTCGACATAAAGGAATTCCCTTCTTGGATTGCCGGATCCCCAAATGGTCACTAAGTGAGAACCATCGGTTTTCGCCTCATGTATCCGGCGGATGAGAGCTGGTATCACATGGGAGTTTTCAAGGTGATAGTTGTCACCTGGCCCGTAAAGATTAGTCGGCATGACGCTTCTGTAGTCGGTACCGTACTGACGGTTGTAGCTCTCGCAAAGTTTGATACCTGCGATCTTGGCTAAAGCATAAGGCTCGTTGGTCGGTTCAAGGGTATCGGTGAGAAGCTCATCCTCGCTCATAGGCTGTATAGCGAGTTTAGGGTAAATGCAACTCGAGCCAAGAAATAGAAGCTGCTTGACCCCGCTCCGGAATGCCGCGTCGATGACATTGGCCTCGATCATCAAATTCTGATAGATGAAATCGGCCGGAAAGGTATTGTTGGCATGAATTCCACCCACCTTAGCGGCTGCGAGATATACAACAGCAGGTTTTTCAGAGCGGAAGAAGGCACGCACAGATACCTGATCAGTAAGATCAAGTTCAGCATGACTACTGGTGATGAGATGGCTCTCAGGGCAACCTGACTTCAACAGAGTTCGAACAATCGCCGCACCCACCATACCTCGGTGGCCAGCGACATAAATTCTCGGGAAGATCGGCATCAGAATATATCAGATCAAGAGGTCAGTAATTAGCATATAAGAACTTGGTCCGATGAGTTCGTAAGCCAATACCAATTAAAAAATGAAAACTGCAAGGCATGGTAAGTGAGCAACCGTTTTATTTCCAGCGAAGGTTGTCCAGTAATATTTGAAACCGGGCGCGGCCATTCTCGTCTGCCATTGTTTTGTAAAGGGCTTCGGCAAGAAAGGCCCAAAAAATAGCAAGTAAACCTGAAGCAAGAACCGCAAGCGTGACGATTTTTGAACGAGCCGGTTTAGAAGGACTAACCGGGATCGAGGCCCTCTCGAGAATCTGGAAATCTGGTGTATTTTGAGACTCTTCGAGCCGGGCAAGATCAACCTGCTTTTTCAGCTCCGTGTATTTCGTTTCGGCATAGACCTGCTCTCGAAGCTTGCTGAGATATTCGGATTCATCGGCAGTAACATTACTGCCCATCGAAACTCCGTTCTCAACTTTTTCCAGCTCCATCCAGAACGCACTAACCTCCTGTTGAAGCTTGAAATACAATGGATTTTTCTCAAAGTCCTTACCATTGCGCATGGCAGCAATTTCAAGCTCCTTCATCGCGATCTGAGCCTTAAGGCCTGTTGAAGCCTTGACATAAAACTCAATCTTGGCGATCATCGCCGAATTGAGATGAACACGCTGGTTGACTTCTGCCAAGGCCTTCTCGGAGGCATCAAGATCCTGCCTTGCTATTGTAAGCTGTTTCTCGAATAGCCTGCGGCGGGTTGACGCTTCGGTCAGACTATAGACGTTGCCCAACCAGTTGATTTGTTGGGCGTAACCATTGGCGAGTTCAGCGGCCCTTCGTGGATTACGGTCTTCAATGGCGATTTCAATAGAACCATCTTTCGCCAGAGCGAACTTGCTCGACGCCATAAGCATTTCACGCGCTGCATCGGGCGATAATCCATTGTATGATTGCTCCAGTTTCAAATGCTTTACAAGACTGTCAGCAACCGGCTGACTCTTGAGAATGGAAATGAAAATATCTTTCGAAAAATAGTTACCCCCAATAGGCAGAATTCTGGTTGTGGCTGTGTAAGTATTCGGAATAAAATGCGTAAAAATAGCGGCTACAAGGAAAACCACTATCGGAAGACCAATGATGAGTTTTTTGTGCTTTGCTAAAGTGATGGCAAGATCGAGCAGGCTGATCTCGTCTTCCATTGCCTTGTTGTGCTGATAAGGGGGCCGTGAAAATCGTTCAGACATGTAACTAATATTTTTATATGAGGTTACAGACTGGCCAGCACGTCAGATCGTGACGTATCTAAGCTGAGAACGAAATTAAAGTTCCATGCATAACCATCGAACTGAGGAGAGAACGAGGGGCCTTCAGTGATGTGTAAGGCTTCGCCATACTCAGTCACACCAACATTTGACAGACATAAACGTCATCCGGTTATGCGTCCCATGAAAACGTGGCCTGAAATTGAGGTCTAATATACAAAACATATCGTCTCAATCAATAAAGACACCCCTAAATTACGCCACAAGCCTTTAAAATCACGAGCGATAGAACCTCTACGTGCAAGTTGAGGATAGTCAGTTCACGGACAAATCAATCTGCTTTTTCAATATCATTAGATGGCCTGTCTTCGCCGTTTTTCCAGCGGTTGTGCAGCCAGAACCACTCTTCAGGCCAGCGCCGGATGTACTCTTCGAGCGCCCGGGTATAGCGTGTCGCGAGGGTCGCGATATCCTCCTTGCAGAAG
>Ga0326732_1000186_pt1 | contig 14968 bp, 11 predicted proteins | sample MHFSIPfraction_4_FD_207644 | JGI IMG/M metagenome (GOLD analysis project Ga0326732, IMG submission 207644) | Lab enriched peat soil microbial communities from Michigan Hollow, Ithaca, NY, United States - MHF12FN SIP fraction | ecosystem: Environmental > Terrestrial > Soil > Wetlands > Peat...
ACGTCCTTAAGTAGCTTAAGCAAAATGCTTAAGCTACTTAAGGACGTCCCCTGCGGCTTTGCGGCAGACCAGGAACACCGGCGCGCCGGAAGCGTCTTTCGTGAAAAAAAGGTAAAATTCACTCCCCTCCGCAATACGGAACCGCCGCCTGATCTCTTCAGGTGAATGCGGGAAATCCCTGCGCTGAATGGCCGCCCCGTCGATGCCCAGTCGTGAAAGCTCGGCTTTCAGGGTTTTCGGCCGGTACGGCAGGCACGCTTCGACCCGGAAGCTCCGGCCGGGAAAACCGTCGACGAAGTTGTCAGAGGTAAGGTAATCGACTGATCCGTTCAGGAATTCGAGCTCAAGCTCCGTTGCGAGCTCCACCGTCAGCCTCGCCCTGATGATCGCCGCATCCGGCTCGTAGAACCAACTGCCTGCCATCTCGGCCACGCGCCGTTCCGGGTGTGCGACTCCGTCAGACGAGATCCGGAACTCCCCGCCATCGTCATCGAGGCAGACGGCCGTGACCACAGGCGGCACGCCGGGCCGATGCCCCCGGTCGAGCAGCAGAAGGGTCTCCTTGCACTCGCCGCCGACCGATACCACGATCACCGAAACAAGCGCGGGCAGCTTTCCCTGCAGGCCGGAGGTTTCGAGGGCCGGGGATGCCTTGATGCACACCCGGCCGGCTTTCCTGAGCATCAGGTCGTGCAACCCGACGACGTCCGGGCTCGAGGCTTCGAGACCCACCGATCGCCCCCCCTCCTCCCGCCGCGCAGGGTCGACATACACCCAGTCGAAGGCGTCGTCCGGGAAACCTGCGAGAAGCTCACCGCCATCACCGACCAGCGCCTCGACGTTCGCCACGCCCATCGCCTCACGGTTGGCGGCGGCGATTCCGGCAAGCACCGCGTCGCGCTCACAGGCGACGACACGCTCGAAGCTGCGGGCGAAAAAGAGGTCGTCAATGCCGAGCCCGCCGGTCAGGTCGATCATGCGCCGGCCTGACATGAGGCCGGCCTTCCAGGCGGCGGCCCGCTCGCCCGAAGCCTGTTCGAGTGATAGTGTGGTGTAGATGAGGGGATGGCCGGAGAGCGACGGCAGCTTTTTCGCGGCCTTGCGCCGGCAGGCGATCTGCTCGGCGACAGCCCGTACCGGCAGCTCCTTCCGCCCGTGGAACCTCATGGCGAACGCCGCCGGGTCCTCGTGGGCATGAGCCACGATCAGGGCCTGGACGGCAGGGTCGAGCAAGGCGTGAAGTTCGTCGGATGTCATAGTGAAAGAAAAGGAGTGCAGTCCCTGCTGTCCTTTATGTCCCTGACTTCCCCAAGGAATTATGCTCCTCGACCAGCTGGCGGCGGAGCACCTTGCCGATATGCGATTTCGGAAGCGCGTCGCGGAACTCGACGTGATTGGGGACCTTGTAGGCAGCCAGGTCCTTACGGCAGTAATCCTTCAACTCCTCGACGGGAAGCTCGCAACCTTTCCGCAACACCACCCACGCCTTGACAGCCTCGCCCTTCCTGTCGTCCGGAACGCCGGCGACGCCGACTTCGAGGACCGACGGATGCTTTGATATGATCTCCTCGACCTCCCTCGGCCAGACCTGGAAGCCGCTCGGCTTGATCAGGTCTTTCTTCCGGTCGACGATGTAGAGGAAGCCATCCTGATCGAGATAACCGAGGTCACCCGTGTAGAGCCAGCCGTCGCGAAGCATCCCCTCGGTCTCGGTCGGGTTGTTCCAGTAGCACTCCATGAGCTGCGGAGCCTGGAGGAGCACCTCGCCGACCGCTCCTGACGGCAGATCGACGCTGCTGTCATCGGCATCCACGATGCGGATGTCGACGTCCGGGGCCGGCACGCCGACCGCGCCGTTCTTGCGGATACCCAGCACCGGGGTACAGACCGAGGCAAGCATCGATTCGGTCATTCCGTAAGCCTCGATGATCTGCGCGCCGGTCATCGACTCAAAACGCTTCCTGGTCTTGATCGACTTGAGGAGCGTGTGGTCCTTCTGGAGTTTCGGATGGGCGGCAAGCGCGTTGAACAGGGTTGGCACACCGGGAAGGACGGCAGGCCGGAGCTTACTGATGAGGTGGAGCAGGCCGTCGATATCCTTGGGGTTCGGCACCAGGATGAGCGGGTAGTTCCTGACGAGGCCGGCGGTCATGATGCCGAGCTGTCCGTAGACGTGGAACAGGGGCATGTTGAGGATGACACTATCCTTGCGCCCTGAAAGTACGACGCCAAACCACTTGCTGAGCTGCAACCCCGTGATCACCATGGCCTGGTGGCGGCCGATGGCACACTTGGGCCTGCCGGTCGTTCCTCCCGAAAACATGAACACGGCCGGGTCGGTGTGGGAAACCGGAATGCCGGCGGGGGATCGGCCCTCATGGGCGGCGATCATCGCCTGCATCCCGAGGTCGCCGGAGGCCAGGCTGGCGCGGTGCCCCTCCCTCGCCTCCTTGAGCAGCGTAAAGAGCACCCGCTTGATCGGAGGCAGGTACTCCTTGATGTTCGAAACGATGATCCTTTTCAACGGGGTATTTCCCCTGGCCTCGCACACCTTTGTATAGAACATCGAGAGCACGACCGCGGTTTCCGCGCCGCACTCGGAGATGGCGTACTCCAGCTCGTGCCCGGTGTAGAGCGGATTGATCGGGACAACCACACCTCCGGCCTTCCAGATACCGAACTCGGCGATAATCATCTGGGGGGAGTTCGGCATGACGATGGCTACCCGGTCCCCCTTGCGGACCCCCGCGGCAACAAGGGCCGAGGCGAAGGCGCCGCTCTGGAGATCGAGCTGCCGGTAGGAGATCGTCGTCCCCTGAAAGAGAAGTGCCGGATCGTCGCCCCTGCCCGCCTTCACGGTTTCGCGAAGGACGTCGATAAGGGTATGCTCCGGATACGGCTTGAGTGTGTGCGGGACACCCTCATCGTAATTCCTGAACCAGGGTCGTTCGGTCATGGCGTCGGATCCACTGATAGGGTCCGGAGGACATCACATCCGAAGGACCGATTTAAAAAAAAGGAGATGCATCCAAATAGGAGATACAACTGCTGAAATATAAGTGATTTATTTTGCCTCTTCCGAAATTTCCAGCCTCACCACCTCACAAACAGCTTCGATAAGGCGGTCGAGTTCGCCTTCGCCGACGATGAACGGGGGCATGAGGTAGACCAGGCGGCCGAACGGACGGACCCAGACCCCTCGATCGACGAAATGCTTCTGGATTCTGCCCATATCCACCGGACGTTCAAGCTCCACCACCCCGATGGCGCCGAGCGCCCTGACGTCGCGCACCCCTTCCATGCCTGCGCAGGGGGCGAGCCCATCCCTGAACCTGCGCTCTATGCCGAGCACCTCCGACCGCCAGTCGCGGCTTTGCAGCAGGCCGATGCTGGCGACTGCCGCCGCGCACGCCAGCGGATTGGCCATGAAGGTCGGCCCGTGCATGAAGAACCCGGGGTCGCCCGAAGAGACCGTCTCCGCGACGTGGCCGGTGGCAACCGTCGCCGCGAGGGTCAGGTATCCGCCGGTCATAGCCTTGCCGACGCAGACGATATCGGGCACGACATCCGCATGTTCCATGGCGAACATCCGGCCGGTGCGGCCGAATCCCGTGGCGATCTCGTCGAAGATAAGCAGCACGCCGTGCTCCGTGCAGAGCTCACGGAGGCGCCGCAGGTAGTGCGGCGAGTAGAAGCGCATCCCGCCGGCCCCCTGCACCACCGGCTCGATGACCACCGCCGCGACCTCCGGCGCATGCCGTTCGAGCAGGCCGCGCACGCCGTCGATCGCCTCTTCGCGCCAGAGCTCGTCGAAACCGCAGGCGGGCGCTTCGGCAAAGAGCTGGTCGGCCAGAACGCCGCGGAAGAGGCCGTGCATGCCCGTAACCGGGTCGCAAACCGACATGGCCATGAAGGTGTCGCCATGGTAGCCGGAACGGACCGTGAGGAGCCGGCGCTTCCCGGGCCTGCCCGCGGCCTGCCAGTACTGCAGGGCCATTTTGATGGCCACCTCTACCGACACCGAGCCGGAATCGCAGAAGAAGACTCGGTCGAGCGCATCCGGCAGGAGGCCGACGAGCAGCTTTCCGAGCTCGATGGCCGGTTCGTGGGACAGTCCTCCGAACATGACGTGGCTCATGCGCCCGAGCTGCTCCGTGACCGCACGGTTGAGCACCGGGTGGTTGTAACCGTGGATGGCCGCCCACCACGATGACATCCCGTCGACGAGCCTGCGCCCGTCCTCGAGCACGATCGTCGACCCTTCTGCCGCGACGACGGGGTAGACCGGCAGCGGATCCGCCATGGAGGTGTAGGGGTGCCAGAGGTGCCGGCGATCGAAATCGAGGTCCATCATCGTATTCGAGGCAAAGGTCAGAGGTTGGCAATCCGGGTCAGGTCATCCTGGGCGAACCCGTCGGCGTCGAGGTCGAGCACCGGGACCCCGCTGATACCGTAGTGCTTCAGGCTCCGCTCGATAACCCGCCGGGTGTCGTCGGCTATGGGCCCGGGCTCTTCACCGAATCGGTTGTAGACGAGCGCCCTGAGTTCGATCCCACGGGAGCGGCAGGCTTCGATCGACAGCAGCGTATGGTTGATGCTCCCGAGTCGGGGTGAGGTGACCAGCACCAGCCCGTAGCCTGCGTCGCGGAGGTAGTCGGCGAAAAGCAGGTTGTCGTTCAGGGGCACGAGCAGGCCGCCAGCCCCCTCGAGCAGCACCAGGTCGTAGCGGCGCTGCAGGATGAAGGTCGCCCTCCTGACGGCAAGCAAGTCGATCTCACGCCCCTCCATGGCCGCGGCAAGATGCGGCGAAGCAGGGTATCCGAACACGTAGGGGCAGGTCGTGCCGTCCAGGTCGACATCCTGCAACCCGATGCCCATGATCTCCCGGTGCACGGCAATATCGCCAGATATGCCCTCGCAGCCGGTCTGGGCGACCTTCTGGGTGATGACCCGGCTCCCCGACGACGACAGGGCCCTGGCGATATGGCCGGTGGCCACCGTCTTGCCGATGCCGGTGTCGATACCCGACACGGCGATCACACGCCCTTTCATGGTTGCCTCCTCCTGAAACAGCAGTAAACGGGATGGTAGGTAAGGCTGACGCCGCTTCCCGAGGGGAACGACATCCGGTAGCGCTCCAGGAACCGCCGGTAGCGCTCCCGGCCCCATACGCTGCCGGCGACGCCGTTCACTCCGGTCTCCCGGATATGGCGCAGCACGGCTTCCGGCGAAGCGAACTCAAGTCTCCGCTCATCCTCCTCGATGCAGAGCGCCTCGAAGCTGCAACCGGCAAGCGCCTCGATTTCGCCGGCAGTAAAGTATGGAAGCGAAATCCCTTCGAGCTCGGCGATCTCCCGCATGTTGCCCGTGCCGAAGGTGCTGAAGGCGAGCAGGCCGCCAGGCAGCAGCGACGAGACCATCCGCTCGAAGAACGATTCGAGGTCGTGCAGCCACTGCACGGTGGCGTTCGACACCACCAGGTCGAGCTTCTGTGGAAGGGGGTCGAGGCGCTCGATGTCCCCTTCGAGGAAGAGCCCCTCCCCGACCTCATGCCCATCGAACGCCCGCATGACGAATTCACGGCTCCCCGGCGCCAGGTCGTTGGCGAAATAGGTAGCTGCCGAATGGTTCGCGAGCAGCGCCGAGGTCAGGATGCCGGACCCGGCACCGACCTCGAGCACCCTGCCGAGGCGGGCAGGGGCCCCCGCCCGGTCGACCAGCTCGACAAGCCTGGCGGCCATCCCGATCTGGACCACCGCGCTCCGGCGATAGGTGTGCAACGACCGGTCGAACCGGTTGCCGACCAGCCGCTTGTCCGGAAGCCGGCTCATGCGAGCACCTCCGGCCATCCGTCGAGGTGGAAAAACGGAAAATGGGGCATCCCGTCGAACATCGCCACCTCATATCCTTCCCAGGCAGCCTTCTGGTTCCATGGCAGGAAGATCATGTCCCTCGACCCGACGATCACCTTCGCATAGCGCCAGGGCGGCGGCGGAGCGGCGGCCAGGCGCTTCACGTTGCCGGAGATGGAACGGAGCTCGAGCTGCTGGCTGATCGTAGAGCGATGCGTGCGCACCAGGTCGAGGCGAGGGTCGCGGTCCATGCCGATGAACATCCGGTTTTCGAAACGGCCCCTGGTCGGGGGCGACCAGGTCTGCAGGGTGGCCCTGAAGACCTCGGGCGCGATCCCCCGCTGCATATCGATCGGCGTGGAAGTACCGTTGATCGCCACGGCTCGCCTGATCCGTTCCAGGCCTGAATGCATGGCGGCCCATACGCCGAGGGACCAGGCGACCAGGTCCACATGGTCGTAACCGGCCATGGCGCCGTCAAGCCAGGAGGGCAGCGCCAGGTCACCATAATCGTAAAGCATGACCAGGTCGTGGCCGGGAGGCAGCGGGTTGGTCGACTGCACCCAGTCGGCCACATGCCGGTCCATTCCCCAGCCGTTGAAAAAGAGGAGCAGGTCGGCTCCGCCGTTCCTTACGATCCACTCCCCCTTCACGGCCGCCTCCTCACCATGCTTTCGACCAGGGAATCGACATCCTCCGCCAGGAGGTCCGCACGCAGCGAAAATCGCAGGCGGGCGCTGTTCTCAGGCACCGTCGGCGGCCTTACCGGCAGGACGTGGAAACCATCCTCCCGCAGGGCGGCTGCCATGGAGACCGCGTTCCGGTCCTCGCCAAGCACCACCGGCACGATCTGGCTCCCGCCGGGCACCTCGAAACCGGCGGAGCGGAGCCCATCCCGCAGCTTCGACGACAGGCCGAGCAGGTGCTGCCGGGCCGCCTGCATCCCGAGCTGCTTCCTGAACGTCTCCAGGCTCCAGCCGACCGTCACCGGCGGCAGCGCCGTCGTGAAGATCAGGGTGCGCATGGTGTTGACGAGGTACTCCCTGAAAATGCCCCGCATCACCGCGTAGGCCCCTGCGGAGGCGAATGCCTTGCCGAAGGTGCCGATGATGATGTCGACATCGCCGAGGAGGCCGAACGACTCGCACAAGCCGAGCCCTTTCTCCCCGTAGACACCTGCCCCATGCGCCTCGTCGACGATCAGGAACGCACCGTACCGCTTCTTCAAACCGACGAGTCGACGAAGGTCGGCGAGGTCGCCGTCCATGCTGAAGACCGATTCGGTGACGATGAACACCTGCCGGTAGCGCCCGGCAGCGGCTTCGAGCAGCTCCTCGAGGTGGTCGAGGTCGGCGTGGCGGTAACGCTGGTATCCCGCCTCGGCGATCCTTATGCCGTCGATGATGCTGGCGTGGTTCAGTCGGTCGCAGAGGATCAGGTCGTGCCGACTGCTCAGGGCGGGCAGGATACCGGTGTTGGCGTGGTAGCCGCTGTTGAAGACGAGCGCCGCCTCGCGACCGTATTCGAGGGCAATGACGTTTTCGAGCTCGACGTACAGCGGATGGTTCCCCGTCAGCAGCCTCGAGGAGGTGCTGGTGAACGCCGGGGCTTCCGGGCCGACAGCAGCGAGGCCCTCCAGCCAGGAGGCCAGGAGATCCCGGTCGGCGCCGATCCCGAGATAGTCATTCGAGGAGAGGTTCAGCAGCTTTCGGCCCGCGACTTCGACGAGCCTGCCGCCTCCCGGGCCGATCTCGGGCAGCGCGCGGTATCGCTGCCTTGCTTTCAGCGCCTCCAACTCGCGGGCGATATCCTCCTCGACGGGCATCCGGACACCCGTCCCGCCTCCTTCGCTGACGCTCATGCGAACATCGCCACCTGTTCCGCGAGCACCCGGTCGGAGGCCGTGTCCCGCCCGCGCGTGGTCAGGTAGCCGCCGGTCAGGAAGCCGTTCGCACCGGCAAGCATCAGGAGCCCCTGGAAATCCTTCATGAGGGTCTCGCGCCCGGCAGCAAACTTGATCGTCCGGTCGGGATTGACGAGGCGGCAGATCGCGAAGGTCTTGGCGATCTCGGGAACAGGCACCGGGGCGTTCCCCTCCAGGCGCGTCCCCTTGATCGGCACGAGCACGTTGAGCGGGATGACGTCGACATCGAGCTCCCTGAGCTTGAAGATGAGGGATATCCTGTCCTGCATGCTCTCCCCGGTGCCGATAATTCCTCCGCTGCAGACCGAGATCCCCTTGGAGCGGAGCAGCCTGATGGTCGCGATGCGTTCGTCGACCGTATGGGTGTCGGCGATGAGCTCGCCGTAGCGCTCGGGGTTGACCTGCAGGTTCATGTTGTAATGGATGATGCCGCGTTCGGCCAGGGCCGTGGCCTGCTCCTCGCCGATCATGCCGAGGTCGGCGCAGACATGCATCTCCGGAAGCTCCCGGTGCAGGGTGTCGATCATGCCGAGGATACGCTGGAACTCAGGGGTGCTCTTCATGTACCCGTAGCCGCTGGTCACGATACCGAAATGCCTGACCCCCTGGCGGTAGGCCTCGCGGGCGGAGTCGAGCAGCTTCGCCTCGTCGACCAGCCCGTAGACGTCGATCGTCGCGCTGTTGTGGTTCGACTGGGCGCAGAAGCTGCAGTTCTCGCCGCAGTGGCCCGACTTGGCATTGATGATCGAACAGGCGTGCACGGCCCCTTCATCGGCGGCGTAGCGGATCTTGACCTTGTTGGCCAGCGATACGAGGTCGAGCACCTCGCCGTTCGGCAGGCGCCCGAGGGCGGAGGCGAGTTCGAAATCGATCGGAGTGCCGGTGTCGAGCACGCTGTAAGCCTTCTCGATATCAGGATGCAGTCTTGAGGTCATGCTGGTCTTGGTTGGTCGTTGATGGATTGGAGGTGCGCCTCGCCGGAGCTGACGGCCGTCACGGTTCCGTCGTCGCCGCGCAGGAGGAGGTGCCCCTGAGGCGAGAGGCCGACGACCCTCCCTTCGATGATCCGGTCGAACTGCTCGATGCGCACCGCCTTGCCCTGCAGCCAGGCGTGCCGCTCGAGCCCTGGAAGCAGGAAGTCGAGGTCACTGTGGTTCAGCCACTCGGTGTAGAGCCGCTCGAAGCGGTTCAGCACGGAGGCCAGGATGCGGGCACGGGAGAAGAGGGCCCCGGCCTCGATGGAAAGCGAGGTGGCGATGCCGTGCAACTCATCAGGAACCGGATCGAGGTTGACGTTCAGGCCGAAGCCGACCACCACGAAATGGGTGAAGTCGGGCTCGGACTCCATCTCGCAGAGGATTCCGCAGAGCTTTCGACCACCGCAGAGAATGTCGTTCGGCCATTTGATGACGGTGCCGAGGCCGGGGCATTCCGTTTGGAGCGCCTCGTGTATCGCGGCGGCGGCGACGAGCGGAATCTCCGGGACGCGCACGGTCGGCACCGGCGGGCGCAGCACGATCGAGCAGTAAAGGTTCACGCCCGGAGGGGATGCCCAGGCCCGACGCATACGTCCGCGCCCCCCGGTCTGGCTGTCGGCCACGACCACGGCCCCCTCTTCGGCACCCTCGCGCGCGATGGCGCGGGCCTGGAGGTTGGTCGAGTCGGTCGTATCCAGGAAAGAGAAGCGGCGCCCGAAACAGCACGTATCGAGAAACGGCTGGACCTCTTCGGCCACAGGGGCGCCGGTCAGTCCGGCAAGCCGGTATCCCCGGCCGCTGACGGCATCGATGGCGTAACCCGCCTCACGGAGAAGGGCGACGTGCTTCCATACCGCGCTCCGCGTGATACGCAGCTCACGGCAGAGTTCACCGCCGGAGACGAAATCGTCCCGGCTGACAAGCCTGTAGAGGATGCTGGAGGTGACCGGATTCATGAAGCGTCGAAAGTTGTAAACCTGAATGTAGCATCCGGTTGACAACTGTGCAAAAGAAATGATCTGTCCGATCCGACCGATCAGACGGATCGGACAGATCGGAAAAGCTTACTCATCTCAACTACCTCTCGTTCGCCATCAGGCGGTTCTCGTAGCTGGCGCGGTACTGCTGGAGCCCCTGGAAGATACCGAACGCGATCTTGGCCTGCTGTTCCCGCGAGCGGAGGATCTTCTCCTCCTCGGGGTTGGAGAGATATCCGGTCTCGACGAGGATGCTCGGCATCGAAGGGGTCCAGAGCACCATGAAGCCGGCCTGTCGTACGCCGAAACCGTTGCTTCCGTACCGCTCCGCCTTCCTGAGCACATCCTGTGCAAGCTCGGTCGACTGCGTGGCGAAGGCGCTCTGCGCCATGCTGCTCATGATCAGGTACTCGTCAGAAAAGCCTTTGTAGTTCTCCCGGGCGTTCTCCTCCCTGGAGATGACCGAGTTCTCGAACATAGCGACGTCGAGCGCGGCCTGGGTTTTGTGTGGCCCGAGGATGTAGACCTCTGTGCCTTTGGCTCGGGTGACGGTCGGCGTGGAGTTGCAGTGAATGCTGACGAACAGCTTGCCGCCGTAACGGTTGGCGATCTTCCCCCGCTCGTTCAGCTGGATGAACCGGTCGTCCTTGCGGGTGTAGATGACCTTCACTCCCGGCCAGCGCTGCTTGACGAACATGCCGAGATCGGTCGCGATGTTGAGCACGACATCCTTCTCCTTCGTGCCCCTCGTCCCGATTGCACCAGGGTCCTTGCCACCGTGGCCTGCATCGATGACGACGGCGTCGAGCTTCCACTTGCTGACGTCACGGCTGAGCTGCTGCTGGATCTGTCTCTCCTTTTCAGTCCTGCGGATCGCCTCGACGTCGACGTCGCTCATCATGTAGATCAGGTAGTCGTTGGTTTTGGGATCGTACTGGAGGGAGGTGGACTTGAGGCTGATAGCGTCGGTGTTGATGGAGACCGTGAACTGGAGTGCACCTCCGGGCAACTGGAGCGGAGTGACCGACCTGACCACTCCGTCCGGAAACCGCTTCGTGAGCCGGGCAAGGTTTCCGGTCGCCTTCTCGAGTGTAAAGTAGGCGTTGCCGTTCTCGTCGGGCCTGAGGTACGAGGAGGTGCTCTCACCGCCGGTAGAGGCAAAGCGGACGACGCACCCGTTGGCCAGAGTCTCGACCCTGACATCCTCGATCACGGACTGCCCGGAGTGGATCCTGGAAGGCACGATAGTCTGAGGCTGTTCGGGCTGGGGAGCGACCGGGGCCGGGGAGGGAGGCGGAGGGATGGGCGTGGCCGGTCCGGCTGCGCTCTCCGGCGTTATCAGGCCGATGGAGCGGAGCGAGGAACCCGTGCGGCGGCCTGATACCGATGCACGGATACGGCCGTTCGAAACATCGTAGGTGAGGTCGCGATCGAGCCAGAGGGAGAACATCCGGCAGGCCTGGGCGACCGGAAGGTACATGGCCCCCTGCCGCAACAATGGCGCTGAGGAGAGCTGGAGCATCCGCTTTTCAGAGCTGCCGTCGGCAGGCACGATCAGCGAGAAGCTGCTTCCCTGCACCAGTATGCAACTGGAGCCCGGAGTGCCGAACCCTTCGTCGATCTGCATCTGGGTACCGTCGAAAACGTTGCGAAGCCTCAGTGCACGGGACATGGAGCCGACGTCGACGAGCAGTGCCGAGTTGTCCCTGAGCCCCTGAACCTTGATGTTGTAACCCTGGCCGGAGCCTGTGGAAACCTGCATGAAAACGGAAACCGGGAGCGGTTCGGCAATTGCCGGGCCATGGATGGTCAGGACAAGGAGCGAGAGGATACCGGCAAGGCGGAGGATGAGGAATTTTGATCGTTCTGGCATTGAGGGGTCTTCTTGGGATAGTCAGCGATTCATCTTTTAATTATACTAATATTTATTCTTGCAGCCACCCTCCTTCCCCGTTTCTTCCCCGTTTTTGCCTTCTGCGATCAAGGGTGAGAGTGCTGCTTCAAGCCAAATTTGTTTTTTGGATAGCAAGCCCTATCTTTTCGGACATCATTATCACGGCACCCAGCCGATAAATCCCAAACATCCGGGATCAACCAATGCCTGCCAAAAGCGCCGCGCCTTCAGCCAGGAACAAGACCCTCATCGTTGTCGAGTCCCCCTCCAAGGCAAAGACCATCAACAAATACCTTGGCGACAACTATATGGTCTATGCCTCGATCGGCCATATCAAGGACCTTCCTAAAAAAGAGATCGGCATCGATTTCGACAACCACTACGAACCTCGCTACGAGGTGATCGCCGGCAAGGAGAAGGTTGTCCGGCAACTGAAAAAACTTGCCGGTGAAGCCGAAAGCGTATTGATCGCCACTGACCCCGATCGTGAAGGGGAGGCCATCGCATGGCACATCTCCAACGAGATCGAGTTCGCCAGGAAACCGGTGTTCCGGGTGCTGTTCAACGAGATCACCAAGAAAGCCATCGTGGAGGCCATCGGCCAGCCCAGGCAGATCGACTACCGGCTCGTACGGTCGCAGCAGACCCGGCAGGGGCTCGACAAGATCGTCGGCTACAGGATCAGCCCGTTCCTCTGGAACGTCGTTTACCGCGGCCTCTCGGCCGGCAGGGTGCAGTCCGTGGCGCTGCGCCTGATCTGCGAGCGAGAGGCCGAGATCAACGCCTTCACGCCCCAGGAGTACTGGACCATCAGCGGCGACTTCCTCACCCCGGAAAAGGAGACATTCAGGACGAGGCTGGTGAAGGTGAGGGGGGACAAGCCTGACATCACCAATGGAAGCCAGGCGGAGGAGATTGCGGCAGCCATCCAGGGACGCCTGTTTGCCGTCAGCGACATCGTGCCCAAAGTCATCCAGCGCCGCCAGCCGCTGCCCTTCACCACCTCGCTGCTCCAGCAGGCGGCGTCGAACCAGCTCGGGTTCGGATCCCAGAAGACCATGCGCGTCGCCCAGCAGCTCTACGAAGGCATCGAGCTCGGCCCTGAGGGGGCGACAGGCCTGATCACCTACATGAGGACCGACTCTACCCGCATCAGCGGAGAGGCGGTGGGACAGGCCCAGGAGTACATCACCCGCCAGTTCGGCAAGGAGTACATCGGACCCGGCAGCCCTGCGAAAGCGGGCAAGAACAGCCAGGACGCACACGAGGCCATCCGCCCGACGACGGTCACCCGTACCCCCGAATCGCTCAGGAAACACCTGTCGTCCGACCAGTTCAAGCTTTACGAACTGATCTGGAAGCGCTTCCTCGCTTCGATGATGGCCCCGGCAAAGATCGAGCAGACGCGCGTCGACGTCGAGGACCACGAGAAGGAGTTCGTCTTCCGCGCCACCGGCAACCGCACCCTTTTCCCCGGCTTCTTCAGGGTCTACGACGACCAGCAGGAGCTGGACTACGAGGCTCAGAAGTCGACGCGTGACGAAGTGGAGAAGGAGCAGATCGTCAAGCTCCCGGAACACCTCTCCCTCAAGGACCCGCTGCTCCTCTCCGAGCTCGACCGTCGCCAGAGCTTCACCCGGCCGCCGGCCCGCTACACCGAGGCCAGCCTCGTCAAAGAGCTCGACAACTACGGCATCGGCCGCCCGTCCACCTATGCGTCGATCTTCTCGACGCTCCAGGAGCGGCGCTATGTCGAGCTCCAGAAAAAGAAGATCAGCGCGACCGAGCTCGGCAAGGACGTTTCGACCATCCTGGTAGCCAACTTCCCCGAGCTGTTCAACGTGAAGTTCACGGCGGAGATGGAGGACGAGCTGGACAAGGTCGCATCGGGTGACGACGACTACGAAAAGGTGCTGGATTCGTTCTACCGCCCGCTCGAGTCGACCCTGAGCCACCGCAAGGCGGACCCGGTCATCCCGCAGAACAGCGAAGCCGCCGTCTGCGAGAAGTGCGGCAAAGGGCGCATGATCGTGAAGTGGACCACGAGCGGCAAGTTCCTCGGATGCTCCAGCTACCCGCAGTGCAAGAACATCAAGCCCATCGCCACCACGAAAGCCAAACCGAAGGATACCGGCATCGCCTGCCCCACCTGCGGCGAAGGGCATATGCTCCTCCGGAACGGGCGCCTGGGGCCCTTCCTCGCCTGCTCGAACTACCCGAAGTGCAACACCTTGCTCAACCTGAGCAAGCAGCGGCATATCGAGCCGGTCAAGGCACCGCCGGTCAAGACCGACCTCGCCTGCCCGAAATGCGGCTCGCCCATGTACCTTCGGTCCGGAAAGCGCGGCCCGTGGCTCGGCTGCTCGACCTTCCCGAAGTGCCGTGGGCGCCTCTCGTGGAACGCTATTGAAAAAGAGGTGAGGGAGCACTGGGAATCGGTCATGAAAGACCATCTCAAGGCCCATCCGGAGGTTGCCATCCGCATGGTGGACGGCTCGCCAGCACCGATGACCATGCCGATCGAGGACATCATCACCAGGGCTGAAGAGGCCGGACTGATCAGCTCGCAGTCGGAGCAGGAGAGCGAAGTCACGGCATAACGGCTTTCCCTTCCGGGCTTTCGATAAAGTCTTAACCGCAATCGGTATCGAAATCGATCTTTTTTCCGATCACGATTTCGATACCGATTGCGATTTAAATATGGAGGAGTAAGCTACTTCATGCGAACGCCAGCGCCAGCCGGTAGGCAATGAACGAGGCGACCCACGCCACCAGCAGAACATAGCCCGTGTAGGCGACCACGGGCTTCCAGGCCCCCACCTCCTTTTTCATCACGCCCATCGAGGCGACGCACGGGATATACAGCAGCACGAACACCATCAGGCTGAGGGCGGTCGCCGGGCTGAAACCGGGATCGCTCCTCAGGATCGAAGAGAGGTCCGTTGCCTGGTGGCCCGCATGGCCGATCGACACGATCGTGCCCAGGGTGGAGACCACCACCTCCTTGGCAGCAAGGCCGGTCACCAGGGCGATACCGATCCTCCAGTCGAAACCGAGAGGGCTGATGAGGGGCTCGATGAGCTTTCCGGCACGGCCGGCGACCGAGTACTCGAGCTGTGCCGCCTGCGCCTTCGACTCCGCAAGCTGAACCTGCTGGGCCTTCAGGTCCGTACCGGTCGACGAAGCTTCGATGCGGGCCTTTTCCCGGGCAAGCCCGGCATCGATCTCCCTGCTGCGGGGAAAGTTGCTCGCGGCCCAGATGAGCATGACCGCCGCAAGGATCAGCGTGCCGGCCTTCTTCAGGTACATCACGGCCTTCATCCTCGCCTGGAACACCACTGACG
>Ga0326732_1000187_pt1 | contig 14916 bp, 12 predicted proteins | sample MHFSIPfraction_4_FD_207644 | JGI IMG/M metagenome (GOLD analysis project Ga0326732, IMG submission 207644) | Lab enriched peat soil microbial communities from Michigan Hollow, Ithaca, NY, United States - MHF12FN SIP fraction | ecosystem: Environmental > Terrestrial > Soil > Wetlands > Peat...
GCCTGTGCGTCTACAAGCCGCCGGTCGACACCAAGACGATTGCACCGATGCTGGGCAAGAAGCCGAACGGCAACCACGAGCTGGTGCTCAACTGGATCACCCCGCACCAGAAGTGGGGCATCCACAGCACCTATACCGACAACCTGCGCATGCTCACCCTGTCGCGCGGCGGCCCCCACGTCTGGGTGTCGGAACCGGAGGCGAAGCAGGCCGGGCTGGTCGACAACGACTGGGTCGAGGTGTTCAACGTCAACGGCACGCTGACGGCGCGCGTCGTGGTCAGCCAGCGGGTGCCCAAGGGCATGTGCCTGATGTATCACGCGCAGGAAAAGATCATCAACGTGCCGGGCGCGGAGGTGAGCGGCTTCCGCGGCGGCATCCACAACTCGGTGACGCGCACCATCACCAAGCCCACCCACATGATCGGCGGCTACGCGCAGCTGGCCTACGGCTTCAACTACTACGGCACGGTGGGTTCCAACCGCGATGAATACGTGATCGTGCGCAAGATGAAGAAGGTGGACTGGATGGAAGGTCCGCTGGTCGAGCGCTGAACTGAACGGTTTCGAGGGAAGGCGTCTCCCGCCCCCTCACCCGCGTCACCTCTCTCCGGCGCGGGTTTTTTACAACGACCAGGGGCACCGTCCCCTGGCAGGCAAGGAGTAAAACATGAAAGTGCGTGCGCAAATTGCCATGGTGCTGAACCTCGACAAGTGCATCGGCTGCCACACCTGCTCGATCACCTGCAAGAACGTGTGGACCTCGCGCGAAGGCGTGGAATACACCTGGTTCAACAACGTCGAGTCGAAGCCCGGCATCGGCTATCCCAAGCAGTGGGAAAACCAGGACGTGTGGAACGGTGGCTGGAAGCTCAAGGGTGATGGCAAGCTCGAGCCGCGTCAGGGAAGCCGGCTGAAAATCCTCGCCAACATTTTCGGCAACCCCAACCTGCCGGAGATCGACGACTACTACGAGCCCTTCACCTACGACTACCAGCACCTGCAGAAGGCGCCGCTGTCCGAGACACCGCCTACCGCGCGCCCGATCTCAGCCATCACCGGCAAGAAGATGGACAAGATCCACTGGGGACCCAACTGGGAAGACGACCTTGGCGGGGAGTTCTCCTCGCGCAGCCGCGACAAGAATTTCGACAACGTGCAGAAGGAAATGCACTCGACCTTCGAAAACACTTTCCTGATGTATCTGCCGCGGCTGTGCGAACACTGCCTCAACCCGACCTGCGTCGCCTCCTGCCCTTCGGGCTCGATCTACAAGCGCGAGGAAGACGGCATCGTGCTGGTCGATCAGGACAAGTGCCGCGGCTGGCGCATGTGCATCTCCGGCTGCCCCTACAAGAAGATCTACTACAACTGGAAGTCCGGCAAGGCGGAAAAATGCATCTTCTGCTATCCGCGCATCGAGGCGGGCCAACCGACCGTGTGCTCCGAATCCTGCGTCGGGCGCATCCGCTATCTGGGCGTGATCCTGTACGATGCCGACCGCATCGAGGAAGCCGCCAGCGTAACGGACGAGAAGGAACTCTACGAAGCGCAGCTGAAGATTTTCCTCGACCCGAGTGATCCGGCGGTCATCGCCGCCGCGCGCGCCGAGGGCATCCCGGAAGCCTGGCTCGACGCCGCGGTGAAGTCTCCGGTCTACAAAATGGCGATCGACTGGAAGATCGCCTTTCCGCTGCACCCGGAATATCGCACGCTGCCTATGGTGTGGTACGTGCCGCCGCTCTCCCCGATCCAGGCCGCCGCCGAGTCAGGCCAGATGGGGATGAACGGCATCATTCCCGATACGAAATCGCTGCGCATCCCGATCACCTATCTCGCCAACCTGCTGACCGGCGGCAAGGAAAAACCGGTGATCACCGCACTCGACCGCCTGCTGGCGATGCGCGCCTACATGCGCGGCAAGTCGGTGGAGGGCAAGCCCAACACCGCCGCGCTCGACCAGGTAGGGCTGACTTCCGCGCAGGCCGACGAGATGTACCGCTACCTGGCGATCGCCAACTACGAGGACCGCTTCGTCATCCCCAGCACCCACCGCGAAGAAACGATCAACACCTTCGAGGAGAAGTCGAGCTGCGGCTTCACCTTCGGCAACGGCTGCTCGGACGGCGTTTCCAAGCCCAGCCTGTTCGGCAACCGCAAGAATGCCGTGCCGGTCGACCTGTCGCAGCTGCACGCCAAAAAGAAAACCGGTTAAGGAGCCCCCATGATGAAAACTTTCAAAGTGATTTCACTGCTGCTGTGCTACCCCGAGTCCGACTGGCTGGCGGCACTGCCCGAACTGCAAGATGCTCTGGCGACCGAGGCCGATTTCAACGGCGCGGCAAAATCCAGGCTGGCGCCGTTGTTCGAACTGCTGCGGCAGACTGAACTGATCGCGCTGCAGGAAAACTACGTTGCCACCTTCGACCGCAACCCCTCGCATTCGCTGCATCTATTCGAGCACATCCACGGCGAATCGCGCGACCGCGGCTCGGCGATGATCGATCTGCTGCAGGAATACTGGAAGCACGACTTCGACGCCAGTGCCTCGGAACTGCCGGACTACGTCCCGCTGTTCCTCGAATTCCTCTCGCTGTTGCCTGCCGAGGAAGCCCTCGAATTGCTGGGTGACGCCGTGCATGTGCTCGCCACGGTCGGCCGCAAGCTCGACGCCAACGGCAGCCCGTATGCCCACGCGTTCCAGGTGCTGGAAGCGCTGTCCCCGGTCGCGGCGCAGGAGCTGGCCGAGCCGCCGGTGCGCGACATGGACGAGGCAATGGAAATGTTCGGCCCGTCGATGGATGGCGTCGAACCTCTGATGAACCCCGGCCCGCAGGTGGCAGTGGTGCAGATGCCTGCTTCACGCCGCCAGGCCGGCGCTGTCTCGACGCATTGAACCCGGCTCATTGATTACTGGAGGGTCTGAAAATGTCCAATCTGCACAATTTAGTGTTCGGCATCTATCCGTACATCGCACTGTCTATTTTTTTGCTCGGCAGCCTGATCCGCTTCGACCGCGAGCAGTACACGTGGAAGAGCGATTCGTCGCAGTTGTTGCGGACGAAACAGTTGCGCCTCGGCAGCAACCTGTTCCATATCGGTATCCTGTTCCTGTTTTTCGGCCATGCAGTGGGGCTGCTGACACCGCACTGGCTGTATGAGTCGTTCGGGCTGTCCACCCCCAACAAGCAGATGCTCGCCATTATTTCCGGCGGCACGGCCGGCCTGCTGTGTTTTGCCGGGGTGGCCATCCTGCTGCACCGCCGCCTGACCGAGCCGCGCATCCGCGCCACCAGCAAGCCGATGGACCTGTTCATCCTGCTGTGGATTCTGGCGACCCTGCTGTTGGGTCTGGTGAGCATCCTGTTCTCGCTGCAGCACACCGAAGGCGGCGTGATGCTGGCGCTCGGCGCCTGGGCACAGCACATCGTGACCTTCCGCGACGGGTCGGCGGAATTCCTTCTCGGCGTGCCGGCGATCTACAGGATCCACCTGTTTTTCGGCATGACGCTGTTTGTGCTGTTCCCGTTCTCGCGACTGGTGCATGTATGGAGCGGATTTGCCGCAACGACCTACGCGGTTCGCGCCTGGCAGCTTGTTCGTCCCCGTGGCTGAAGCAGCGTGACCCCAACTGAAGGCTTCGCCCCCTCTCCCCAACCCTCCCCCGCGTACGGGAGAGGGGGCAAACGCCAAGCCCAAACCAATTTGAGGAGACTGAAATGACGCATGTTGTCATCCTGGGTGCCGGCATCGCAGGCGTGTCGGCGGCCTACGCACTGAAAGCCAAACTGGGACCGCGCGACGAAGTGACGGTGGTGTCGGACAAGCCGTACTTCCACTTCGTGCCGTCCAATCCGTGGGTTGCCATGGGCTGGCGCGAGCGTTCCGATATCGCGTTCCCGATCGGCCCCTATCTCGAATCGCGCGGCATCAAGTTCATCCACAGCGGGGTCAAGCGCATCCAGCCAGACGTCATCCAGGTGGATCTGGAAAACGGCGACGTGCTGTACTACGACACCCTGCTGATCGCCACCGGCGCGATCGGAATAGCCGACGAAGTCCCCGGACTCGCCGAGCACACCCATTCGGTGATCCACATCGACGAGGCCGAGCGTGCCCTCGCGGCCTACCGCGAATTCGTGCGCCATCCCGGGCCGATCGTGTTGGGCGCGGCATCAGGTGCCAGCGTGCTGGGTCCGATCTACGAATACGCATTCCTGGTCGACGCCGACCTCAAGCGGCGCAATATCCGCGAGCGGGTGCCGATCACCCTGGTGACGCCGGAGCCCTGGCCCGGCCACCTCGGGCTCGGTGGCGAAGGTGCCAGCCGCGAGGCGGTGACAGCCGCACTGGCCGATACCCACATCAACGTGATCTGCAACGCCTTAACGTTGCGCGTCGACAAGGTCACCATCCAGGTGGCCGAGCTGAATCCCGCCGGCAACGTCAAGCAGACCCACACCCTGCCCTATGCCTATTCGGTGTACTGGCCGGCTTTCGGCGGCGTGCCGGGATTGCGCAACTCGCCTGGGCTGGTCAACGAGCGTGGGCTGGTGGTGGTGGACGAATACCTGCGCAACCCGGACTACCCCAATGTGTTCGCCCTCGGCGCCTGCGTGGCGCAACCGGCGGTGGTCAAAACGCCGGTGCCGGTGGGCGCTCCAGACTCGGTGTATTCGATCCAGAAGGCCGGCGAGATCGTGGTGCAGAACATTCTGGCCCAGATCGGCGACGCGCCGCTGATGAGCTACGTGCCGCAACGTGCCAAGTGGCTGACCGACATGGGCAATACCGGCGCCACCTATCTGTCGGAGCCGCAGGTGCCGTTGCGCGACATCAACTGGATGCGCCAGGGCCGCTGGGTGCATCAGGCCAAGGTCGATTTCGAGAAGTACTTCGTCAACAAGATTCGCCTGCAGCCCGCCGGCCAGGCACCATCGGCCGCCTCCCGCATTGCCGGCGTGATGAGCCGGGTGCTCGCCGAAACCAGTGCCCCCGCTGCGCCAGCCCCTGTCCCGGCAGGCGCGGGCAAGCCGCTGGAAATCCGCCTGCCGCCGGATCCCTGCATCGAATTGCGTGCACTCGCCAAGTCGCTGGGGCGCGAGCCCAATGCGCTGGCGGCCGAGTTGCTGGCCGCCGCGGTGTCCGACGCGAAGGCGTATCTGAACGATGCCAGTGTCGAGGCGCTGGCCATCTCGCGGCGCGAACTGCTGGTGGAGGAACTGCCGGAACGCCAGCCCGGCGTCGAGTTCCACGGCGGCGGCACCTGATCTCAACGCACTCGCCAGCGGGATTTTTTGAATCGATGCACAGGAGGATCCAAGCATGAGTACCGACATGCCCGAACGCGATACCGAGGGCTATCTGGTCGAGCCCGCTGACTGGAGCGATGACGTAGCCCGGGTCCTGGCTCAGGAAGAGAACATTCAGCTCAACGACGACCACTGGGACACGATCCGATTCATGCGCGACTACTACGAGGAACACCAGGTCATCGCCGATGCCCGTTTCGTCATCAAGCATCTGGCCGAGCGCGTGGGGAAAGAGGCGCAGAAGAAGCTGTTCGAGCTGTATCCCTACGGCTACGTGAAACAGGCCTGCAAGATCGCCGGCATGCGACGTCCGCGCGCGTGGAGCACGGGTTGAGAACCAGCAGGCGTGCCTGGCTGGTTTTTCAGCCAGTTTACGAAAGCATCCGATGATCGAACCGGTAGCACTGAAGGATTTCTTTCTGACCTTTTTCTCTGCGGCCATGGTGATCCTGGCCGGCGCGCTGTACGCCCTGCTGTTCGCCTACGCACGCGTCAAACAGCGGCCACGCCTGATGCCGCTGGCCTACGTCGCCTATCTCGGTCTGGTCGCATCGGTGCTGGTACTGGCGACGGTGGCCCATCTGTTCGCCACTGGCTTCTGGACCTTCATCGTCGCGCTGATGCTCATTGGCTATCTGCTTGCGCCGCATGCGATCTGGCATCTGTGCGTCGGCACCCATGCGCATGAGCACGCGGGCGAGGAATCCGAAGTTCTTCAACAACATTCATGACACTCAAGGGAGGGTTGACCATGTCACACACAGAATGGTGGGCTTCCGAGTCCTTCTGGCGTAAAACCGCCATATGGGTCACGGCAGGCTCCTTCGTCGCACTCATTTTTCTCACGCTGGACAGCATGTCCGCGATCACGGCAGGCAGCAAACGCGTACCGGCCTATTCGGTGATCAACCACCGCATCGACTACGTGTTCGACGCGAAACGCAACTTCCAGGTGCCGGTCATCGGCGTCGAGGAACCGCTTTTCGGCAAGAAACTGACCGAACAGGAAGCGGAAGCCCTGGTCAGCCACGGCAAGCTGACCACCCAGGCGAAGAACTGCATGGACTGCCATACCCTGCTGGGCAACGGCGCCTACTACGCGCCTGACCTCACCAAGTCCTGGCTCGATCCGTCCTGGGGTTCGAAGGAGGTGCGCGAGCAGCAGATGGTGGAATTCCTGATGAACCCGCAGGACCGGTTGCACAACGGCACCGGCCGCCGCATGCCCAATCTTGGCATCACCGAGGCGGAAGCGCGCGCAACCGTGGCTTTCCTGAAGTGGATGTCGTCGATCGACACCAATGGATTTCCGTACAACTTCAAGCCGATCGATCAATCCGACCCGCCTCCGGCTGCTGCGCCCGCAGCAAACGGTTCCCCGGTTCAACAGCAAGGAGGCTGACATGGCTACGCTCGGAATGCTCAACAGCGCCAACCTCAATGGTGGCCAGAAACTGGCGGTCAAATACTTCACCGTCGCACTCGCCCTGTTCGGTGCCCAGATCCTGTTCGGCCTGCTGGCCGGCATCCAGTACCTGAAGCCGGATTTTCTCTACGGCGTGCTGGATTTTTCAATCAACCGCATGGTGCACATCAACGCCATGGTGGTGTGGCTGCTCTACGGCTTCATCGGTTCCACCTACTGGCTGCTGGAAGACGAGGCGGGTATCCCGGTGGTGGGGCTCAAGCTCGGCAACCTGATCTTCTGGGTGTTTACCCTGGCAGTTGCGGTCGTGGTGGTGGTCTACCTGCTGATCCAGGTCGGCCCCGGCGACCAATCCACGCTGTGGCTCATCACCGAAGGCCGGGAGTACATCGAGGCGCCGCGCTGGGCGGATATCGGCATTGTGGTGTGCGTTCTGGTGTTCTTCTTCAACGTCGCCGCCACCTTCGGCAAGGGCCGCTACACCGGCGTCGGCGGCGTGCTCACGCTGGACCTGATCGCGCTGGCAGGCCTGTACCTGGCCGGCATGTTCTACACCCCCAACATCTCGGTCGACCAGTATTGGTGGTGGTGGGTGATCCACCTGTGGGTGGAAGCCACCTGGGAAGTGCTGGTCGGCTGCCTGATGGCCTACAGCCTGATGCTGACCCTGGGCGTGCGCCGCAAGATCGTCGAGACCTGGCTCTACATCGAGGTTGCGCTGATGTTCGGCTCCGGCATCCTCGGTCTCGGCCACCACTATTTCTGGATCGGCACGCCCGAGTACTGGTTCACCATCGGCGGCTTCTTCTCCGCACTGGAGCCGATACCGCTGGTGGCGATGGTGGTGCATTCGGTGTTTGATTCCGGCACCCACAAGATGAAGAACACCAACCATCCGGCGCTGGCCTGGATCATCGCCCACGCCTTCGGCAACTTCTTCGGCGCCGGCGTGTGGGGCTTCATGCACACCCTGCCGCAGATCAACCTCTACACCCACGGCACGCAATGGTCCGCCTCGCACGGCCACTTCGCCTTCTTCGGCGCCTACGCCACCCTGGTCATCGCCTTCTTCTATATCGCCCTGCAGAAATGGCGCGGCAACGTGTGGATGAGCGGCGGCCTGGCCGGTGCGTGGCGATGGAAATGGGCGATGCTGCTGCTCAACCTGGGGATGATCGGCATGGTGATGGCGATGCTGATCTCGGGCTACGAACAGTCGCAGATCGAGCGCGCCATCGAAGGCTCGTCCTGGGTCGGCTACTTCATTGCCCAGGCGCATCCCTGGTTCGTGCAGGGCATGTGGTGGCGCCAGATCTTCGGCTGGATGTTCGCTGTCGGCTTCGTGCTGCTGGTGTGGGATATGCTGACCATCGGCCGCGGCGAAAGGCGGCCGGCGCTGGTCCACGCCGAACCGACTGCAGCTTGATCGCTTGCCATCGAGGAGTCGGGCATGCCCGGCTCCTTATTCATTTTTCGGTCAAATTATGGGCACGTCCCTCCATAGCATCGAGTCTCCCGGCAAGCATGCGCCTCCCGGCGGCCTGGCGCCATTCGCCCTAGGCTTCCGCCCGTTTTTCCTGGCCGCCGGAATTTATGCCGTGCTGCTGATGGCACTGTGGCTGCTCGTGCTGCGCGGAAAGTTCGATATCGGCGAGATGCCTCCGCTGGTCTGGCACGGCCATGAAATGCTGTTCGGCTTCACCGTGGCGGTGATCGCCGGCTTCCTGCTCACCGCCGCACAGAACTGGACCGGCATCCGCACGCCGTCGGGCGCGCCGCTCGCCGCGCTGTTCCTGCTGTGGCTGGCGGGGCGGCTGGGCTTTCTGGTTCCGGGCCTGCCGGCGGGGCTGGTCGCACTGATCGACCTGTCCTTCCTGCCGGTGCTGGCGCTGGTACTCGCCCTGCCCATCCTCAAGGCAAAGCAGCTGCACAACTATCCCTTCCCCATCATGCTGCTGGCACTGACCGCAGCCAATATACTGGTGCACGGCGATGCCCTTGGCTGGACTTCCGACACCGCCAGTCTGGGCCTGCATCTCGCTATCTATGTGGTGGTGACGATGATCGTCGTGATGGGCGGGCGCGTCATTCCCAGCTTCACCGACAACAAGCTGCGCACCCGCGCGCAGCACTGGAAAATCATCGAACGGCTGGTGCCGCCTGCCACCCTGGGCGCACTGCTCGCTGCGCTGATCGCGCCCGACTCGCTCGTCACAGCGACGCTTGCCGCCATCGCTGCAGCGGTGCATGTCATCCGGCTGGCCGGCTGGTATACAAGCAAATACTGGTCGGTGCCGCTACTGTGGATCCTGCATCTGGGCTATGCCTGGATCGCCATCGGCTTCGCGCTGCTTGCATTGTCGGCGGCAGGCATCACCGCAACGGCGGTCAGCGCGCTGCACGCCTTCACCGCCGGCGGAATCGGCGTGCTGACCCTGGGCATGATGGCGCGCGTGTCACTCGGGCACACCGGTCGAATGCTGGAACCTGCCCCGGTCATGACGCGGGCTTTCATAGCGATCAATATCTCCGCACTGATTCGCGTTGCGTTGCCGTTGCTGTTTCCAGGGGTTTATTCGCAGATCATGGCCGCGGCCGGAGTGGTGTGGATGGCCGCGTTCGGCCTCTTCGTCGTAATGTATGCCCCCATGCTGCTGCGCCCGCGGGCCGACGGCAAACCGGGCTGAAGCCTCAGGCCACCCGCCCCGCGCGCATTGACGCGTGCGGCCAAACCGGTGCAGGCTCTGCCTGCCTCCATTCCTGCCGGTTCCCATGAACGTACTCGCGCCCCTTGTCCGCTGGCTCGCCCTCTGTCTGTTTTCTTCTGCGGTGCTGGGCGCCTCGCCCGACGGTGTGGTGGCGGTGTCGCATCCGGCTGCGGCTGCGGCCGGCGCGCGCATGCTGGCACAGGGCGGCAACGCGATCGATGCCGCCGTCGCCGTGCAGTTCGCGCTCAACGTTGTCGAGCCGCAGTCTTCCGGCATCGGCGGTGGCGGCTTCATGCTGATCCACCTCGCCAAAGCCAACGAAACCTTCATCGTCGATTCGCGCGAACGCGCGCCGGCGGCGGCGAGCGCCGACATGTTCGCGCCCGATGGCTTGCCGATGCCTTTTCAGCAAGCGTCGACCAGCGGCCTCGCGGTGGGCGTGCCGGGCACCCTGCGCGGCGTCGACACCGCACTGCGCCGCTGGGGCACGCTGAAGCTCGCGGACACACTGGCGTCGGCCATCGAACTCGCCGAGCACGGCTTTCGCGTCAACCGCTTCCTCGCCGCCGACATCGCCCACGACGACGGCCGCACCCAATTGCAACCGGAGACCGCGGTGATCTTTCGTCCCGGCGGCGTGCCGCTGGCCGAGGGCGACTGGCTGGTGCAGCCCGATCTCGCCAGAACCCTCAAGCTCATCGCCGCCAGGGGGCCGGACGCTTTCTATCGTGGCCCCATTGCAGGGGCGATCATCCAGGCCCAGCAGCGCGCACGCAGCGAACTCGGTGCGGCAGGCCAAGGCCGCATGACACTGGCCGATCTGGGCCAGTATCAGGTGGCGATCCGTCAGCCCTTGATCGGCCACTACCGCGGCTGGACGCTGGCGGGCGTGCCGCCACCCTCTTCCGGCGGGCTCACCATGCTGCAAATGCTGAAGCTGCTGGAGCGCTTCCCGCTCGGCGATGCAGCACAGGGTTATGGCTTCGGCAGCCCCAGTACCCTGCACGTGATGATCGAAGCGATGCGCCTGGCTTTTGCCGATCGCGCCGTGTGGATCGGCGACGACGATGCCGTGCCGGTGCCGCAACGAGCCTTGCTGAACGCCGACTACTTGACGGCGCGCGCAGCCCTGATCCAGTCCGGCCGTCGCATGAACACGCCGCAGGCAGGCGATCTAAAGCCCTGGGACACATCCGCCGCCGTGCGCCCGAAACCATCGCGCATCCTTGAAGAAAGCCCCCACACCACGCACTTCTCCATCGTTGACCGCTGGGGCAACGTGGTGAGTGTCACCAGCACGATCGAATACACCTGGGGCTCCGGCATCACCGTGCCGGGTTATGGATTCCTGCTCAACAACGAGCTGACCGATTTCAACTTCGTGCCCAGCGCCGATGCCGCTACAGGCAATCCTGGCGCCAACGACGTCGCACCCTACAAACGCCCGCGCTCCAGCATGGCGCCCACGCTATTGTTCAAGGACGGCAAGCCGGTTGCGGCCTACGGCTCACCCGGCGGCGCGACCATCATCAATTCCGTACTCAACGTCACGCTCAATTTGATCGACCATGGCATGACCCTGCAGCAGGCCATCGATGCGCCCCGTATATCCGTGACCCAGGCGGCAGGCCCTGTGAGCTGCGAAGGCGGCCAGGATTTCATGCAGCCGCGTTTCAGCATCACCACGCAGGACGCTCTGCGAAAACTGGGTCATGTGGGGCTCGGTGAAGCAGGAACCGAGGGCTGCAAGGACACGATCGGCTCGGTGCAGGGTATCGTCATCGACCTTGCGACTGGCGCCCATCTCGGTGCCGCCGATCCGCGCCGTGAGGGGACGGTTGTTCGGGTTGGACGCTGAACGGCCCGTAACGGGCTGTCAGGCAGACCGCATCGAATGTCCGGTTGCCCGCAAAGTGGGTATTCATACGACGTCAGCGTTGGATTGTTCCCCACTGAAATACCCATCGTCATAGGCCTGCGCATAAGTCAGCCAGTCACGCCGCGCCTGCTCCGCGCAATGTTCCGCGATTTGCTCAATCTGGATTTTCCATCTGGATTTGGCGCCGAACGCTATCAGTTCGTCCGCGATCGCCGAACCCTCACGTCCGCCCGCACGCAGATGGCCCCAGGCAACGGCGGCGCCCATGCTTGCCATGACACCTTCCAGTCGGGCGAGCTTGCCATGCCAGTGTTGCAGGGCGACACGATCCTCGCTCGGCTGCAGGGCGCGCAAGATATAGGGTTTCTTGGCCATCCTGACCGGCTGCAGAAAGGCCATGGACACCGCCTGCACCCTGCGCTGGACGGCCACGACACGGTGCGCCTCGCTCTTCCATTCGGGTTGCCTGACCTTCAGCCTGGGCGTCAGGGATGAGGGCAAGGCTTGTTTGAGATCGAGCAGGAAACTGCCATCCGGAGAACCCCGTCCCCGTACCAGGATCACATAGTGCTCCACGCCCAGACTGCCGGTGCCGGCGATCCTGCGTGCCACGTCCAGGATGCGAAAGAAATCCGGGTTGTCCTGACTGGCGGCGAAGGCCTCCATGAAGGCGGTGACCTGTTGCCGCTGCGCGTCACTTGCCGGCAGTGCTTTGCGGCTGTCGATCCGGATCATTCGCCGTTTGCCTTTGCGCTCGGTGCGCGTATCGAGAAACGCGGGACGGGGTCGCGACTGGACGGCACCGAGCAGTTCCCTGACCAGGCCTTCGCTGGTCTCCCGCTCGACCCAGCGCGCCTTGCCGGTCGCGAGTTCGCGTGCATAGCTGTCCAGAAACACCTGGCACAAGGAAGCGATGCCGGACGCTTGCACCTTCAGTTCACGCATGCCGAGTCGAACACTGGTCAGGAAGCGAAGCACATCCCAGGTGCAGGGTGCCAAAGCTGCCTCGTCGAAATCGTTCATGTCGAAGTAGGCGAGGCGATTGTCGCCCTTGTAGCTGCCGAAGTTCTCCAGATGCAGATCGCCACAGACCCAGACCCGTGGCGCCCCTTCTAGAGCCCGTTCGACAGGCAGGCGTTGGTGGAACAGGTGGCAGCTGCCGCGCAGAAAGACGAAAGGGCTCGCGCGCATCCTGGCGTACTTCATGGCAAGCCGCTCCGGGTCCCGCCCTTTGTTGAACCTGCGTATCGTCAGCGCCACGTCCATTTGTTCACCTCACTTCGTTCAAAAACGCACGGGAAATTTGTTCTCAAGCCTCGCATCCTGCCGAGCATGATCGTAGGGTGCGCCGTGCGCACCAATAAACGATATAGGGTGCGCGCGGCGCACCCTGCAGGCCAATCAGGTGGCATTTTGCTCCAGGAAGTAGATACTGCCCGGGCACTTCCCCTAGAAAACCGATAAAGCTTTTATCACGCGATGACCATGACCAATACCCGACCCGCCGCTGCATCCTGGCTACCCGATCTGGTGGCGGGGCTTGCCGTGGCTGGATTGCTGGTGCCCGAGGCGGTCGCTTATTCGAGCATCGCGGCGCTGCCGCCAGAGTATGGCGTGATCGCCTTGCTGGCAGGGCTGACCTGCTATGGCCTGGTGGGCCGCAGCCGCTTCGCCATCGTATCGGCCACGTCGTCCTCTGCTGCGGTGCTGGCCGCCGCCACCGCTTCTCTGGCGGGGGGCGATGCCAGCCTCAGACTGGCCCTGGCCGCCGGCCTGGTTCTGCTCACCGGGGTTTTCTTTCTGGTGGCGGGGTTTGCGCGCATGGGGGCCATCTCAGCGTTCATCGCCAAGCCGGTGCTGCGCGGTTTCGCCTTTGGCCTGGCCCTGGTCATCATCGTCAGGCAACTGCCCAATATCCTGGGTGTGCATGCGCAGCACGATGACATCCTGCGCTACAGCCTCGATCTCTTCGAGCAATTCAGTCGCTGGAACCCGGCGGGCGTCGGCGTGGGGTTAGCCGCGCTGGCATTGCTGTTCCTGCTCAAACCCTATCGACGCATCCCGGCCTCCTTGCTGGCCATCGTTCTGGGCATTACCGCACAGGCGGTCTGGGGACTGGATCAGTATGGGGTAACGCTGGTGGGAAACATCGATCTCCAGTTCAAGGCGCCGAGCGTACCCGAACTTACGCGGGACGAATGGCTGCGACTGGGCGAACTGGCCTTCGCCCTTCTGTTCGTGCTGTATGCGGAGTCATACGGCAGTGTGCGCAGTTTCGCCCTCAAACATGGCGACTCCGTTTCGGCCGACCGAGAGTTGCTTGCCCTGGGTCTGTCCAACCTGACCTCCGGCCTGTTCGCCGGCATGCCGGTCGGTGCGGGATACTCCGCCACCTCGGCCAACGAGGCCGCTGGCGCACGCTCACGGATGGCGGCCTGGATCGCCGCGCTGGCGGTGCTGGCGGTCGTGCTCACCCTGCTGCCTTATGTGGCGCTCACCCCGGCGCCGGTGCTGGCTGCCATAGTCATCTATGCCGTCAGCCACACCCTGAATCCAGCCGCGCTTCACGTCTATTTCAACTGGCATCGCGACCGACTGGTCGTCTTGTTCGCGATCGCCGCCGTGTTGCTCCTCGGCATCCTGGATGGCTTGCTGGCGGCGGTGGGCGCCAGTTTGCTGATGACCCTGCGCGACCTTTCCCGGCACAAGGTGTCGGTGCTCGGACGCCTGGGGCAGGGCCATGATTTCGTCGACATCGCGGCGCACCCCGAGGCAAAGCAGATTCCCGGCGTGTTGATCATGCGGCCCGAGACCCCGCTGTTCTTCGCCAATGTCGAGCAGATGCTGACCATCGTCCGGCAGCAGATCGAGACCCTGGGTGCGGTGAAGACCCTGATCCTCAGCTTGGAAGATTCGTCCGATCTCGACGGCAGCAGCATCGAGTCCCTGATGGAACTGGCCGGATTCGCCAGCGAACGCGGGATCGAACTGCTGCTCGCGCGTCTGCATGATCCGGCCCGGGCCGTGCTCGCCCGCGCGGCGATTCCCAACCTACCGGCATCGGCCATGACCAACTGGAGCGTGGACGATGCGGTGTCAAAGGCATTGGGTCAGAAAACAGGCACGTAGAACAATCGTGCCTTCAGACCTTGTGGTTCTGTCATCTGCATACGAACCGGCTTTCTCGGCAATCTCGCTGGCTGGTAGCTCGTGGCCGTGCCCAGACCGATGCCTTTCCCAAAGGCAGGTATTTGGGTGAATGTTCGCTTCCAGACGTCGCGGTTGCCCGCTCCCGACCCATTTCGGAGGCAGTACTGAGCCGAATGCCGAGGTTCGAAGCAGACTAGGGCCAGGGTATCAATATCTCTAACTTCCAATGTCAATGGCGTTTCAACATATCACGCTGCTCCTTGGTGAGTACGGCATCGACCTGCTTCTGGGCGCTGAGCAACTGGTCAAACATCTCTTGCCGCAGTTCTGACATCTTCCGGAAGCAATTACTGAGCGCCGCGTCATCGCGATTGTCCGAGGCGTACAGCTCGCGCATCTGTATTTGCTCGTCCTGCATCTTGCCCATCAATTCCCAATGCTT
>Ga0326732_1000190_pt1 | contig 14819 bp, 13 predicted proteins | sample MHFSIPfraction_4_FD_207644 | JGI IMG/M metagenome (GOLD analysis project Ga0326732, IMG submission 207644) | Lab enriched peat soil microbial communities from Michigan Hollow, Ithaca, NY, United States - MHF12FN SIP fraction | ecosystem: Environmental > Terrestrial > Soil > Wetlands > Peat...
GATCGGGCCCCGCCCGAGCCCGAACTGGAGATTGGACATGCGAAGACGACAAGCGTTAGACCTCCTGGCCGGGGGAGCCGCTTCGGGAGCGCTTGCCGCGCTCGGAGCGAAACCGGCTGCTGGGGCGGACCAATCGTCCGCGGACCGGACGGGGCTCGTCGAAAAGGTTAAAATGTCGATGCTGGCCATGCAGCGGGAAGCCTGGGAGCAAGGAGTGGCTATGCAGGCGCTCCTCGAATGGGGCGACCGCGACATGGTCATCCGGATGGCCCAGGGGGCGATGCTGCGCGTCTACGATGACGGCCGGCTGGGGATGGTCTCCGATAATCACGGCGTCACCGACCCGGCCGCCAACGGCGAGGGCTTTCTCTTTGCGGCCAAGGCGACGGGCGATCCGCTCTTCAAGGACGGCGCCGGTGGTATGCTCGAGTATCTTCTGAAGAAGGCCCCGCGGACGGCCGACGGGACGCTCCATCACATCGATCACAAGCCCCAGGTCTGGATCGATTCGATGTACATGGCCCCGCCTTTCCTGGCTGTGGCCGGCGCATCGGCCGAGGCGGTGAAGCAGGTCGAGGGCATTCGGCGGATCCTCTGGAACAAACCGGCCAGGCTCTTCTCGCACATCTGGGACGATGGCACGAAGACCTTCGAACGAAAGGCCTTTTGGGGCGTCGGCAACGGTTGGGCCGCGGCCGGCATGACCCGGGTTATCAAGGCCCTGCCCGCGGGCATGACGGGCGAGAAAAAACGACTCGTGGGCTATGTCCGCGAGGTCGTCGATGGCTGCCTCAAGCACCGGCGCCCCGACGGCTTCTTTCACGACGTCGTCAACGATCCGAAGTCGTTCGTCGAGACGAATCTGGCCCAGATGCTGTCTTACTCCATCTTTCGCGGCGTCAAGGGCGGTTGGCTGCCGAGATCCTATATCGGGGAGGCTGAGATCATGCGCCGGGCGGCTACGGACAAAGTCGACGAGCTCGGCTACGTCCGCGACGTCTGCGGCTCGCCGACCTTCGAGAAGCCTGGCGTCGCCACCGAGGGTCAGGCCTTCTTCATCCTCATGGAGGCGGCGGCGCGGGACACCGGCGCCTGAGGCTCAGCGCTTTTTCGTGAGCTCGGCACAGCGGATGCCGCGCGGGTTGAAGCACTTGTTGCAGGAGATGCACTCGGATTTGGACGTCTGGCCTTCCCGGAAGTGCTTCACCAGGAAGGGATCGCGGATGAGCGGCCGGCTGAAAGAGACAAGATCGGCCCGGCCTTCTTCGATGATCCGCTCGGCGACAGCCAGGGTCCGGATGCCGCCCAAGGCAAAAACAGGCACGCGGACAGCCTTCTTGATCCGGGCCGCATTCTCCACAAAGTAGCCTTCCTCGGATTCGTTTCTGAGACCCGGCCAGACCGAGCCACGTCCGGCCTCGGCCATGCCGCCGCTCACCTCGATCCCGTCGATGCCGCCGGCTTCGAGCAGGCGGGCGATCTCGACGGCGTCGTCGACGGTCAGACCGCCTTCGAGGAAGTCGGTCGAATTCAGCTTGACGATGACCGGGAAATCCCGTCCACACAGGTCCTTAGCGCCGCGAAGGGCCTCGAGAAGGACGCGGGCCCGTTTCTCGACCGGGCCGCCCCACTCGTCCGTCCGCCTGTTCGTGTGGGGAGACAGGAAGCTCGAGATGAGATAGCCGTGGGCGGCATGGAGCTGGACGCCGTCGAACCCGGCCCGCTTGGCCCGTCCCGCAGCGGCGACGAAATCCGCGATGAGCGTGCGGATCTCATCGCCCGTGAGCTCGCGCGGCATGACCTTGGATACGGGATCATAAACGGCGGAAGGGGAGACCGGGACGCAGCGGCAGAGCCGCTCCTTGGTCTGGCGCCCGGCATGGGCGATCTGGAGGAAGACGCGCGAGGCGAAGCGATGGACAGCCGCGGGGATGAGGGCCAAGCCTTCGACGAAGCGGTCGTCATAGACCGCGGTCTGGCGCGGGCTGGCTTTGCCGGAAGGCTGGACAAACGCGTGGCCGGTGACGATCAGGCCGACTTCGCCTTCGGCCAGGCGGCGATAGAGCTCGACCTGGCCCGTCGAAACAGTCCCTTCGTCGTCGGCCATGTACTCGTGCGTGGCCGAACGGACGAAGCGGTTCGGGAGGGTGACGGAGCCGATCTTGATGGGCGTGAACAGGATGCTCATGCGCCCATTCTAGCCGAATCGGGCTCGCGGGAACACCCCGGCCGGAAAACCCCGTCGCCGGCCGGCCGGTTCGTCTCCGGCCACAATCCGGTCATGGCCGAGGTCCGCCTTGCGCCGCGGCAGCCCTTTGGTCTATTGTGTCTGCTGAACTGAATACGGAGAAGAGGAGCCGACTGTGCCGGTGGCCGAGGTCGAGCGCAAGGTCCTTGAAGCCCTGGACCAACTCGGCATCCCTTTTATTCGCCACGAGCATCCCCCGGTCGCGACAGTGGAGGAGGCCGAGAAGCATTGGGCCGGCCTCAAGGGCACGCATTGCAAAAACCTCTTCCTTCGCAATTACAAGGGGAACCGGCATTATCTTGTCATCGCCCCTGTCACCCGAGGCATCGACCTCAAGCGCCTCAACGCCCAGCTCGGCGAGGACCGGTTGAGCTTCGCCTCGGCCGAGCGGCTGAAGCGCTGGCTCGGCGTCGAGCCGGGGTCCGTTTCTCCTTTCGGCCTCGTCAACGACGAGACCCGTCACGTCCAGGTCGTCTGCGATATCGCCCTCAAGGCGAGCTCCGCCCTGGGCTTCCACCCCAACGTCAACACGGTTACGCTCGAGATCACCGTTGGCGATTTCGAAAGATTCCTGGCCGCATGCGGCAACACCGTCCGCTGGCTGGAGCTCTGATCCGATGGAGGTCCCCATGAGAACACTTGCTTATTTCGCCGTTTTAGCGCTTCTGGCCCTGCCCGTCCTCTCGGCGATCCAGGAAAAGGCCGAGCCCGAGCGCGTCACCGTTCAGCATATCCTCATCGCTTTCAGGGGTTCACTTCCGAACGATCAGAAGGTGACCCGAAGTCGGGAGGACGCGGAAAAGCTCGCCCTGCGGATCTTTGAAAGGGCCAAAGCCGGAGAGGATTTCGACGCCATGGTCAAGACCTACACGAACGACTCTTACCCGGGGATCTACAAGATGTCGAACCGGGACGTGCCGCCCGACACCTCGAAGGGGGAATTCTCACGGACGCGGATGGTCAAGGCCTTCGGAGACGTCAGCTTTGGCCTCGAGGTCGGGGGAGTCGGCCTGGCCGTCTACGACCCGTCGACGAGCAGGTTCGGCTGGCATATCATCAAGCGATTGGAGTGACGAGCCCGTCATGGAGACCCCTCGCCTGCGCCTCAGGCCCCTTTTAATCGGCGGGCTTCTTCTGGCCACGGCGGCCTTGGCGGACCTCCCAAAGGGACCGATCACCGAGCCCAGGACCGCCTTCGAGCCGTTCGAGTACGTCTGCCGGAGAGCGGCGGGGCCGATCACGGTCGATGGCCGGCTCGACGAGGCCTCATGGGCCGATGCCGATTGGACCGAGGTCTTCGGGGACATCGAAGGCCCGGCCAAAACCTCGCCGCGCTTCCGGACCCGCGCCCAGATGCTTTGGGACGATCAGTACCTCTACATCGGGGCTTATCTCGAGGAGCCGAACGTTTGGGCGACCCTGACCGCCAGGGATTCCATCATCTTCCAGGACAACGACTTCGAGGTCTTCATCGACCCGGACGGCGACACCCACGATTACTATGAGCTGGAGATGAACGCCCTGAACACGGTCTGGGACCTGCTCCTCGTCAAGCCCTACCGCGACGGGGGACCGGCCGTCCATTCCTGGGACATCCAGGGGCTCATGACGGGCGTACACGTCCTGGGCACCTTGAACGACCCCTCCGACCGGGACAAAGCCTGGACGGTCGAGATCGCCATGCCCTTCGCCGTTCTCAGGGAGTGCATTCCCGGCAAGCCGGAGCGTCCGGCGGCGGGGGACCAGTGGCGGGTCAATTTTTCGCGGGTCGAATACCGCGTGGACGTCGAGAACGGCGCCTCTGTCAAGACCAAGGACCCTGGCACAGGCCGGCCGCTCCCGGAAGACAACTGGACATGGACCCCGCAAGGCGTCATCAACATCCACTACCCCGAGATGTGGGCCTACGTCCAGTTCTCGGCTAAGCTCCCGGGAAAGGGCAAAGAGAAATTCGACCGCCGGCCCGACGAAAAGGTGAAATGGGCCCTGCGCAAGATCTATTACGCCGAACGGGCCCGATCCTTCGAAAGGTCCGAATTCAGCGCCGACCTTGCGGCCCTCGGCCTCAAGAACGAGCCGGCCCTGCGGGTCAAGGGCTGGTCCTATCCGCCCGTCCTCCAGACGACCCGGAGCCTGTTCGAGGCGAGCTATGCGGCTGCGGGAGGCGAGTCCTGGCACATCCGGGAAGACGGGCTCATCTGGAAAGAAGCGCCGGCCAAGCCGGCCGCCAAATGATCGAGGAGCATATCATGCGCAAGATCGCAGGCTCGATCGCACTGGTCCTTCTTGTCTTCGCTGCCAGCGGCCCCCTGGAGGGCGCCCTGCCGTCCGCCAAGCCGGAAAGTGTGGGGATGTCCTCGCAGCAGCTGGCCTTTCTCGACAAGATCGTCGGCGAGGCCGTCGTCCGGAAAGACTTCCCGGGCGCCGTCCTCCTCGTCGCCCACAAGGGCAAGGTCGTCTACCGGAAGGCCTTCGGCCTGTCCCAGCTCGTGCCCGAGCCTCGGCCTCTGACCGCCGATATGCTCTTCGACCTGGCCTCGGTCACCAAACCCGTGGCCACGGCGACATCCGTCATGCTCCTCGTCGAGCGCGGAGAGATCCGGCTCTGGGACAGGGTTCGCGTCTATGTGCCGGAGTTCTCGACCTGGTACGGGGAGAAGGGCCTCGCGGGGGAGGAGGCCCGGCTCTACAATCTTCTGACGCATACGTCGGGCCTGCCGCCCTACACCGACCCCAAGGAGGCGGCCAAGGCGCTCGGCGATCCGTGCACGACGGCCGACCTGGTCGGGCTCATCGCCGGGATCCCCAAGGAGAGGCCGGTCGGGGAGGAGTTCGTCTACAGCTGCCTCAACTACATCACCCTGGCCCACATCGTCCACAAGGTCTCGGGGCAGACCCTCGACGAGTTCGCCGCCGAGAACATCTTCAAGCCCCTGGGCATGACCCGGACCTTCTACTGTCCGCCGGCGGACCTGATCGACCAGTGCGTGCCGACCGAGGTCATCGACGGGAAGCCGCTCCGCGGCATCGTCCACGACCCCCTGGCCCGCCTGCAGGGCGGTGTCTCCGGCAACGCGGGCCTGTTCTCGACGGCCGACGACTTGGCCGTCTTTGCCCAAATGATGCTCGACCGCGGCGCGCTCAACGGCGTTCGCGTCCTCAGCCCGCTCACGGTCGCCCGCATGACCGAGATCTTTCCCAAGGTCGGCGGGTCGGGCCGCGGCCTGGGCTGGGACATCGATACGGACTATGCGACGGTCCGGGGCGATCTCTTTGGACCCCGGTCCTACGGCCACTCGGGCTATACTGGGACCTCGATCTGGATCGATCCGGAAACGGGGACCTCCGTCGTCTTCCTGACCAACAGGGTGCATCCGGACGACAAGGGCGATATCATCGCCTTGCGCAGCAAGGTCGCCAACGTCGTCGCCGCCGCGATCCGGGGCCAATAAAGGCTTTGACATCGGCCCGGTCTCGTGCTATGGTCGGGCCGGAATCGCAGGGCATGCAAGTCCAGGTCGAGCGCGAGATTTATATTCGGGCGTCTCGGTCCTTCGCCGTCTTGTCTGAAGCGATCCGCATCTTTAAGGGCTATCTCGAGCCGAACGTCGCGGCGAGCGCGCCGGAATACTATCGGGCCAGGAACCTCCTCAAGGAGGGCAAGGCTTTTTACGAGCAAACCCTCCAGGACGCGAAAAAGCTCCTCGGTCCCATCCCCATCTACGCGGCCAAGGACTTCGAGAAGTGGCGGTCCCAGGTCCTCATCGAGAACAAGATCATCGTCCAGGGCCAGACGCTGGAGGAGCTGCGCCTCGAGTTCCTCAGCGACGATTTCATCAACTCCCTCATGAGGCCCGAAGACGTCGAGGAATATCTCCGGGCGAACTTCGAGACCCAGCGTTCGGGCAAGCGGAAGCTGGCCAACATCAAGATCCGCATGGCCCTCGACAAGCTGGCCGGGCTGGTGGCCGAGGGTCAGGAGCTCCAGAAGACCGCCCAGCGCAAGCAGCAGGGCCTGCCGATCTGATCCCGCCTAGCGCACGGTTCCGGTGACGCCGCCGACCGTCGCTTTGTCGCGCCAGTACCTCATCTTCCCGATGCCGCCCCGGTCCGGCTGGGCGTCATAGCCCAAGCCGTATTGGCCCTCCGCAGCCTCGACTAGGGTCTTCCCCCGAAAAAGGGCTTTGGTCAGGTTGACGATCGTATAATCAACGCCCTGGCCGCGGGTCGAGGCGAAGATAAGATCGCCGTCTGTTTCAATCTCGCCGATTGCGATGCGGCCGGCCTCGTAGGTGTAGCGGGGCCGGCGATAATCACGGCTCATGTCCTGGCGCAGATCGTTTTTGATCCCGACGACGATGTCCCGGTCCCCGTCCTTGATCACGACGCCGGTCGCGCCTCGGGCCGGCTCCGCCGGAGCGAAGGCGACCCGGCCGAGCCAGCTCCCGACGGTCTCCGCCGCCCCGTGCGGCACGAGAACGGAGACGAACGCGCAGGTCTCGCCGAGCTCGAAGTGCTGGGCCCAGGACTGGTGGATGAGCCATTCGTCCTGGTAATGCCGTTTTTCCGGTTCGATGCCCTCCCGCCTCGGCTCCGTCGACGGGAACAGGATGAGCAGGCGTTTGTCCTGAGGCAGGACGGCCGTCTGGATCTGGTCATAACCCGTATCGAACCAGTGCTCGCCCTGCCCGAAGATCTTGCGAGTATGCCAGAAGGCGCCCAGCGTGAAGTAACCCTCGCGGAGGGCCTTGAAGACGTCGAAGACGACGTAGCACTCCGGGTCCTTGACATAGACCACGACCCGGTCGGCCTGATAGCCCCAGCCGTCGTCGACGACCCGCGTCCGGCTGTAGTCGAAATCGTCGAAGGTCAGGAAGTCGATCTTCCGCGTCCGGACCTCGCGGTAGGAGCCGGCGTCGCGCATGAACTCGAGCAGCGATTGGCCGGGGACGGCGTCCCGGACGCTGTAGCGGAATTCGCCGGCCTTCTGGCCCCAAAAGATCTTCTCCGGGCGGACGCAGAGGCGGTTGTGGAAGTAGTCCTGGCGGTAGGCGCCGTACGGCCCCGAAGGCATGTAATCCCGATAGCCCCCGTCGTGGAGCAGGACCGATCCTCCGGACATCAACAGCACGATGCTGTTCTCGTCGGCATGGCCGTGGGTCATCTTCTCCTCTTCGACCGGGATCGTGTCCCGCAGGTAATCGCGGAAATTCAGGCCGCCGTCGCCTTCGTCCCGATAGTTGAGCAGGAGGTAGCTCGAGAGGGGCGACCAGCCGTTGCGGAAGACGATCTTCTTGCCCTGGACGTCCTCCATGACTTCCATGGACAGGCCGGTCGGGGCGGCGGCCTTCACGGCCTCGGAGCCCCAGCGATAAGCGTCGAGGAGCATGGCGCCGAGGCCCGAGCTCGTCGGCTTGCTGAAGTCGACGAACTTCGCGGCGATCGTCTCGGCCGCCCATTTGAGGCGTGGGTCGGCGAGTGCGGCCGCGGCGGCCTCGAAGTAGACCAGGAAATGGGTCCAGTTCGAGGTCCAATGGGCGTCGCCGAAGTCGGGGACGACGCCGGCCGGGCAGATGAGATTCAGGTAATACTGGGCGTAATAATACATCTCGGGTGTGGCGAAGAGCTCCCTGAGGCGGTTCGAGGCGTCGGCATAGCCCAGGAGGGAATAGAGCCAGACGCCGTTGTAGATCGTCGCATCCTCGATCTCCCAATTCCCCCAGTTGTCGTCGCCGAGGGCCCTACTTTGCATCTCCCATTTCGGAGCGTCCGGATGACCGGGCAGGGCCCTAACGGCCCAGGCCAGCGTTTCGGCCCGCAGGGCCGAGCGGTTCATCGGCCCCCATTCGGCCGTCCGGAGGAGGTAGCGCATGCTGCCGGCGATCAGGTCCGAGGCGACTGTCACATCGGCGGGGGAGAGGCGTCCGAGGCGGCGGAGCGCGTCGAAGGCCCGGATGTAGCGCATGGCCGTGAAGAAGTCGGACAGGGCCGGCACGCCGCCGGCATAATCGGACCTGAGCTTGATCGACGATTCGGGATAGGCGGACCGGTAATCGCCGTAGGTCAGGAGGACCTCCTTGGCCCGGGCGGCGTAGTCCGGCTTTTTCTCCGTTTCATAGAGATAGGAATAGATGACGGCCATTTCGAGCAGCCCTCCCGGCGCCCGGTAGCCGAAGACGTTGAGCGGATCGAAAGTCTTCTTCCATTGAGCCAGGATCTCGTCCTTGTGGGCATAGGTCCAGTCCGCGGAAGCGCGGGCATAGGCCAGGTAGCGGCTGCGGGGCACCGCCCGGAGCGCCGGGGCCAGGAGGATCAGGAAGAGCACTCCGGCGACGGCGCGCTGAAGGATCCTTCGGGACGGGGCGTTTTTCATGGGAGCTCTCCTCTCGGGTCATCGTTTTTCTATCATACTTTCCGCCGCGAATCCAAATCCCGCCGAGATGCGGAACCGCCGGCCCCTGTGCTATAATCGCCTCGAAGGAGAACGGGTTGAAACGAATCCTCTTTCCGTTCGCCCTCCTCGCCGGCTGCCTGGTCCTCTGCAGCGCCGCCTCGGCCCAGCTCGTTCTCGGCCAGTACGAGGATGAAGCCCCGCTCGGGACCTGGAACATCCTCGGCTCTCCGCCGGCGCCCTCCGTCGGGCTCGGCGGCGCGCAGTTCGCCCGGGCCTGGGACGCATCGGCGTCCCTGGCCAATCCGGCCCTCCTGACCTCCCTGGCCAGGCTCACAGCGGGCCTGTCGGCATCCTACTCCGGCGCGTCGATGTTCAAGTACTCCCTCGTGAACACGGGTGTCGTCGAAACGATCGGCACCCCTTCGGTCGCCGTCATCGGCGTGGACGGCGGCGGCGTAGCGGCCCGCCTGGGGCCATGGGCCGTGGCCCTCGTTGCGGTTGCGCCCGAGAGCTACGTGCGCCCCTCGATCGCGTTCAGCGATGGGGGCTATCAGCTGAACTTCGATCAGACGGGTTATCTCAGGGTCTTTCACGCGGGGATCGCCCGCCGCCTGCCGGCCGGATGGTCCGTGGGCCTGGGACTGAACTATGCGGCCGGACGGCTCGACCGGACGACCTTCGAACGGTCCGCCAGCGTCGCCAGCACCGTGACCATCACGGACGACAAGGCCGAGAGATTCCACGGTTTTTATATCAACGCCGGCCTCACCTGGGAGGCGACGGGGCGCCTCACGGCAGGGCTCTCCGTCCGTTCGCCCTATGTCAAGAAGGGGACCGCCGAGAGCCTTCTCCGCTATGAGGCCCTCGCCGGGGGAACGGACATCCGGATCGCCGCCGAGGCTGTGAACTCGTTTCACCAGCCCTGGGTTTTCGGGATCGGTCTCTCATACCGGCTGACGGAGGCCTGGGGCCTGGTCGCGGACGCCGCGTATTTTGACTGGTCCCGCTACAGCGGGACCTCTTTCGATGAGCCCCTCGACAGGGCCTTCCGGAATGTCCTCAGGGCCGGCGCCGGGGTCGAGTATCTCGCCCCCGCCAGAATGTACGGACGGACGGCCCGGATCCCCTTCCGCTTGGGACTCTCGAGCGACCCGCAGCCCATGACCACGGTCCATTCGTCCTACCTGGCCTTGACCTTCGGGACGGGTCTCGAGCTCAAGAGCCTGGCTGTCGACATTTCCGGCTGCTTCGGCCGCGAGAAGGGCTCCGGCAATTCCCTCAGGGCCGGGAAGATCGTCCTGTCCGTCCGCTATATCGCGCCGAAGTGAATTCGCCGAACGGAGGTGCCATGCGCCCGATCAAGCTCGCGGCTTTCGGGTTGGCCGCCGCCGCGGTCGTGCTTCTCGCCTGCGGGGGCCGGGCGGCCGAGGACGGCCAGATCGTGAGCGTCGCCGCCAGGGATTTTGCCTCGGCCCATCTTAGCCGCAAGGGACTCGATCTGCTCATGGAAAAGAACGGCCGGATCTATCTTGTCGCGTCTCCTGGCCAGATCGCCGCTTTGGCCGCGCTCCACGTCGCCTATGACATCGAGACGCCCCGCTTCGTTCAAGCGGCCGGCCAGGGCCTGAGCGCCGACGGCGGCGTCAACGGCGCCTACCACAGCACGCTCGAGCTCGAGACCGACCTGAGGACCCTGGAGCGGGATCACCCCGGTCTGGCCAGCCTTGCCGAGATCGGGGAGACGCTCGAGAAAAGAAAGATCTATGCCCTGAAGATCAGCGACAATGCCGCCGTGGACGAAGGCGAGCCGGCCGTGCTCTTCGCCGGCTGCCACCACGCCCGGGAGTGGATCTCCGTCGAGGTGCCTTTTCTGTTCGGGAAATACCTGCTCGAGAATTATGCCCTGAGCCAGGAGGTCCGGGACCTCGTCGACGCAAGCGAGATCTGGATCGTCCCGATCGCGAACCCGGACGGCCTCGAGTACAGCATCAACGTCTATCGGTACTGGCGGAAGAACCGGAGGGCCAACGCCGATGGGACCTACGGCGTCGACATCAACCGGAATTACGGCTATGCCTGGGGCTTCGACGACCTCGGGTCGAGCCGCCAACAGGGGTCCGATGTCTACCGGGGGACCGGGCCCTTCTCCGAGCCGGAGACGGCGGCCATCAGGGGACTCTTCCTCGCCCACGATTTCCGGGCCATGATCTCGTTCCACAGCTTCGCCCAGGACATCCTCGGGCCCTGGGGCTATACGACCGACGCGGCCCCGACCGACGCCGAGCTCGAGGCTGTCGCCGGGACGATGGCCGGGCTCATCGCTGCGGTGAGGGGGACGGTCTATCTCTACGGCCAGGGTTCGCGCCTGCTCTACCTGACCAACGGTGACGCCGTCGACTGGACGTACAGCCTGGCCGGGGCCCCGTCCTATACGATCGAGCTTTCGCCGGTCGATATCGACCATGGCGGGTTCTTCAATGACGAGGCCGCGATCGGCGCCATCTTCGAAGAGACCCTGCCGGCCATGCTCTATCTGACCCGCTATGGCATCGACCACCCCCTGCCTGTCCGGCCTCGGAGACTCGTCCGTCGGGAGCAGCCCGGCCCCCCGCCCGCCCGAAAGCCCAAGCTGGCGGCCGTTCCGTCTTCCGCCCCCGTCCGATAGGCCCGCGGGGACTTCCCGGCCGGGCCCCATGTCTGAGGTCATCGTGTAGAATGGAGGGGAAAAGATCCGAGGAGGCAGGCCATGGTCAAGTCGAAACGCCCGGCGATCGCCTGGACAAGCACGTCTGTCACCGAGATCGCCGGCCCGCAGAACCCGGCGGGAGTCGCCGCGGAGGAGACGTTCCGCGACTCCGAGCTTCTTGACGCCTATTCCCGGGCTGTCGTCGGCGTCGTCGAGCGGACCGGGCCGGCGGTCGTCAGCATCTCGATCGGGGCCGCGGACCGGGCCGAGGAATTCGAGCCCATGGGCGCGGGGTCGGGTTTCGTCATCGCGCCCGACGGCTACATCCTGACCAACAGCCACGTCGTCCAGGACGCGCCGCGCATCGACGTCACGTTCATGAACGGCGACCGGCGCAAGGCCGTCCTCATCGGGCTCGACGAATCGACCGACCTGGCCGTCGTCTGCGTCAACACCTCGGGCCTGCCCTGCGCGAGTCTCGGAGATTCGGTCGGGCTTCGCGTCGGGCAGCTCGTCATCGCGGCGGGGAATCCTTACGGCTTCCAGTCGACGGTCTCGACGGGCGTCGTCTCGGCGCTCGGCCGCTCTCTCCGGACCCGGCAGGGGAGGCTGATCGAGAACATCATCCAGCACACGGCCCCGCTCAATCCCGGCAACTCGGGCGGACCCCTGCTCGATTCGCGCGGCCGCGTCATCGGCATCAACACGGCCATCATCGCCATGGCCCAAGGCATCGGCTTCGCCATCCCGGCCGACACCGCCCGCACCGTCGTCTCCCAGCTCATCACCAAGGGCAAGGTCACCCGAAGCTATTTTGGGATCGTCGGGATGCGGCGCCCGCTGGACCGCCGCTTTATCCGGTTTTACGGGCTGGCCAAAGACCAGGCCGTGGAGATCGTCTCGCTGGCCGCCGACAGCCCCGCGGCCGAAGCCGGGCTCCTCCGCGGCGACATCGTCGTGGCCTTGGCCGGGACGGCCGTGTCGAGCGTCGACGAGATCTTCCACGTCCTCGCAGACTGGCCGGTCGGCAAGCCTCTGGCCGTGGGCTATCTCCGCGGCAAGGACCTCAAAGAGACCACGGTCACGCCGCGCGAAGCCGTCTGAAGGTCCCGCGGCGTGATCCCCTTGTTGCGGGGGCGCCTGCCGCTATGAGACAATGACCCTGAACGATCCTTCAGGAGGAGCCCTCATGAGCCGGACGATCGGACGACGCGACTTCATCAAGACCAGCGCGGGGGCCGGACTGACCTTGGCGATGGGCCGGGCCCTGGCGGCCGCTCCGGCCGGCGGCGCCAAGCCGAAGAAGCCCACGATCGGCGTCGGCATCGGCGAGGCCTATGGCCAGGCTGCGGCCAGGGCCGTGGCGCTCGCGGGCGGCATCAAGCGGTTCGTCCCGAAGGGGGCCAAGGTCGCGCTTCTGCCCAACGTGCAGAGCCGCCACCCGGGATCGTTTACGAAGCCCGAGATCCTGCGGGCGGTCATCCGTCTGTGCAAAAGAGCGGGGGCCTCGGAGGTCAACTGCCTGAGCTGGCAGACGCTCAAGCAATGGGAGGACACGGGGCTCAAGGCCGTCCTCGACTCCGAGGGCGCCGGGCTCAAGCTCTTCGAGAAGGACGAGTCTCTTTTCAGGCCCGTCCCCGTGCCGAACGGCGTCGTCCTCAAGGAGGCGCGCATCCTGGCCGCTCTCTTCGACCACGCCGTGCTCATCAACATGCCCATCACCAAGGACCATGCGGGCAACAAGTTCACGGGATCCATGAAGAACCTCATGGGACTGAATTCCCCCCTGACGAACCGGACCTTCCACAGGCCGCATTGGACGACGGACCCGGACGATATCGCCCACCTCGACCAGTCGATCGTCGACCTGAACAAGGCCGTCAAGCCGGCGCTCAACGTCGTCGACGCCACGGAATTCATCGTCAGCAACGGTCCCTTCGGGCCGGGACAGCTGTTCAGCCCTCATCGGGTGGTGGCCGGCACGGACCGGGTCGCCATCGATTCCTACTGCGCCGCCCTCTGGGGCCTCAAGCCCGGGGACATCGTCCAGATCAAGCGCGGCGGGGAACAGGGTCTGGGCGAGTTCAATCCGGATAGGGTCAACCTCAAGGAAGAGGACATTTAGGCGGCTCCGAACGCGGGGGCGGGGAGGTTTGTCCATTGGCGGAGACTCGGAGATGGGGCGCCGCGCTGGCGCTGGTGGCCCTTCTCGGGGCCGGTCCCGAGACGGCCCGCGCTAGTACGGGCCAGGATTCGCTCAGGTCGTTCCTTCCGGAGAACGGGGCCGCCGCGTCCTGGTCGAAGGACGGAGATCCCCAGGAATTTGCCGGCGAGGACCTTTACACCTATATTGACGGGGGAGCCGAGATCTATCAGGAATACGGTTTCCGCCGTGTCGTCATCCAGGATTACCGGAACCCTGCGGGAAGATCCGTCTCGCTGGAGATCTTCCAGATGGAGACGCCCGCCGCGGCCTACGGCATGTTCACTTTCAAGAGGTCCGGAAAAGGGAAGATCGTCCCTCTCGGCACGGGGGGCGAGCTCGAGGACTATTATTTGAATTTCTGGAAGGGGACGTTCCTGGTCACGTTGACAGGGTTCGACGAGACGGCCGGGACGATCGAAGGGATCTTGGCTGTCGGCGGCGCGGTCGACGCGAAGATCCCGGACCGCGCCGGACCCCCCGATCTCGTCTCCGCCTTGCCCGAACGGGGGCTGAAGCCGGGAAGCCTCAAGTATCTCAAGGGACTGCTCGCCCTCAATAACGTCTATCCTTTTTACACGGCCCGAGGCCTCGATTTTCGGGAGGCCGTCGGGGGGGGATACGGGGACGGCGCGACCTTGCTCGTGCTGGATTACGGCACCACCGGTGCCCTCAGGGAGGCCGTGGACGAGCTGGGCCATTACCTCGCGGCCTCGGAAAGGTTCAAGAAGCTGGCCGGGAACGCCCCGGAGATCGACACCCTCCGCGTCGTCGACGGCAAGGGCCGCTATCTCGGCCTTATGGCTCGGAAGACGCGGCTCTACATCGGAATAGGCCCCAACTCGGAGGTTGTAAGCAGCCTTCTACAACAGGCCGCCCGCTAGCCGGCCGGGGCCGGTCGCGTCCCGTCCACTCATTGAAAGACCTGCTTGACGATGTCCACCAGGCCCAGGGCGTATTCGATCTCGGTCAGCGGGATCTTTTTGGCCGCGGCCAGCTTGGTGAAGCGCCCGTCCTTGTTGCTGTCCTTGGTCACGACGAGGTAATCCGCGAGCGGGGCCACGGCGTCGATCATCCGCTCGTTGTCGCTCCCCGCCGGCCCGCGCTTCGACTCGCCGCCGATATGGACGGCCATGACGAAGATCTTCTTCTGCTTGCAGAACTCGATGACCTTTTTCAGCCGGGCCTCCTCGCTGTCGAGGGTCAGGCCCGAGGCGCCCATGCCCTTGAGGCTCGCGCCGATGGCGAAAATGACGGCCTTGTAGGGCGTGCCGGCCGGGGACTTGGC
>Ga0326732_1000191_pt1 | contig 14787 bp, 12 predicted proteins | sample MHFSIPfraction_4_FD_207644 | JGI IMG/M metagenome (GOLD analysis project Ga0326732, IMG submission 207644) | Lab enriched peat soil microbial communities from Michigan Hollow, Ithaca, NY, United States - MHF12FN SIP fraction | ecosystem: Environmental > Terrestrial > Soil > Wetlands > Peat...
GAGAAGACGAACCCGACGAGGACGGCCACGACCGAGGCGATCTGCCCCAGCCGGACGAGCTTCTTCTGGCTCAGGTCTTTGGCGATGTAGCGCTTGATGAAATCGTTGATGACGACGGAGCTGGTGACGTTGATCATGGCGCTGATCGTCGACATCAGGGCCGCCAGGAGCACGGCCATGAACAGGCCGCGCAGCCCGACCGGCATCTTGAGCAGGACCAGGGGCATGATCTTCTCGGCGTCGAAGCCCGCCTGCGTCCCCCCCAGATAGAAGATCCCCAGGACCATGAACGAGACGCCGAGGACCCAGCGCAGGTTGTAGCCGACCGTCCACATGCCCGCGGCGAGCTGGGCGTCTCGCGGCGACTTCGTCGTCAGAAAGAACTGGAAGTCCCAGACGTTCGGCCCGGCCAGAATGCGGAAGATCATCCAGAAGAAGCCCGCGGCCATGAGCGGCCCGAATAAGCCGAAATGCTGGTAGGCCGGCGTCGTCTCCGCCGCGAACCCCGACCAAAGGTGCCATGTCGGCGCCAGCGAGAACCAGCCGGGGTCCTTGTGGATGAAGGTCATCGCGGCCGGCTTGGCGAAGACCATGAAGCCCATGATGACCGCGCCGACGCCGATGAGCAGGGTCTGGAAGACGTCCGTGAGGATGACGCCGAAGAACCCGCCCAGGGTCACATAGATCCCGACCACGGTCAGGACGATCAGCGTCGCCTCCCAGCGCGGCAAAGGCAAGAACTCCTCGACGAACTTGCCCGTGCCCACGCTGATGAACATCAGGTTGCAGATCATCAGCACGAGCAGGAAGATGGCCGCCGTGAGCCGGGCGGCCTCGGCGTCCTTCCCGGCGCCGAACCGCGTCTCGTTCCACTCGGCGAAGGTCATGACCCCGGACCGGCGGATGTATTTCGCCTGAAAAGCCATGTAGAAGCAGATGATGAACCAGCCCCAGAAGATGTGCGTCGCCCACATCGACTTGAGCCCGACGTAGAAGATGAGCCCGATCATGGACATCGTCCCGCCGATGTCGATGTAGCTCGAACAGCCCGATAAACCGAGCATCCACCAGGGCACGTTGCGGTCGGCCAGGTAGAACGAATCGAGTTTTTTCGTCGCCCGCCGGCGGACGAGGACGCCGACCATGGCCACGGCCAAGAGGTAGACGGCGATGATGACCAGATCGATGGGGTGGAGGTTCATGCCCCTTCTATACCACCGCCCGCGAACGAGCGTCAATTCCCCCCTGTTTTTCCGCGGCGAATCGTGATAAAATATCTCTTCAAAAGGACGGATAATTATGCCTCAGCCTAAGAATAAACCGATGCGAAGCCTCCTGTTCTGGATCTCGGCCGGGATCATCATCATCCTCGCCTGGAGCCTCCTCCAGTCCCCGGCCGTGGCCAAGAAGGAGGTCACCTTTTCCCAGTTCATGACCGAGGTCGAGCAGGGCAAGGTCGAGGACGTCACCATCCAGGAGAACGACGTCCGCGGCAAGTTCACCGACGGCCAGACCTTCAAGACCGTTCTTCCGGCGGGCTACAGCGATCTGATCAAGATCCTCCGCGACAACAAGGTCAACATCGTCGTCAAGGACACCTCGCGGAGCCCGCTCTTCTCCATCCTCATGAGCTGGTTCCCCATCCTCCTGCTCATCCTCTTCTGGGTCTTCTTCATGCGCCAGATGCAGTCCGGCGGCAACAAGGCCATGGCCTTCGGCAAGAGCCGGGCCAAGCTCTTCTCGGCCCAGCAGAAGAAAGTGACATTCAAGGACGTCGCCGGGGTCGAGGAGGCCGAATACGAGCTCGGCGAGATCATCGAGTTCCTCAAGGAGCCGCGCAAGTTCACGCGCCTGGGCGGCCGCATCCCCAAGGGCGTCCTGCTCGTCGGCGCGCCGGGCACCGGCAAGACGCTCCTCGCCCGGGCCGTGGCCGGCGAAGCCGATGTGCCTTTCTTCTCCATCAGCGGCTCGGACTTCGTGGAGATGTTCGTCGGCGTCGGCGCCTCGCGCGTCCGCGACCTCTTCGACCAGGGCAAGAAGCATGCCCCCTGCCTCATCTTCATCGACGAGATCGACGCCGTCGGCCGCCAGCGCGGGGCCGGGCTCGGCGGCGGCCACGACGAGCGCGAGCAGACGCTCAACCAGCTCCTCGTCGAGATGGACGGGTTCGACTCGAACGAGGGCATCATCCTCATCGCCGCGACGAACCGTCCCGACATCCTCGACAGCGCCCTGCTCCGGCCCGGCCGATTCGACCGCCGCATCATCGTCAACATGCCCGACGTCAAGGGCCGCGAGGACATCCTCCAGGTCCACATCCGCAAGGTCCCCCTGGCCGAAGACGTCGACCTCAAGGTCCTGGCCCGCTCGACCCCAGGCTTCAGCGGGGCCGACCTGGCCAACCTCGTCAACGAGGCCGCCCTGCTCGGGGCGCGCCAGGGCGAGGACAAAGTGACCATGAAGGACCTCGAGTCGGCCAAGGACAAGGTCCTCATGGGCGTCGAGCGCAAAAGCATGATCATCAGCGACGAAGAGAAGCGGAACACGGCCTTCCACGAGGCCGGCCACGCCCTCACGGCCGCGCTCATCCCCGAGGCCGACCCCATCCACAAGGTCACGATCATCCCGCGGGGGCTGGCCCTGGGCCTGACCCAGCAGCTGCCCCTCGACGACCGTTACACCTACACCAAGGAGTATCTCGAAGCGCAGCTGTCCGTGCTCATGGCCGGCCGCGTCGCCGAGATGATGTTCCTCAACAAGACGACAACGGGCGCGGCCAACGACTTCGAGAAGTCGACCGAGATCGCCCGCAAGATGGTCTGCCAGTGGGGCATGTCGGACCTGGGCCCCATGACCTACGGCGAGCGCGACGACCTCATCTTTCTCGGCCGCGACCTGGCCGTGAACAAGAACTACAGCGAAAGAACCTCCGAGCGCATCGACGACGAGGTCAAAAAGATCGTTACGCGCAGCCTGCAGCGCACCCAGGTGCTGCTCGAAGCCAACCGGGACAAGCTGGTCAAGATCGCCGAGATGCTCCTCGAGAAGGAATCCCTGAGCTCCGAGGACATCAACGCTATCGCCGAGGTCAAGAAAGAGGCCCCGGTCCAAGGAACGGCCTTCGGCCCGGCGGCCGGCACGCGTGAGGAGCCGCAGGGGCAAGGCTGAGACAGGACCGGCCGAGGACCATGAGAAGAGAAACGCGCGCCCTGGAGATCAGGGGGCGGCGTTTCGCCCTCGGCCCGCGCGTCTGGCTCATGGGCGTCGTCAACGTCACCCCGGATTCCTTTTCCGACGGCGGCTCGTACTTCGACGCCGCGAAGGCCGTCGACCGCGGCCTCGAGCTCGTTTCCGAAGGCGCGGACATCGTCGACGTCGGCGGGGAAAGCACTCGCCCCGGCTCCCGGCCCGTCCCCGAGGCGGAGGAGATCGGCCGCGTCGTCCCCGTCATCGGGGCCCTGCGCCGGAAGACGCAGGCGCTCATCTCCGTCGACACGACCAAGGCCGCCGTGGCCCAGTCCGCCCTCGACGCCGGAGCCGACATCGTCAACGACACGAGCGCCTTCCGCTTCGACCCGGCCATGCCCGGGGTGGTGGCCCGGTCCGGGGCCGGCGTCGTCCTGATGCATATGCAGGGAACGCCGCTGACGATGCAGCAATCCCCCCGCTACGACGACCTCATCGGCGAGATCGGCGAATTCCTCGCCGAGAGGATCCGCGTCGCCGAAGCCGCGGGCATTCCCGCCGACCGCATCATCGTCGATCCCGGCATCGGCTTCGGCAAGTCGCTCGACCACAACCTCGAGATCCTGCGCCGCCAGGAGTCTTTCCACCGGCTCGGCCGACCGCTGCTCCTCGGCTTCTCCCGAAAAGCGTTCCTGGGGAAGATCCTCGGGCTGCCGCCGGAAGAGAGGCTCGAGGGGACGATCGCGGCGGCGGTCCTTTCGGTCGAGCGCGGCGCCCACATCCTGAGGGTCCACGACGTCGGGCCGGTCGCCCGGGCCGTCCGTTCGGCCGAGGCCATCCTGGGTCCCGCCGAAGACAACCGCCGCGCCGCCGCGGACGAGGACGGGAAGGCCGGCCATGTTCGCTGAGGTCTGGACGATCGTCCGGGGGATCACGGTCCTCGACGTCCTCGACATCCTGCTCATCGCCGTCATGATCTATTATGTCCTCCTGCTCATCCGGGACACGAAGGCCTATCAGGCCGCGGTGGGCCTGGCGCTCATCGGCGCCCTTTACCTCCTGACGGTCTGGGGCCGCCTCAGCGTCTCGAAGCGCATCATCCGGTCCTTCGTCAACTACCTGATCATCGCCGTCATCGTCCTGTTCCAGGCCGAGATCCGGCGGTTCCTGGCCGAGATCGGCTCGCGGACCTTCCGCAAGCCTTTCGCCCTCCGCTCCTTCCAGGAGAAGATCGAAGACCTGTTCCAGGCCATCGACTTCCTGTCCCAGAAGAAGATCGGGGCCCTGATCGCCATCGAGAAGGAGATCTCCCTGTCGAGCTATGCCGACCGCGGGGCCGAGGTCGGCGCGGTCCTGTCCAAGAACCTCCTCGTCTCGATCTTCTTTCCCCACTCGCCCCTCCACGACGGGGCGGTGATCATCAAGGGCGACAAGATCCTCGCGGCCGCCTGCCTGCTGCCGCTCCCGGCCGCCCACCGCCTGAAAAGCCCGTTCCAAACGCGGACCCGCCACCTCGCCGCCATCGGCCTGTCCGGGGAGACCGATGCGGCGGTCATCGTCGTCTCCGAGGAGACCGGGACCGTCTCGCTGGCCATCAAGGGCCAGCTCGAGCGCTTCGACGACAAGGACGCCATGGAAAGACGCCTGCTCGGCTACCTGAGAGACCGATGAGACGCACGCTGGCCCACTGGGTGACCCGGGATTGGCAGCTGAAACTCGTCTCGCTTGGCTTGGCCCTGGGGTTGTGGCTCCTGCTCGTCCCGGCCGAGAAGACGTCGTCCGAAAAATCCTTGACCGTCCCGCTCGAGACCCGCAACGTCCCGGCCGGCTTGGAGATCGTCGAACGGCCGGCGCCGACGATCGACGTCACCCTCCGGGCGCCCAAACGCCTGCTCGGGGAGATCGGGCCGTCGAGTCTCGTGGCCGCGCTCGACCTCGAGCGGGCCACCGTGCTCCAGCAGGAATACGCTCTCAACGCCTCGATGATCGCCATGCCCCAGGGGGCCGAGGTGGTCAAGATCTCGCCTTCCAAGGTGACGGTCAGGCTGGAGAGGACGGCCGAAGCCTTGCTCCAAGTTCATGCGACGGTCCGCGGCAAGCCGGCCTCGGGCTTCCGCGTCACCCGGATCGAGATCGAGCCGACCAAGGTCGCCGTCCAGGGGCCGGAAAGCCGGGTCAAGGCCAGCGACGCCGCAGTGACGGCCCCGGTCGACGTCACCGGCCTCGCCCAGTCGACCATCTTCGACGCCGACATCATCCTGCCCCGGCCGGAGCTGCGGTTCGTCTCGCCTCTGACGAGCGCCCGGGTCACGGTCACGATCGAGGCGCTGAAGGCGGCGCCCGTGGCGCCGGCCAAGAAGAAGAAGCCCTAGCGCCATGAAAAAGCTCTTCGGAACGGACGGGGTCCGCGCGGTCGCGGGGCGCTACCCGCTCGACCCGCCGACGATCTGCCGGCTGGGACAGGCCCTCGTCGGTCTGCTCGAATCCAAAGGACTCGGGACCCGGCTCCTCATCGGCCGGGACACGCGGGAGTCCGGCCCGTGGATGGAACGGTCGCTCGCCCGGGGCGTTCGCGTCGCCGGGGGTGAGGCCATATCGGCCGGGATCATCCCGACATCCGCGGTGTCCTACTTGACCAAGACGCACGGCTTTTCGGCCGGCGCGGTCATCTCGGCCTCGCACAACCCGTTCGAGGACAACGGCATCAAGGTCTTCTCCCCGCTCGGCGTCAAGATCCCGGACGAGTGGGAGCTCGAGATCGAAGCGGTCGTCCTCGAAGGGCGGGGCCGGCTGCCCGGCCATGAGGCGGACGTCGAGGTCAACGGCGCCCTGGCCGGCGATTACGTCGACTATCTGACCGGCCGCGTCCGGCCGGCCGGCCGGGCGGAGGGCCTCAAGATCGTCGTCGACTGTGCCAATGGAGCGAGCTCCGAGCTCGCGCCGCGGATCCTCGGCTCGCTCGGGTTCGACGTCGAGGCCATCAACGCCTCTCCCGACGGCCGGAACATCAACGCCGGCTGCGGCTCCCTCCATCCCGAGGGCTTAGCCGCGCGGGTCCGGGCAAGAGGCGCGGCGATCGGCATCGCCTATGACGGGGACGCCGACCGGGCGCTCTGGGTGGACGGCGACGGACGCCTGCTCAGCGGCGACTACACGCTCTTCGTCCAGGCGCTGCACATGAAGCAGACGGGGCGGCTGCGGACGAACGAGGTCGTGGCCACGACCATGAGCAACATGGGCCTCGAACGGGCCCTCGAGGAACGCGGCATCAGCCTCCTCCGGACGAAGGTCGGGGACAAGTACGTCCATGAGGAGATGGTCGCGCGCGGCGCGAACCTCGGCGGCGAGCAGTCCGGCCACACGATCTTCCTCGACGACCTGCCGACGGGCGACGGCCTGCTGACCTCGCTGCGGATGCTCGAGGTCATGGCCGAACGGGGCGCGACCCTGGCCTCCCTCGTCCAGGGGATGACCGAGTTCCCGCAGACGCTCGTCAACGTCCGGGTCCGGAGGAAGCCCGACTTCTCGGAGCTCGCGGAGGTCATGGCCGCGGTCGAGGTCGTCCGCAGCCACGTCGGCCGCGACGGCCGCATCGACCTCCGCTACTCGGGGACCGAGCCGCTGGCCCGGATCATGGTCGAGGCCCGCGACCGGGCGACCGTCGATTCCTGCGCGACGCTCGTCGCCGAAGCTGTCCGCCTGCGCATCGGGGAGAAATGACATGAGACTCGCCCTCAATATCGACCACTTCGCGACTCTCCGGGAGGCGCGCCAGGCCGGCGAACCCGAGCCGGTGCTCCTGGCCCTGCTCGCGGAGCAGGCCGGGGCCCACGGCATCGTCTGTCATATCCGCGGCGACCGGCGCCACATCAAGGAGCGGGACCTGAGGCTTCTGCGGGAGGCCGTCAAGACCAAGCTCAACGTGGAGATGGCCGCGACGGACGAGATGAAGAGGATCGCGCTCGAGATCCGGCCCGACGTCGTCTCGCTCGTGCCCGAGCGGCCGGAAGAGCTGACGACCGAAGGCGGGCTCAAGGTCGTCGCGAACCGGAAGGCCCTGGCTCCTCACGTCAAGGCGCTGGGCAAGGCGGGCATCCGGACGAGCATTTTCATCGACACGAACCTCGACGAGATCAAGGCGGCCCGGGAGATCGGCGTCGACCTCATCGAGATCAACACGGGCCTGTACGCCGACCTCAAGGACGGACCCGCGCGGGAGAAGGCCCTCGAGGCCGTCCGGAGGGCGGCCGCCTACGGCCACACGATCGGGCTCGAGGTCCACGGCGGCCACGGCCTCGATTACCGGAACGTCGGCCCCGTCGCCGCCATCCCGGAGATCGCCGAGCTCAGCATCGGCTTTGCCATCGTCGCCCGGGCGGCCGTCGTCGGCATCGAACGGGCGGTGCTGGACATGCTCGCGTTATTGGGGACATGATACTCTGTCCCCTGTTTCTCGTGTCTGTAATCGCTGCTCGAATTAGAGAAGCTGGGGACAGAGTTGCGTGTCCCCGATTTCGGGGGTTGTCATGGACATCCGCATCAACATCGGGCGCCTGAAGCGCGACCTCGAAGAGCTCGGCCGCATCGGCCGGGACGAGCGCGGCGGGATCAATAGGCCCTCGTTCAGCGCGGCCGACCTGGAGGCGCGGGCCTGGCTCAAGACAAAGATCGAAGAGGCCGGCCTCTGTTATCGCCAGGACGGAGCGGGCAACCAGTTCGGACGCCTCGAATGCGCCGGCAGGACGGTCATGGCCGGTTCGCACATCGACACGGTGCCGAACGGCGGCATGTTCGACGGCGCGGCCGGCGTGCTGGCGGCGCTCGAAGCCGCCCGCCGGATCGTCGAAGAGAAGGTCCCCTTGACCAAGGCCCTCGAGATCGCGTCCTTCACCGACGAGGAAGGGAACCTTGTCGGGGATTTCCTGGGCAGCCGGGCCTTCATGGGGCTCGTCGACGAAAACGCGGTCCGCAGCGGCCGGACGTCCTTCGGCGTCCTGTTCAGCGACGTGCTGAAAATGGCTGGCTTCACGGCCGACGGGATCATGGCCGCGCACAAGGACCGGCCCGCGCTCGAAGCCTACCTCGAGCTCCATATCGAGCAGGGACCCGTCCTCGAGGACGAGGCCGTCCCGATCGGCATCGTGGAGAGGATCTCGGGCAAGCACTACCGGCAATGCGCCTACATCGGAGAATCCGGCCATTCCGGGACGACGCCGCTCGAGCTGCGTCACGACGCCTTCCTCGGGCTGGCCGATCTGGCGCTCCGGGCGACCCAGCTCGTGGCGACGAAGCACTACGGCAGCGTGCTGACCGTCGGCAAGGCCGCCCTGCATCCCGGCGCTTTCAGCGTCATCCCCGGCCGGGCCGATTTCACCCTGGAGTTCCGCAGCGCGTCCCCCGAGGCGATGGCTGCGATCGAGAAGGACGTCTTCGGGCTCGCCGAGGACATCGCCGCGACGCGCGGCCTGACCTTCGTCTCCAGGCTCGTCGACAAGACGGCGCCGGTCACGGTCGCGCCGCGCCTCACGGGCCTCATCAAGGAGGAATGCCGGTCCCTCGGCTATCCGTCGATGAGGCTGACGAGCGGGGCCGGCCACGACGCCCAGATCATCGCCGGCGCCTGCGATTCAGGGATGATCTTCATCCCGTCGCCCGACGGCATCAGCCATTCGCCGGGAGAGCGGGTCGATTGGGACGATCTGGAGAAAGGGGCAAACGTCCTCTTACGGACCCTCCTCCGCCTCGCCGCCTAACGGATGCCGCGGCCGTAGAGGACGACTTTTTTTTCGCCGATGAGCGGCCAGCCGTTCTTCCAATCGTATTCTTCGTAACCCTCGGGCATCGGGTTGACCCGGATGACGCAGGCGCCGCGGATGCAGGCCCCCGCGTTGTGATCCATGCCCCGGACATAGTCCCAGCCGTCGCCGAAGGTCTTGGACTTCTGGGATCTGTCGGGACGACCCGGCCTCGCCGGATCGCCGGAAAGATCCCGCTGCGGCTTGACCAGCCGGTAAGGGCCCTCGCCGGCGAGCCGGCCCGTGCCCTTTTCATAGGACGACGGGTCGAGCGCCGTCCCGTTGCGTTCATAAGCCAGGAGGAGCCAGGGTTCCCCCGGGATCGCCTTCCGGTCGACGACCCCCGCCGGCAGGTCCGCCGGGTACTTGACGAACGCTTTCTCCGTGCCTTCGAACGCCCGCGGCTCGGCATAGAAGACGCCGCGCGGGAATGGGGCCTGGATGTCCTCGAGGCTATAGTCGACGCTGTAGCCGTCTGGCGCGAACACGGTGACGCCGGTCACGCCGGTCAGGTAGACCTTGGCCTCCGAAAGAAGGTCGATGATCCGGACGCCCTTGAAAAGGACATAGTCGTCCGTGGCTTCCTTGGTCGTATTCATCAGCATGAGCTGGCTCTGCACGGGGAGCTTGCGGATCTCATCCCAGCCGAGGGTGACCGTGGCCGCCTGGGGCAGTCCGGGCCGGCTGGCCGGGTCGCCCGGATTGCGAAGGTCGGCGATCTCGGCGCCGTTGCGGGACCCGTCGCCGTCGGAATCCTGGCCGTCGATGACGGCGAACGCCTCGAACTTCCTCCCGGCATCCTTGTAGGCGAGCCCATAGGCGTTGAGGGTGTCCGCCTCCGTCCTGGGGATCCCGGTCGCATATCTCGCGTTCGGGTAGACAAGAAGGTGGCAGTAGCTGCAGGGGCTGTACTCCCGCTCCGTGTCCGTGTCTTTGACCCCGCCCCGGTGGCAGGTTTGACAATCGTCGAGCCGGGTCCCGGCCGCCCCGGGATACTGGCGGATGAAGCCGCGCATGTCGGCATCGTTCTCGTGGCCCACGTAAGCCCGCGACGCTACCGTTTCCTGGACAGAGCCGGCCCGAAGCGTCCACCCCGCCAAGATCAGGGCCGACGCCGCAAAAACGGGGAGTCCGATCGATCGACATACGCTCGTCATGGCTTCCCTCCTGAGAGGCGCATCTTATCGGAACTTCCCCGCGAGGGCAAGCGTTCCCGCCCGGGTTTCGCGATCCGCCAAAGGCGGGCGGGCTTGATTGCCGGGGGGGCTATGATAAAATCAGCGAGATATGAATAGGCGCGGATGCGACGTGAAGCCGGCGGACGCGAAGTCGATGCCCCTCCGGATCGGCGCCGTCGCCATCGATTTTCGGGTCGGCCTCGGGGCCTTGGCCGGGTACAGCGACCTCCCCTACCGGCTGATCTGCCGTTCCCTCGGCGCGCCCTACTGCATCACGGAAGCCATGCTCGACCGCCAGGTCCTGCTCGAGGGGAAGCTTCGCAAGCGGCTCATCCGGCTCGATCCGGCCGATCACCCCGTCGCCGGACAGATCATGGGCGTCGAGCCGGAGACGATGGCCGACGCGGCCCGTTCTCTCGATCGCATGGGCTTCGATGTCATCGACCTCAACTTCGCCTGCCCCGTGCGCAAGGTCGTCTCGCACAAACGCGGCGGGGCGCTCATGAACGACCCGGAGCGGGCCCTGGCGACCGTGCGCGCGGTCGCCGCCGCCGTGCCGGGACGGCCGGTGACGCTAAAGCTGCGCCGCGCTTTCCGGGACGCCGACCGGGCCCACGAGAGCTTCTGGGCGATCGCCCGCGGCGCCTTCGATGCCGGCGCTTCGGCCATCGCCGTCCACGCCCGGAGCGTCGAGCAGAAGTACACGGGGCGGGCCGACTGGGGGTTCCTGGCCGAGGTCAAGCGGGCCTTCCCGGACCGGACGATCCTCGGCTCGGGCGACGTCTCCCATCCCGCCGAAGCCCTGCGCATGATGACCGAGACGGGCGTCGACGGCGTCCTCGCCGCCCGCGGCGCCATCGGCAACCCCTGGTTCTTCGCCCAGGCCCGCGACCTCGCCGCCGGGCGGCCGCCCCGCCAGCCGGCTCTCGATGAGCAGCGCGAGGTCATCACCCGCCACTATCGCCTCGCCTGCGAGGCCTACGACCCGCGGCGCGGGCTCAAGATCCTGCGCCACTTCAGCCTACAGTACGCCAAGATGCACCCCCGCCGGACCGATCTCCGCAACGCCCTGGTCAAGGCCCGGAGCGAGGAGGAATGGCGGGGCGTCATCGACGCGTTCTACGGGCAATAGAGATCGGGGACACGTACCTCAGGGACATGTCCCCCGGACGGCTTTACAAAACCTTTCCCGTTGTGCTAATTAAGACGATGCTCCGAGCCGGAGGCGCTACAGCCGCCGGAGGCCCATCCCTCCCGGCCAGGCCCTCCGGACGATAGGGAGAAGCGGGAAACGGCTCCTCCTTCCGGACTTGAAAAGGAGACCTTTTGAAGCGCTTTCACCTGACGACCCGGCGATCGGCAGCGGTTTTCGCGCTGGCCATGGCGCTCACCTTGGCCGGGGTTGGGGACTCTGCACCTACCCCCCCCGCCGAGCGCACGCTCATGCTGGCCACGACGACGAGCGTCGACGCCACCGGGCTTCTCGACGTCCTGGCCGACGCGTTCAAGGCCGACACGGGCATCACGCTCAAGTGGATCGCCGTCGGCACGGGCGCGGCCCTCAAGCAGGCCCGCGACGGCAATGCCGACGTCGTCATCGTCCACGCCCGCAAGCTCGAAGAGCAATTCCTTCGCGACGGCTTCGGGGTCAACCGCCGGGTCATCGCCCGGAATTATTTCATGATCGTCGGCCCGCCCGAGGACCCGGCGCACGTCGGGGATTCCCGGTCAGCGGCCGACGCCCTCGGACGCATCCGCTCGAGCGGGACGGCCTTCGTCAGCCGGGGCGACAGCTCCGGGACGCACACCCGCGAGCTCGACCTCTGGGCCCTGGCCGGGGGCAAGCCCGAGTCCGCCTATCTCGAGACGGGCCAAGGCATGGCCGAGACCCTCCGCGTCGCCGCCGAGCGGCGCGCCTACACTCTGACCGATACGGCCACCTTTTACGGGTTGCGCGGGCTCGCCGGCCTCAAGCCGGTCTACGAGAACGCGCCCGAGTTCGAGAACATCTACGCCGTGATCGCCGTCGACCCGGCCCGCATTCTCACCGCCCGCTACGGAGAGGCCATGACCTTCATCGCTTTTTTGACCTCCCCTCGCGGCCAGAAGCTCATCGGGGAATTCCAGGGCAAGGCCGGCCGCCCCCTGTTCGAGCCGCTCGCGGCCGTCGCCGGGGTGGACCTCCTCAAATGATCGCCCGCGAGCTGGCCTTCGCCGTCTGGGTCTCGCTCAAGACGAGCGGGCTGGCCGCCCTCATCGCCAGCGCCGCCGCCGTGCCGGTCGCGCTCTTTCTTTCCGGCCGGGACTTCCGCGGCAAGAAGATCGTTCTTCTCGTCAACCAGACCTGGATGGCCGCGCCGACGGTCGTCATCGGCTTGCTGTTCTATTCGCTCCTCAGCCGCACCGGCCCGCTCGGCGGCCTCGGTCTTCTCTACACCCAGACGGCGATGACCGTCGGCCAGATCTTTCTCATCCTGCCCCTGATCGTCGGCTTCTCCTACACGGCCCTGCGTCAGGTCGACCGGCGGGCCCGCCTAACCGCTCTCACCCTTGGCGCCAGCCGTCGCCAAGCCGGGTGGATCGTTCTCCGCGAAGCCCGTTTCCCGCTCCTCGTCGCCGTCCTGGCCGGGTTCGCCCGGGCCATCTCCGAGGTCGGCGTCGCCATGATGCTCGGCGGCAACATCCGCGGCGCGACGCGGAACATCACGACCTCGATCGCCCTCGAAACGGCCAAAGGCGAATTCCGGAACGGCGTCGTCCTGGGCATCCTCCTTCTGGTCGTCACGCTCGGCATCAACATCCTCGTCCAGACGGGCCTCCGCGGCCGCGACGGGGAGTCCTGACATGAGCGGCCCCGTCTACCGCCTCGAGGGCGCCGGCTATTCTTATCCCCAAGCGCCGGCACAGTTCTCCCTCGATCTCGAAACGCTCGAGATCCCCGCGGGCCAGATCCTGGCCCTGGTCGGCCCGAACGGCGCCGGCAAGACAACGCTCCTGATGCTCCTCGCGTTTCTCCAGCGGCCGGTCCGCGGACGGCTTGAATTCCTGGGCCGGGACCCGTGGGCGACAGACGATTCCGCCGTCCTGGCCCGTCGCGACGCGGTCCTGCTGACCCATCATCCCTACCTCTTCAAGGGCACGATCGCCGCCAACGTCGCCTTCGGCCTCAAGATCAGGAGGCTCCCTGAGGCCGGGATCAGCGCCCGCGTCGGTGAGGCCCTGGCCCTCGTCGAGCTCGACGGCTGGGGACGCCGGTCCGTGGCCGGGCTCAGCGCCGGCCAGGTCCAGCGCGCGGCCATCGCCCGGGCCCTGGCCTTGCGACCCCGGGTCCTCCTCCTCGATGAGCCGACCGCCAACCTCGACGCGGCGCTCGGCCTGCGCATGGAGGCAGTGCTGGGCGAGGCCGGCCGCGCCTGGGGGACAACCGTCGTCTTTTCGACCCACAACTTCTCCCAGGCCTCGCGCCTGGCCGACGCCATTCTCTATCTTTCGGACGGACGGCGCGTCGAGTTCAGCCACGAGAATTGTTTCAGCGGCACGGCCGTGACCGACGGCCGGACGAGCTGGATCGAGCCGAGGCCGGGCGTCAGGATCGTCTTCCCGGGAGAGGCCAGGGGGCACGTGACCTGCGTCATCGACCCCGCTGAGATCCGTCTCGTCGCGGCCGGCGGGGGCGCGCCCCTCCCCTCCGGACCCAACGTTTTCCGGGGCCGGGTGAGCCGGATGGAGACGACGGACCCCGATACGGCCCTCGTCCGGACGAGCGGCGATCTTGTCTTCCGGGCCACCCTGCCCGTCCGGGCGCTCGAGGCCGCGGGAATTTCCCTTTCCCGGGAGGTTCTGTTAACATTTGAGCCGGGTTCCGTCCGGGTCGTCGGCGAACACCCGGCGGAGGCCCGAAAGCCCGCATGATCGAATACTCAGACGCCCGCGCCTTTGTCATCGGCGCCGCGAAGGCCCTTCCCCCCGAATCCGTCTCGCTCGCCCAGGCGCTCGGCCGGACTCTCGCCAGGGACATCCGGGCCCGAGAGGACATCCCGCCTTTCACCAAGTCGACCATGGACGGCTACGCGGTCAGGGCCGAGGATACGCGGCCATCGAGTCGCAGGACGCCGCATGAGGTCGGGCTCGAAGTCCTCGAGGACCTGCCGGCCGGCCGGCGCTCGCGGAAGGCCGTGGGCCCGGGCCAGGCCGTCCGCATCATGACCGGCGCCCCGCTTCCCGCCGGGGCCGACGCCGTCGTCATGGTCGAGGACACGGAATCGCGCGACCGCGCGGTCAGGGTCCGGCGCGAGGTCAGACCGGGCGACAACATCGGCTTGGCCGGAGAGGACCTCAAGAAGGGCGAGATCGCGCTCGAGCGGGGAACCCTCATCGGCCCGGCCGAAACGGCCGTGCTGGCCGCAGCCGGCCTCGCCCGCGTGCCGGTGACGCGCCGTCCCAAACTCGCCGTTATCGCCACGGGGGACGAGATCGTCGAGGCGGGCGATCCGAAGCGCCCCGGCCAGATCCGGAACTCCAACGGGCCGGCCCTCACGGCCATGGCGGCCGAAGCCGGCGCCGATGCCCGTTACCTCGGCATCGCCCGGGACCGGAAGGCCTCGCTCGCCGCGAAGCTGGCCCGGGCC
>Ga0326732_1000192_pt1 | contig 14768 bp, 16 predicted proteins | sample MHFSIPfraction_4_FD_207644 | JGI IMG/M metagenome (GOLD analysis project Ga0326732, IMG submission 207644) | Lab enriched peat soil microbial communities from Michigan Hollow, Ithaca, NY, United States - MHF12FN SIP fraction | ecosystem: Environmental > Terrestrial > Soil > Wetlands > Peat...
AGGTGCCGCACATCCACTGGCATCTCGTCCCGCGCCTTCCCACCGACCCGGATCTCCGCGCGCCCATCTGGCGCGTCGACCACCGGCCGGCCCCGCTCGCTCCCGCGGCGGCCCGTGAGCGGATCGAGCTCATCCGGCGCGCCCTCGCCGCGTCCGCCTGACACGATGGATCCGCGGTACGCCGCGGTGCACGCGGAGGAGGACCGGACCCACTGGTGGTTTCAGGGCCGGCGCGCGGTGCTCCTCTCCGAGCTGGCGCGCTGCCTGCCGGAGGGACCGCGCCGGCTGGCCGAGATCGGCTGCGGCAGCGGCGGGATGCTCGAGTCGCTGGCGCGTTTCGGCACCGCGGTCGGCGTCGAGACCGATCCGGCCCTGCGCGAGCACGCGCGGGCGCGGGGGCTCGACGTGCGGGCCGGATCGCTCCCGGACGACGTGCCGCTCGAGGCCGGCCGCTGGGACGCGGTCTGCCTCTTCGACGTGCTCGAGCACGTCGCGGACGACGCGGGCGCGCTCCGCGCGTGCCGCCGCCTGCTGGCGCCGGGAGGGCGCTTGATCGTCACGGTGCCGGCCTACGCCTGGCTCTGGAGCCGCCACGACGAGCTGCTGGGCCACCGACGGCGCTACACCACCGGCTCGCTGCGGGCCGTCGCCTTGGCCGCGGGCTTCGCGGTCGAGCGGCTCACCTACTTCAACACCCTGCTCGCCGCGCCGATCATGGCGGTGCGCATCGCGCGGACGGCCCTGCGCCGTCCCGGCCACGACCTCGACCGGCCCGCCCCGCTCGTGAATCGGCTGCTGGCCCGAGGTTTCGCCGCCGAGGCGCGCCTCCTGCGCTGGGTCTCGCTGCCGTTCGGCATCTCGGTCCTGCTGATCGCGCGCGTCGCCCCCGCCGCCACCGCCCGATGACCGGCCGTCCCGCGGTGGCCGTGGCCGCCCTGCTGGCGGGGCTCGGGATCGTCATGGCGGTGTGGCTCTCCATCGATCGCCGCCCGCCCGAGTGGGATCACGCCAACCACCTCGAGCGCGCGGTGCTCTGCCAGCGGAGCCTCACCGAGCCGGGGCGGGAGGCACTCCAGGAGATCATCGCGGAGTCGAGCTTCTACCCGCCGATCGTGACGTGCGCGGCGGGCGTGCTCGGCCTCGTGTTGCCGCCGCTCGCCGCCGCGCACGCGGTGATGTGGGTGGCCCTCGTCGTCGGTACCCTCGCGGTGCTCGGGCTCGGTCGCCGTCTCCTCGATCCCGCGGCCGGACTCCTGGCCGCCTTCTTCTTCGCGACCGCGCCCTTCGTGGTGTTCTCGCTCATGAACTTCCAGCTCGACCTGCCGCTCGCCGCCGTGGTGGCCCTCGCCCTCTACGCGCTCGCGCGCAGCGAGGGGCTCGCGGACTGGCGGTGGGCGCTCGGCCTGGGCGCGGTCATGGGGCTCGGCATGCTGACGAAGCCCCCGTTCGCCGCGTACGTGTCGGGCGCGCTCCTGTGGGCGGCCTGGCGGGCGGTCCGCGCCCCGGACCGTCGGGACCGCCTGGCGCGTCTCCTGGCCGCCCTCGGGGTGGCGGCCCTGATCGCGCTGCCGTGGTACGGCCCGCGTCTGGTCGGGCTGCCGATGCAGGTCCTCAATCGCTCGTTCAAGCAGGCCGCCGAGTCGGGCCACGCCCCCGCGCTCACCTCCGGGGCGCTGCTCTTCTACCCGCGGTGGATCGTCCCCCAGCTCGGGCTGCTCGCCACCCTCCTGCTGCTCGCGGGCGTGGCGGCGCTCGCGCGGAGCGATCGCGCCCGAGGATTCGTGTGGGCCGCGCTGGCCCCGACCGTGATCTTCTTCCTGATCCAGAACAAGAACCTGCGCTACACGCTGCCGCTCCTGCCCGCCGCCGCGCTGGCCGCGGCGGCCGCGGTGGCGGCCCTCGGGCGCCGGGCGCGCCGCGCGGTCTCGTGGGCCTGCGTGGCGGTGGGCGCGCTGCAGGTCGGCTCGGCCGCGTTCGCGATGCCCTCGCCCACCGTGCTCGCGCCCATCGTGCCGATGGTGGCCTTCTCCCGGCCCCCCGACGGTCGCGACTGGCATCATCGCGAGCTCCTGACCGCCATCGTCGAGGCCGCCGGCCCCGGCGGGGCGCGGGTGGCCGTCGTCCCCAACGACAACTTCTTCTCGGTCTCCAACTTCCGCTACGAGGTCGTGCGGGATCGTCTACCGCTCCGGCTCTCGCGCGCGTGGGACCAGGGGCCGATGGCGGTCGACTTCGCGATCGTGAAGACGGGTGACCAGGGACCGGACGCCGCCTCGGCCAAGCCCGATCGGATCATGGCCGCGCTCGAGGGCGGCGATCCCTGGCTGGCCGCGGCCTTCCCGGTGATCGCCCGCGTCCCGCTGCCGGACGGCAGCGAGGGCATGGTGCGGATGCGTCGCCTCGAGCCAGTCCGCGCGCTCACCGCCGCCCAGCTCGCGGAGCGCCTGCGAACCGGGGGGGAGGCGCTGCTGGCCGACGTGGTGCGCGAGGCCCGCGGGCTGCGGATCATCCTCGACTACCGCGACGACGCGCTCCCGGCGGGGCAGATCGACGGCGTGACGCTCGAGGCCGAGTCCGCCCTGGTCGGCGAGTTCGCGCGCCGCAAGCCGCCGCTCCGCATCGGGCCGGTGCGGGTCCGGGCGCGCGGCATCGTGGTCAACCCGGGCCGGCTCGCCGCGACCGGCGCGGTCGAGCTGCTGGACGTCCGCTCCCTCGCGATCGAGCGGCTCGGCGTCGCCCAGGATGACCTGGCCGAGTTCCTCGCCCGGCAGAGAGGCCTCTCCGGCCTCGGCGCCACCATGGAGCGGTGCGCGATCGCCGTCCACTGGTCGCTGCCCGGGCCGGATCTCCGGGCGCGCCTCGGGCTCGAGGCGGGGCCGGGGGCCGCGCCGTTCGTCCTGCGCGCCGACGGGGTCAGCTACGGCGGGGTGCGCGTGCCCGCGCTCCTCGTGCACTGGATCGTGAGAAACTTCGACCCGACCCCACGCCTGCGGCGACTGCCCATGGCGGTGTCGGTGGCCCCGATCTCCATCGGGGCAGGGCGGCTCGAGGTCGGGATCGACCCGGACCCGCTCTGCCCGCCCAAGGAGTCACGCTGATGGCCGAGAGCCTCCCCGAGAAGAAGGCGCGCGCCCGCAAGATCCTGAGCCGCCTCGCCCGGACCTACCCGGACGCGCGAACCGAGCTCCACTTCACGACCCCGCTCGATCTGCTGGTCGCCACGATCCTGTCCGCCCAGTGCACGGACGAGCGCGTCAACGCGGTCACCGCGCAGCTGTTCCCGCGCTACCGGCGGGCCCAGGACTGGGCGGACCTCCCGCTCCCGACGCTGGAGAAGGAGATCCACTCGACCGGCTTCTTCCGGGCCAAGGCCCGCTCCATCGTCGGGATGGCGCGGGGTCTGGTCGAGCGTCACGGCGGCGAGGTGCCCCGCACCCTCGAGGCGCTCGTCGCGCTGCCCGGGGTCGGGCGGAAGACCGCGAACGTGGTGCTCGGCAACGCCTTCGGCATCCCCGCCCTGGCGGTCGACACCCACGTGTTCCGGGTCTCGCAGCGGCTCGGCCTGGCCCGGGGGGACGACCCCGAGAAGATCCACGACCAGCTCTGCCTGGTGCTGCCCAAGCCGGGCTGGACCCAGGCGAGCCACCTCCTCATCCTGCACGGCCGGCGGGTCTGCTTCGCCCGGAACCCGGCCTGCCCGACCTGCCCGGTGGAGCCGCTCTGCCCCTGGCCCGGCAAGACCAAGCCGGCCAAGCCCGCCCGGAGCGCCCCCCGGGCCCGCTCCCGACGGGCAAGCAGTTGACCCGGTGGGGGCTTTCTCTTATGATTACCCGTTGCCATTCATTCAATCCGGACGGAGAGCATGACGACAGTAATGCCGAAGGAAGAGGACGTGGAGCGCAAGTGGTTCCTGGTCGACGCCAGTGACCGGGTGCTGGGCCGTCTCGCCACCCAGGTCGCGACGATCCTCCGGGGCAAGCACAAGCCGCAGTTCTCGCACCACCTCGACGTGGGCGACCACGTGGTGGTGATCAACGCGGAGAAGATCCACCTGACCGGGCGCAAGCTGACCGACAAGATCTACCGCTGGCACAGCGGCTACATCGGAGGCCTGCGCGAGGTGAGCGCGGAGCGGATGATCAAGACCCATCCCGAGCGCGTGATCGAGTGGGCGGTGCAGGGCATGCTCCCCAAGGGCCGCCTGGGCCGCGCGATGGCCAAGAAGCTGAAGGTCTACAAAGGGGCGGAGCACCCGCACGCCGCCCAGAAGCCCGAGCCGCTCGCCACGCGCGCGCGCGCCCGCTGAGGAGCCCCATGGCCGTCGTCACTCGTTTCTACGGAACCGGACGCCGCAAGACCTCCGTGGCCCGCGTCTGGCTGCGGGCGGGCAGCGGCCGCATCCTGGTCAACCGGCGCCCCTTCGAGGACTACTTCCCGCGCGAGACGCTGCGGATGGTCATCTCGCAGCCGCTCCAGCTCACGAACACCCTCGGCCAGTTCGACGCCATCGTGAACGTGGGCGGCGGCGGCCCGACCGGCCAGGCGGGGGCGGTGCGCCACGGCATCGCGCGGGCCCTGCTGCAGTTCGACGACAAGCTCCGGCAGACGCTCAAGCGGGCCGGCCTCCTCACCCGCGACCCGCGGATGAAGGAGCGCAAGAAGTACGGCCAGCCCGGCGCGCGGTCGAAGTTCCAGTACTCGAAGCGGTAGCGCCCCCGAGGTCGGTCATGCTGCGAGTCGCGGTCACCGGGGCCAGTGGGTACATGGGCGCGGAGCTGCTGCGCCTGCTCTCCGTGCATCCCAAGGTGCGCATCACCGCGGTCACCTCGGAGCGCCTGGCCGGGGAGCGCCTCGACAAGAGCTACCCGCACCTGCGCGGGCTCAGCGACCTCGTCTTCCAGGACATCCAGCCGGATCGGCTGGCCGCCGAGTCCGACCTGGTCTTCCTGGCGCTGCCGCACATGGAGTCGCAGCGGCTGGTCCCGGTGCTGCGCCGCCACGGCCGGAAGGCGATCGACCTTTCCGCCGACTACCGTTTGAAAGACGCCGCGCTGTACACCACCTGGTACAAGGCGCCGCACGAGGACGCGGTGGGCCTCGCGGAGGCGGTGTACGGCCTGCCCGAGCTGCATCGCAAGCAGATCGCGGGCGCGTCGCTGGTCGCCTCGCCGGGCTGCTACCCGATGGGGGCGGTGCTGGCGATCGCGCCGCTCTTGAAGAGCGGGCGGGGCGCGGTCGACGGCATCGTGATCGACGGCAAGTCCGGGGTCACCGGCGCGGGCGCGCAGGGACGCAAGGCGGAGCCGATGTACCTCTTCACCGAGGCCAACGAGAACGTGCAGGCCTATGGCATGGCCACCCATCGCCACACGCCCGAGATCGAGCAGGAGCTGTCCGCGCTGGCGGGACAGCGAGTAGTCGTGAGCTTCACCCCTCACCTCGTCCCCCTCAACCGGGGCCTGTTCACGACCGCGTCCGTCCCGCTCACGAAGCCGGCCACCACCGCGGAGCTGGTCGCACTCTACCGGGAGTTCTACGCGGGTGAGCCGTTCGTGCGCGTGCTCGACGAGGGACAGCGCCCGACCACTCGATCGGTCGTGGGCTCGAACTTCTGCGACGTCACGGTGGTGGCGGACCCGCGCACGCGGCGCGCGGTCTGCGTGTCCGCGCTCGACAACCTGGGCAAGGGCGGCTCCGCCAACGGCATCCAGAACCTCAACATCATGATGGGGTGGGACGAGCGGACCGGTCTCGAAGCGCCTCCGGTGTATCCGTAGCCCGCATGCCGGACTTCCAGTGGCTGGAGGGTGGCATCACCGCCGTGCCCGGCATCCTCGCCTCCGGCATCGCGGCGGGTATCAAGCCCAGCGGCAAGAAGGACCTCGCCCTCGTCTACTCCTCGTCGCCCGCGCGCGCGGCCGCGGTCTTCACCACCAACCAGATCAAGGGCGCGCCGGTGCTGGTCTCGCAGGAGCACGTGCGGGACGGCCGGGCCCAGGCCATCCTGGCGTCCGCGGGCTGCTCCAACGTCTGCACCGGTGAGCAGGGGGTGAAGGACGCGCGCGAGATGACCCGGATCACCGGCGAGCTGCTCCGCATCGCGCCGCGCCAGGTCCTGATCGCCTCCACCGGGGTGATCGGCCAGCCCCTGCCCATGGACAAGATCCGGGCCGGGCTGCCGAAGCTGGTGAAGGGGCTCTCGCCGCAGGGGGGACGGCTCGCCGCCGAGGCGATCATGACCACCGACACGCGGCCCAAGGAAGCGGCCCTGCGGGTCGACGTGGCCGGGCGGCCGGTGACCATCGGCGGCATCGCCAAGGGAGTCGGCATGATCGAGCCGCACATGGCGACCATGTTCTGCTTCCTCGCGACCGACGCGATGGTGGCGCGCGACTCGCTGCCGCGCGTGCTCCGGCGCGCGGTGGACGGCTCGTTCAACCGCATCACGGTGGACGGCGATCAATCCACGAGCGACACGGTGGCGCTGCTCGCCAACGGGCTCGCCGAGAACGCGCCGCTCGAGCGGGGCGGCAAGGGCCTGCGCCAGTTCGCCCGCGCGCTCGAGGCCATCGCCGAGCGGCTCGCCCGCATGCTCGTCGAGGACGGGGAAGGCGCGACGAAGCTCGTGGAGATCGCGGTGCGCGGCGCGCGCACCCGGCGCGAGGCGGTGCTGGCCGCCCGCTCGGTGGCCAACTCGCCGCTCGTGAAGACCGCGATCAACGGGGCCGACCCCAACTGGGGCCGCATCATGATGGCGCTGGGCAAGGGACCGGCCCGGGTGGCCGCCGATCGGGTGGCCATCGCGATCGGCGGAGAGTCGCTCGTGGAGAAGGGGATGCTGCGGGCGGGGGCCCGGATCGACCGGATCCACGAGGTGATGGGCGGACCGAGCTACACCATCGCCATCGACCTGGGGCTCGGGCGGGGCGAGGACTCGGTGTGGACATGCGACCTCAGTGAGGAGTACGTTCGAATCAACGCGAAGTACACGACCTAACACGCACGGTTGCGAGCTTCGGTCTCCGCGGGCCGCGTCGGCCCCCGGGGAAGTGTCGCCCCCCTTTCCGGGGGCCGGCCGCTCGCAGCCGGAGGCCAACCGAACGACGACGGAAAGGAACGCCGGACCATGGCAACGCTGACCATGAAGGAGCTGCTGGAGGCCGGGGTGCACTTCGGCCACCAGACCAAGCGCTGGAACCCGAAGATGCAGAAGTACATCTTCGGCGAGCGCAACGGCATCTACATCATCGATCTACAGAAGACCCTCAAGAAGTTCCGCGAGGCCTACGCCTTCGTGCGCGACCTCGCCGCCGACGGCGGCACCGTGCTGTTCGTGGGCACCAAGAAGCAGGCCCAGGAGACGGTGCTGGAGGAGACGGCCCGCTGCGGGCAGTTCTACGTCAACCACCGCTGGCTGGGCGGCACCCTCACCAACTTCACCACCATCCGGAAGTCGATCGCGCGGCTCAAGAAGCTCGACGAGATGAGCGAGACCGGCGAGTACGAGCGACTGCCCAAGAAGGAAGTGATCGGGCTCGAGCGCGAGCGGGCGAAGCTCCAGAGCGCGCTGGTCGGCATCAAGACCATGGACCGGCTGCCGTCGGCGATCTTCATCATCGACCCCAAGAAGGAGTCGATCGCGGTGGAGGAAGCCCGCCGGCTCGCGATCCCGATCGTGGCCATCGTGGACACCAACTGCGACCCGTCCGGGATCGACTACCCGGTGCCGGGTAACGACGACGCGATCCGCTCCGTCCGCCTGATCACCTCGCGCATCGCCGACGCGGTGATCGAGGGCAGCGGCAGCCTCGCCAAGCAGGAGGCGGAGGAGGTTCCGGCCTCCCCCGACATGCCGGTCGTGACCGAGGCCGAGATGTCGGCGTCGGCGGAACCCGGCGCGTGACGCGCTGACGCGAGGACACGCTCAATGGCATCGTCGGCGGAACAGGTGAAGGAGCTCCGGGAGCGCACCGGGGCCGGCGTGATGGACTGCAAGGCGGCGCTGGAGGCCGCCAAGGGCGACATGCAGGGGGCGATCGAGCACCTGCGCAAGAAGGGCCTGGCCGACGCGGCCAAGAAGGCGCACCGCGAGGCCAAGGACGGGGTGGTGGCGTCGTACATCCATCCCGGCAGCAAGATCGGGGTGCTGGTGGAGGTCAACTGCGAGACCGACTTCGTGGCCCGGACCGACGACTTCCAGCAGCTCGTGAAGGACCTGGCCATGCAGGTGGCCGCGGCCAATCCCTCCTACGTCTCGCGCGAGGACGTGCCGGGAGCGGTGGTGGAGAAGGAGCGGGAGATCTACCGGCAGCAGATGGCCGACCAGAAGAAGCCGGCCCAGGTGCTCGACAAGATCGTCGAGGGCAAGCTCGAGAAGTTTTACGCCGAGTCCTGCCTGATGGAGCAGCCGTTCATCCGCGACGCCTCCGGCAAGACCCGGCTCAAGGACATGGTCGACCAGGCGACCGCCAAGATGGGCGAGCGCATCGTGGTCAAGCGCTTCGCGCGCTTCCAGGTGGGCGAGAGCTAGGCCGTCCATGGCCGCCCCCGGCGCGGCTCCCGCGTACCGGCGCGTCCTGCTCAAGATCTCGGGCGAGGCGCTGGCGGGTGGCCAGGGCTACGGCATGGATCCCGACGTCATCGCCCGCATCGCCGAGGAGGCGGCCGAGGTGGTGCGGCTCGGCGTCGAGCTGGCGGTGGTCATCGGGGGCGGCAACATCTTCCGCGGCATCGCGGCCAGCGCGGGTGGCATGGACCGCGCCACCGGCGACTACATGGGGATGCTGGCCACCGTGATCAACGCGCTCGCGCTGCAGGACGCCATCGAGAAGGCGGGCGTGCCCACCCGCGTGCTCTCCGCCATCGAGATGCGCGCGGTGGCCGAGCCCTATATCCGGCGCCGGGCCATCCGCCACCTCGAGAAGGGCCGGGTGGTGGTGTTCGCGGCCGGTACGGGTAATCCATTCTTCACCACCGATACTGCGGGGGCCCTGCGCGCGGTGGAGATCGGCGCGGAGGCGATCCTGAAGGCCACCAAGGTGGACGGGATCTACACCGCCGATCCGGCCAAGGACAAGACCGCGGTGCGGCTGCCGCGGGTCGGCTACATCGAGGTGCTCAACCGCGGGCTGCAGGTGATGGACACCACGGCCATCTCCCTCTGCATGGACAACAAGCTGCCGATCGTGGTCTTCGATCTCACGCGCAAGGGCAACATCCTACGGATAGTCACGGGCGAGCCGGTCGGCTCCGTGGTCTCCGCCGACGCGGCCGCGCCGAAGGGGTAGGCCATGACGCAACAAGCGGTGCAGAAGGACTTCGAGACCCGGATGCAGGCCGCCGTCGACGCGCTCACGCGGGAGTTCGCGAGCGTCCGCACCGGCCGCGCCAACGCGGCGCTGCTGGACGCGGTGCGCGTCGAGGCCTACGGCAACATGACCCCGATCAACCAGGTCGCCTCGGTGTCGGTGCCCGACCCGCGCACGATCCTGATCCAGCCGTGGGACGCCTCGCAGCTGAAGGAGATCGAGAAGGGCATCGTCAAGTCGGACCTGGGGCTGAACCCGAGCAACGACGGCAAGGTCATCCGGCTCACCATGCCGACGTTGACCGAGGAGCGGCGCAAGCAGCTCGCCAAGACGGTGGGCAAGTTCGCGGAGGACGCGCGGGTCGCGATCCGCAACGCCCGGCGCGAGGCCAACGACAAGATGAAGGCCCTCGCCAAGGACAAGAAGATCTCGGAGGACGAGGAGCGCCGCGGCCACGACCAGATCCAGAAGGCCACCGACCGCTTCACCGCCAAGGTCGACGAGCTGACCAAGAAGAAGGAGCAGGAGCTGCTGACCGTTTAGCGGACGGCGGTTTGCTTCTGCAGGCTGTCGATCTAGCGGACCGTCGTTTACTTCTTCAGGCTCTTCATCTGCGGGGGCCCAGAAATGGCCCCCGCACTCCCCCCCGGGCGGGCGGACAACCGGTCGCTTCCCGCGGTCGCGTAAGCCCTTTTGGCCTGTATTTCGGCATTTTTGCTGGCAATGCGACAGGGCCTCACGTACCATCGTCTGATATGACGGCGAAGGCCGGGGCTGGGGTGTCGGTGGCGGAGTTGTCGACGCTCCCGGAGGACGACCTCAGGCGTCGGGTCCTGGCGCACCCGGTGCCCCGCCACGTCGCGATCATCATGGACGGCAACGGCCGGTGGGCCACCAGCCGCGGCCTCCCGCGCGTCGCCGGACACGGTGAGGGCGTGAAGGCGGTGCGGAACATCGTCCGCACCGCGGGCGAGCTCGGCATCGAGTTCCTGACCCTCTACGCCTTCTCGTCCGAGAACTGGCAGCGCCCGCACCAGGAAGTCTCCACCCTGATGGCCCTCCTCGAGCGCTCCATCGAGCGCGAGCTGCCGGAGCTGATGGAGCGCAACGTGCGCTTCCGCATGATCGGCCGGCCCGAGGGCGTGCCCCTGCGGGTGGGGGAGCGGATCCGGCGCCTCATCGACACCACCGCGGGCAACACCGGCCTCACCCTCCTGATGGCCTTCAACTACGGCGGGCGCGACGAGCTGGTGGACGCGGTCCGCACCCTCGCCCGTGAAGTCCAGCGGGGCGCGCTCCGGCCCGAGGACATCGACGAGGTCCGCGTGTCGCGCGCGCTCTACACCGACGGGGTCCCGGACCCGGATCTTCTCATCCGCACCAGCGGAGAGCTGCGCCTCTCGAACTTCCTCCTGTGGCAGGTGGCCTACACCGAGCTGTGGATGACCTCGACGCTCTGGCCGGACTTCGGCACCCGCGAGTTCTGCCTCGCGGTGGCCGACTTCCAGCAGCGGGACCGCCGCTTCGGGAGGGTCTGATGTCGCAGGCCCAGGGCGTCCACCTCCCGCGCCCGGTCGAGGCGGCCGGCTCTTCCCGCCTGGCCGCGCTGGTGCGACGGCTGCTCAGCACGCTGGTCCTGCTCCCGCTCTTCGTGTGGATGGTCGTCGAGGGGCCGATGTGGCTCTTCGGCACGGTCATGGTGCTGGTGGGCGCGCTCGGCCAGTGGGAGTTCACCGGCATGTTCGAGCGCGCCGGCGTCCGGACGTTCCGGGTGGTCGGGCTGCTCGGGGGCGCGGTCCTGACCGCGAGCTTCGCGCTGCCGGTCTCCGAGCGCGTGACCTTCACCGCGGTCCTGCTCGCGATCCTCGGGATCGGGCTGCTGCGGGGCGAGACCGCCGGTCGCGCCACGTGGGAGCCGGTGGCGGTCACCCTCTGCGGGGTGTGCTACGTGAACTGGCTGCTCGGCTACGCGTTCTGGCTGCGGGATCTCGAGGACGGGGTGGAGTGGATCCTGCTCCTGGTCTCGGTCACCTGGCTGGGTGAGACCGCGGCCTACCTGGTGGGCTCGACGCTCGGCCGGCACAAGCTGGCCCCGTCCATCAGCCCGCGCAAGACGGTGGAGGGCGCGGTGGCCCAGCTCGCGGTCTCGGTGCTGGCCGCGCTGGGCGCGCGCGCGTGGTTCTTCCCGGCGCTGTCGGTGCGGAGCGCGATCGTGGTCGGGCTCCTCCTGGGCGTGGCGGGCCAGGCCGGCGATCTCATGGAGTCCGCGATCAAGCGCAGCGTCGACACCAAGGACACCGGCCGGCTCATCCCCGGTCACGGTGGCATGCTCGATCGCATGGACAGCCTGCTCGTCAACACCCCCGTGCTGTTCTACTACGCGACCTACGGGAGGTCTCTCGGGGCATGAAGCGGCTGACCGTGCTGGGTGTCACCGGCTCCGTCGGGCGACGCACGCTGGAGCTGGTCGAGCATTTCCCGGACGACTTCCGGGTCGAGGGCATGGCGGCCCGCGGCTCCAACCCGGAGCTGATCGCGGAGCTCTGCCGGCGCCACCGCCCCCGGGCGCTCGCGCTGTCGGATCCGAGCGCGCTGGACGCGGTGGCCCGCGCGCTCGCCGCGCCGCGCCCCGAGCTGCTGGCGGGTCCGGACGGACTCGTCACGCTCGCCCGGGAGGTCGAGGCCGACGTGGTGCTCTCCGCCATCGTGGGCGGCGCCGGGCTGCTGCCGACCATGGCCGCGATCCAGAGCGGCAAGAACATCGCGCTCGCCAACAAGGAGACGCTGGTGATGGCGGGCAGCCTGATGACCGCGGCGGCCCGGGAGCGTGGGGTCGCGCTCCTCCCGGTCGACTCCGAGCACAGCGCGGTCTTCCAGTGCCTCGAGGGCCACAACCGGAGCGAGGTGCGCCGCATCCTGCTCACCGCCTCCGGCGGACCGTTCCGGACCATGAAGGCGGCGGACCTCGCCCGGGTGACGGTGGAGCAAGCGCTCAACCATCCCACCTGGCGGATGGGCGCCAAGATCACGGTGGACTCGGCCACCCTCATGAACAAGGGGCTCGAGGTCATCGAGGCGCGCTGGCTGTTCGACGTGCTGCCCGAGAAGGTACAGGTGGTGGTGCATCCGCAGTCGGTGGTGCACTCGCTGGTCGAGTACGTGGACGGCTCGGTCATCGCCCAGCTCGGGGTGCCCGACATGGGCATCCCGATCCTGTACGCGCTCACGTACCCGCAGCGGCTGCCCTGTCCGGCCGAGCGCCTCGACCTCACCCGGGTCGGCGCGCTGACCTTCGAGGAGCCGGACGTGGAGCGGTTCCCGTGCCTGGCCCTCGCGCGGCAGGCCCTGCTCGAGGGCGGCTGCGCCGCGGTCATCCTCAACGCGGCCAACGAGGTTGCGGTGGCCGCGTTCCTCGAAGGTCGGATCCGCTTCACCCAGATCCCCGAGCTCATCGCCCGAGCCCTGTCGCGGGTTCCCACGCGGGCCCTCGACGGCATCGACACGTGCGTGGACGTCGACACCCGGACGCGGGCGACGGTGCGGGAGTGGCTTCCCGGCGGCGTCGTCGCGGCGGTGAGATAGCGGAGGCGCCGGTGGCGACGGTACAGATGCTGGTCTCGTTCGTGGTGGTGCTGGGGATCCTGATCGTGGTCCACGAGCTCGGGCACTTCCTGATGGCCCGCCTCGCCGGGGTGGGGGTCGAGCGCTTCTCGATCGGCTTCGGCCCGGTGCTCTGGCGCTTCCGCGGGAAGGAGACCGAGTACTGCGTGTCCGCGATCCCGATGGGCGGCTACGTGAAGATGATGGGGGACGACGAGAACCCCCTCGAGGGCGGCAAGGGCGCGACCATCGATCCGGCCAAGGCCTTCAACGGCAAGCCGCTCGCGGCGCGCTTCCTGATCGTGTTCGCGGGGCCGGCGATGAACTTCGTGCTGGCCGCGCTGATCGCCGGGCTCATGTTCATGCTGGTCGGCCGGCCGGTGGCGCCCACGCTGGTCGGTCGGGTGGCCGAGGGCAGCCCGGCCGCGCAGGCCGGCCTCGCCACCGGCGATCGCATCGTGGCGATCGACGCCAAGCCGGTCTCGTACTGGGAAGACCTCGTCCGCGTCGTGCAGGCCGCGCGCGGGCGCCCGCTGCAGGTCGCGCTGCAGGGGGCGGCGGGCGAGCGGACCGTCACCCTCACTCCCACGCAGACCAAACGCAAGGACCTTTTCGGCGACGAGCAGAGCGTGTGGGAGATCGGGGCGAGCCCCTACATCCCCGCCGTCATCGGCGACACGGTGTCCGGCGATCCGGCCGAGCAGGCCGGGCTCAAGCCGGGCGACATGGTGGTGGCCCTCGAGGGGCAGCCGGTCCTCTCCTGGGACGAGCTCGCGGAGCGCATCCACCAGCGGGCGGGACAGCCCACCCGGCTCGAGGTCAAGCGCGGCACCGAGACACTCGCGATCACGGTGACCCCGAAGAAGGGCAAGGTCCCGGGGCCGGACGGCAAGGAGACCGAGGTCGGGCTCGTGGGCATCCGGCCCGGCGGCTCGGTGACCATGGTGCGGTCGAACCCGATCTCCGCGCTGTGGGAGGGGGTCGCGTGGTCGGGCGACGTCACCATGAAGACCGCGATCGGGCTCTACAAGATCGTGGTGGGCCAGCTCGACCGGAGCAACATCGGCGGCCCGATCCAGATCGCGAAGACGGCGGGGGAGCAGGCGCGGCAGGGCATCGTGAGCCTCGCCCTCTTCACCGCGGTGATCAGCATCAACCTGTTCCTGCTCAACCTGCTCCCGGTGCCCATGCTCGACGGCGGTCACCTGCTCTTCTTCGCCTTCGAGGCGGTGCTGGGCCGGCCGCTGTCGGTCCGCAAGCGGGAAGTCGCGCAGCAGGTCGGCTTCGCCCTGCTCATGCTGCTCATGGTGTTCGCCTTCTACAACGACTTCAAACGGATCGGACTCTTCTGATGGGACAGTACGAGCGGCACGTCTTCGTGTGCACGGCGGGCGATACCTGCCCCGCCCAGGGCGACGTCGAGAAGTACGTCAAGACGCTGAGGGCGGGCGTGGTCACCGCCGGCCGCCACGCCCGTGTCCGGGTCAACAAGGCGGGCTGCTTCTCGCAGTGCGGGCACGGCCCCATGATCGTGGTCTACCCCGAGAACGTCTGGTACGCGGGCGTCCAGGAGGGCGACCTGCCCGAGATCCTCGAGTCGCACATCCTGAACGGGGTGCCGGTCAAGCGCCTGATCTACGATCCGGGCGTCAAGGGCGCCAACAAGGTCAAGTAGTGCGCTGGACCCGGTCGCTGATCCCCACTCTCCGGGACGATCCCGCCGACGCGGAAGCGATCAGCCACAAGCTCATGGTGCGGGCCGGGCTCGTGCGCCAGCTCGCCGCCGGCCTCTACGTCTACCTCCCGCTCGGTCTGCGCGTGATCGAGAAGGTCAACGCGATCATCCGCGAGGAGATGAAC
>Ga0326732_1000194_pt1 | contig 14706 bp, 11 predicted proteins | sample MHFSIPfraction_4_FD_207644 | JGI IMG/M metagenome (GOLD analysis project Ga0326732, IMG submission 207644) | Lab enriched peat soil microbial communities from Michigan Hollow, Ithaca, NY, United States - MHF12FN SIP fraction | ecosystem: Environmental > Terrestrial > Soil > Wetlands > Peat...
GCCGACAAGCAGCCGGATCGTTGTTTTTTTCATGATGGTGACAGCATAATTGATGGAGGTTGATACGACATTTCGATACACGAGATAATCAGGGCGCCGACAACAAGTCGCAAGGACACAAGTCAGACGGCTGTCATTCCGATTGCATCGGAAGCTACGATCCCCCTGAAGCGAAGCGGATTGAAGGATCCATCTTCTATTAAATAAATGAGTTATGGATTCTTCTTCCGACGAGCCGGAATCAGAATTACGATCTGCGGCAAACCATGTTGATAGTTTTCATCGCCAGAGTAACGAACGGAAGGACGGCCGTCGCCGGAACGCGAACCGGTAGGATCATCGGAATTTCTTATAGAGGATGTTCTTCACGAACACGGGGGCGAGGCGCAGGAATGCCCGGGACGCGAGATTGATGCGATAGTCGAACGAGTTCAGGAATTCGATATCCCGCTGGAAGCGCAGCAGCTCAATCTCATGCCGCAGGTACTCATAGCCCCTTCTGCCGTAAAACGCCGTTCCTGTCCTCATCTTCAGAAGCACCTCCTCGACATTGCCGAAGCGGTACCCCCTGACCATCATGATCGACCACAATGCGTAATCCTGGGATGTCTTGAGCAGGGGATAGCCTCCGACCGCCAGGACATCCGACCGCCTGAACACTGAACAGGGGTGGCTTATCGGGTTCCTCTTCACCGCGAATTTCCTGATGGACTGGTCGTCCAGCGGCAGCACCCTGAAACCGAGGACATTGTCCTGGTCGTCGACCTCCTCGATGCATGCGCTTGAAACGGATATGTCGGGATTCTCGGTCATATAGGCGACCTGACGCGCAAACCGACCGGGATAGGCAATATCATCGCTGTCCATCCTGACGACCAGTTCACTGTCGCAAAACCTCAAGCCTTCGTTGAGCGCGACGGCCAGCCCATAATTCCTGTCAAGTCTGACCGACCGTATATTCAACGGGCGCCTGTATTGCTCGATGACCCTCTTCATATCATCCGATATCTCACCATCCTCGACCAGTACGACCTTGTCGGCCTTTTTCGACTGCTTGAGGAGGCTCTGCAGGCACTCGCTCAGGTATTGAGGCTGTTCCCTGTGATACACGGACATCAGAACGTCAAATTTCATCGCATCCATCTCGTTTCCTGTTTAATCGGGAATTGCAGGAACACACGCTGGCCGTCAGCGGCCCTGACGCAGCAATTTCCTGTACAGCCACGCATACTCCAGCGCCATCACATCCGAATCGGCGAACCGGCGCACGAAGCGCTCACGAGCCGCGCTCGACATCCGCTCCAGCCTCGCACGGTCGGCAAGCAATCCGGCTATGGCAAGCGCGGTTCCGGTGGCGTCATCGGCATCGACCAGCAAACCGGTCCGGTCCGGCTCGACGATGTCTTCGATCCCGTCGAATCCTCCGCTGACCACCGGTACCCCGTGCGCGGCCGCCTCGAGCACCGCGAGCGGAAAGACCTCGAACTCGGAACTCAGCAGCAGAAGGCTCGACTCTGCGTACAGTTTCGCGAGAGCGCCCGGATTGAGGTGACCGAGAAACCGGATAGGCAGCCTGCGTCGGGAGACTTCGGCTTCGAGAGGGGTCCGGAGCGGACCTTCGCCTGCCCAGGAGGCATCGACAGCCACCCCCTTGTCCACCAGGGCGGCCACCCATTCGACGAACCTGTCCGGGCGTTTGACATCGATAAGGCTGCCGACACCGATGAGACGGGCCGGGCCGGACCTGTCCGCACCGGCATTGGCCAGAACCGGTGATATACGGGTTTCTATCGTGTGCAGCCGATCGCCCTGCATCAACCGATCCCTGCGGAGGAGCTTTGCATCATGTGCCCTGATCGCCACCACACCGCTCGAACGGCGACAGACATACCCTTCGATGTTCCTGAACACCGTGCGCTCTACCCTGGAGGCTTTTTGCGTATAACGAAGCCCGTGGTTCGTGTACAGAAAAGGCAAGCCCAGAGTGCTGCAGGCAAAGGAGGCCGGCAATGCGCTGCGCATGGCATGCGCATGGACGAGTTCGATACCCTCGTCCCTGATCAGGGCTCGAAGATCGTGCAGGTACCTGATCAATGACCAGGGTCCATAGGTTCCGGGGAGATTCACCTTCCGTGCCCGCCCGTAAAGCGTCCGGGCCCGTTCCGGATCACCGGTCGTCCCCGAGGCCACGACGACGTTAGGCCAATCGCGCATGGCCGACGACAACACCAGGTTCGAGATGTAACCGGATATGCCGCCATACAGGCCGCTGCCGGTCTGCACGTGCAGGATGCGGGGAAAAGCGCTCATAAGAGGGTCCACTCTTCCGGTGCGATTCCGAGCTCTGCCGTCGCCCGACCGGCGAACCACTCGCGCGGTGCGATGACGCGCTTCTGCGGATCGCGGCCCAGCCAGGCGGCCCACCAGCTGAAGGAGCTGTTGGATATGATGAAATGCTGGCACTGCGACATCCGGGCGAGATCGACCCATGGTTCGGTATCGGGCACGCCGTCCATATACTCGATATCGCCGTCGAGATCCAGGTTTGTCCGCGTCCAGTCGGCGTCGTCGGAGAATACCATGGCGCGCGCCCGGGGATGTTCGAGCCTGATCGCTCTCCATGCGCGACGATACCACTCCGCATCGCAGACCAGGTGCGTCCTGCTCGCGACCGGATTGCTGACATAGTCGCCTCTCCGCACGTGGATCGCAACCGACGGGCAGTCGTCGACAGGGTCGGGCGTCGAGGCAAACGCCGACAGGTCCGGCATGCTGAACAGTTCGCGGATCGTCTCTGCATAGTCGGCAAAAAACCCCTCGCTCTGCCAGTAGCCGACGATCATCCTGGGAGCCCGTGTCAGTTCGCCCGTGCAGAGGCGGCAGTTATTGTCGGAAAGCACACCAGGCCATCCGTGAAGTCCCGAGCGATTCAGTTTTTGTGAAGCATAGGAGATCGCCACCAGGCGGAAGCGTGTAAAATCGTCGACGGGTGTCGGCGTGATTCCGAAACAGCCGAGCTCCCATCGACGAGGTACGGCCGCGATTGACGTCAGGTCCACGAAGCGAGGAGTGACGGCAAAGCGTCTGGAGACCGAGATTGCGAAGGCGGCCTGGAACATCTGGTTCCCCAGTCCGCCACGAACGATTACCCACATAGCATGCGTTCAAAAGTTGATTGATAAATGGCTCGCGTTGCGCCGAGCATGAATGACCGGGATGCGGCGAGCGGATGCAGGCGCCAGAAGGTTGCCATGGCCTGACGCTGGCAGCTCCAGCGTGCCTCCAGGGCGACCGACCGGCGCGTACGCGACAGGGAGGTCCCGGAGACCGTGTACTCGATGCCGGGCTCGTCCGATACCCCGAGGCTGCCGGTCGCGAGCAGACGTATCCACAGGTCGTAATCCTCCCAGCGGACTCCTTCCCGATATCCTCCCACCATCCGGTAGGAGTCGCGCCTGAAGCCCGTGGCGCTGTGGACCAGCGGGTTGTCCCACATCAGCCGCATGCGTACCTCTTCGTTCCGGACCGGCCGAGTCACCCCGATGCGCTCTCCAGCTTCGTCCACCAGATATGCCGGCGAGGTCACCAGGCAGACGCCGGACTGTTTCGCCGCCGTGTCGAGGGCCTGGACGTGGCCCGGCAGCCAGCGGTCGTCGGCATCGAGTCGCAGCACCCAGTCGCCGCTTGCAGCTTCCACGCCGCGCCTGAGCGAGGCTCCGATGCCCCAGTTCGATCCGTTCTGCAGCAGGAGCAACGGGAGGCGGTCCTTCCATGATTGCACCGTCTCGACCGTACGATCGCTGCTGCCGTCATCGACGACGACGATCTCGTCGACCGGCAATTGCTGCATCGCCAGTGATTGCAACGCTCGTTCGATGCAGTTCCGGGCGTTGAAGGCGGGCATGACGACAGAGTAGGATGGCATGACTTCAGTCGGGAACAGGGTGGTTCATGATCGCCGACGTGATCACGCCCAGCAATACCCAGATAAAGAGTGACGGCAGTTCGGAGTTCATCTGCAGCCACAGCATCAAGGCGCCCATTGCGGAGCCGGCGGTGAACAGCTCGGAGGTCGTTGCGCGCAGCCCATCCCGGCAGGCCAGGCCCAGAACGACCAGGAGCGACACCGATGAGGCAATGCCGTACTCGCTGAACAGGTGCATGAAGAGATTCTCGGGATGCATCGCCCCTATGAGTTCCGGATAGCCGAGCCGGCACACGTAGGCGCTGAAATGTCCCGGGCCCACGCCGACGATCGGATTGTAAAGGCCCAGCTCCATCGCGTACATGAGCAACCTTGAGCGGGACAGGTTCGAAGAGTCGATGTTCGGGTTGACGATCGATATCGCGCGCTCGAACAGGGCGGCGTTGCCATCAGCGTTGACGGCCATGTTCTCCAGCAGCATGAGTGCGACTCCTCCGACCACCGCGATTGCCGCGATGTGCAGCAGCATCCTCCTCTTCATGCCGCCATAAAAAAAGACAAAGGCGGCCACGGCGATCCAGGCGCTGCGTGAACTGCTCAGGATGACCGCCGGCAAGCCGATCGCCAGTGCGGCCCCCAAGAGCAACCTCGTCGTGACCGCCTGCTTCTGCTGCAGGCCGGCGATGGCGATAGCGGTGACGATGGCCGGCGTGAGCGCATCGCTGTTTCGTGTCGCCTCGGTATACTTGATGCCCCAGTAGCCGAGCGCGTGCTCCGAGATCACGCCCCCGTCGACCGTAATGAAGCGATACCACCCGAAGAGCGTAAGGGCGGCCAGTCCGATGGACAACCCGTAAAAAAACGGACGAACGGCGACTGGCCTGCGGAAACAGAACACGATGAACAGGAGCGGGTACATGGCGTTGACGGTGGCGCTGTCGCCGGTCAAGACGGCCGCAGCCATGCTGATCGAATAGGCGGCCGCAAAACACCAGACGGCCAGGCGCCAGGCTTCGGACCCGGTGCTGAAGACGAATCCGGAAGCGAACAGCCACACGAGCAGAACCCCGATGAGCAGCGTGAAGAGCTGCGCCTTGAGCGCCACTGAATCATCCAGGAAGTAGATCGGGATCAGGGCTCCGGCGAGCATCGAGAGCACGCTCAGCGAATCCACCCCTGCGGCCGGCTTCCGCCAGTGTATTGCGAATTCAGACGCTGCCATGGTATCTGACTTCATGCGACAGGTAAAGTTTCGACAGGACGGCGACACCGAAGAGCAACTGGATGCAGCTGCCGAGCAGCCGGGAGAATCCTCCTGCCAGGATGGAGAGCTGGCCGGAAAGCAAGTTGAGCATGGCGAGCTGGGAGAGGAGAATGACGACGTTCAGGACGATGAGGAGCTTGTACTGGTTATCCCGGATAAGCAGGATATAGATAGCGCCATAGAGCCCGTTGATGCCGACGGCGACCGCGATCAGTTGGAACACCGGCGCGCCGACGCGGGCGAATTCCGCACTCTTCATCCAGAATCGGAGCAACGGCTCGGCGACGCCGGCCAGCACGATGCACGGCAGGAGGCAGACCACCGCGAACAGGCCCAGCATCTGGCTGATGACCCGCGGGGAGGGATCTTCGATCGCCACGATTCGAGGCAGGAACGCCCGCTGGATCGGCCCTTGCAGGTGCATCAGCGTCAGGCCGAGGTTGGCGGCAAGCACATACTTGCCGAAAAGCTCCGCGGAGACGACCCTTGACAGGAACAGCCGATCGATCTGCGAGGTGAGCATACCGATCACGACGGCCACGCTGAACCCGCCGGCGCTCGCAATCAACCCGCCGACCGAGGGCGCGCCGGAACTCCGGGCATCGGGATTGCCTGTGGCGTCGGCGCCGATACGCCGCAGATTGGCGAAGAATTCGACCGCCCCGAGGATGGCGAACGGGATCATGTAGGCAACCGCGCTGTGTTGCCAGTAGGTCACCAGAAGGACGGAGCAGGTGTGCTTGCTGAAGGTGAACACGGCCAGGCGCATGTTGGCCAGCCCCTGCCGCTCATTGCCATTCCAGTAGGCGATGGCGGCATTGTTCGGAAACTGGAAGAGGAACTGCAGCAGCACCAACCGAAATGCGATGACAAGGTCCGGCTGGAGCGAGGCGTTCAGCCGGCTGAGCTGGCCGCCCAGGAACCCAGCCAGCAACTGTCCCGACAGGAATGCCGCAACGGCAATGGAGCCGTAGATTTTCAGGGATGCGAAATATGCCGGCACCGCATGGCCGGTTCGGGCTGCACGGGCGATCTCCCTCGGCATGACCTGACCGAGGCCGGCGTCAAGGATCAGCAGCATCCCCTGGAAGGTCATGCACAGCGCGACGATACCCCACTGCGACGCGCCGAGTCGATGGACGTAGATGGGCGTTGCGACCAGCGTAACCACGCCCATCATGATCACATAGGCGTAATTCGCCAGGATGTTCTCCAGCAGCAGCCGCGAGGATCGGTTTTTCATGGTCATCCGAGCGATCAATCGAGCGCGTTGACGAGCTGGTAGAGCAGGGCGTCGAGCTGAACCTCGAAGCGCCGGTTGTAGGCATGAGCAGTCAAGGTTGCCGGCCTGAGGCACCAGCGGAATTGCGTCAACCTGAGGTAGATCAGGTAATACACGGCGAAATTGATGACCATGCTGCCGGCGAGCAGCGAGGTGGATGAGTAGAACAGGAGCCCGGACAGGGAGCACATCAGGGAAAACGGCAGGATGAAGAGCGTCGTCATTCCATTGACCAGCGAGGCGCCGTGATCGAAAAACACCGATCGGGACACTCTCTGGTAGACCAGCATGTGAAAATGGACCCTGTCGGGCTGGCCGGGATTGTACCCTTTACGGTTAGCCTTCCGCCAGATGGAAAACAGTGTCTCTATGATCGGGTACGAGCAGATGACGACCGACGCCCAGGGCGACACCGAGGGATTGCGCATCGGCAGCATGACGGCGGTCCAGGCGAGCATGAACCCCATGAAGTAGGCTCCTCCGTCCCCCATGAAGATTTTGCCGAAGGGAAAGTTCAGGAGCATGAACCCGGCGACTGAGAGCGTGGCGAGCAGGCAGATGCTGACCAGCTGCAGGTCGCCGACCTGATAGGCGATCAGCCCCATCATGCCGAAGCAGACCATCAGGACGGCGCCGGCCAGGCCGTTGAATCCGTCGATGATGTTGATGGCGTTCGCCACCCCGCCCACGGCGAAAGCGGTGAAGGCGACCGCCACCGGAGCAAGGGCGAGCCAGTGGTCGAACGAGGGGATATCGATGAAGTCGAGCCGGTAACCGGTCAGCATGCTGGCCAGGAACCCGCTGATCATGGTGGCGACGAGGCGCTCGCGGACCCCGACCCTCTTGGTAAGGTCTTCGAACAATCCTGCAATGAACGCCGGCAAGCCGGCGATGAGCATCGCTCCGAGCAGACCGCCGGTCAGGTTGCCGACGAGCAGCCATGCCACGAAAAGCGAGCCGAACAGGGCGATCCCTCCGACCCTCGGCGTGGGCGTGGTATGGAACTTCTGGGCGCCGGCCTCGGTGTCGAAGGTCAGCTTGCCGTGCCATCGCTTGCTCATCACCACCACGAGCGACAGGGTTGCGCTCGAGATCGGGACATAGACGAGCGAGGGGTCCAAAGCGAGTTCGTAACTTGACATAAACTTGGGGGTTTTTGTTTCGTAATGAACGTCAACACATATAATTACCGTCTGCCGCAGCCGGCAGGCACGCCACGGGGCGTCTTCATCTCCTCCTGGATTTGCCGGCATCTCCTTCGTCGGCCGCATAAGGGGTCTCGCCATAGCCGCTCCTGCCGTAGCCGTACCTGCCGTACCCGTTTTTCATGCTGTCGTTGCTTTCCGAATCGATCAGGGCGATGCCGATGATCTTTGAGCGGAAGTAGCAGTTGATCGCGTAGTCCCGGAGCAGGTGCTTGTTGGATAGGCGGAGTCGGGCGGCAAGCAGGATGGCGTCGACCGAGTGGACCAGCTGGGCGGCGTCGCTCAGGAACAGCGGCGGGGTATCCAGGACGATCTTGTCGAACCGGCCCGACATGTTCCTGATGAGCTCCTGCATCTTTGCCGACGCGAGCAGTTCGTTCGGATTGGGGACGGCGGTGCCGGCGCTGAGCAGCGTCAGGTTGTGCTGGTGGGTCTTCTGGAAGAATTGCTCCTCGTTCCCGCTCTCCTGGCTGGCAAGGTAGTCGGTCAGGCCGGCCAGCCGCCTGCCGTTGAAGACGATGTGCTGGGTCGGCCTGCGAAGGTCGCAGTCGATCAGGAGCGTCCTGTTGCCTTTGATGGCCATGGCTATGGCGACGTTGGCGCAGATGTTGGACTTTCCTTCGCCCATCGAAGCGCCGGACACCACCAGCGTCCTGACCGGATTGTCGATCCTGCTGAAGCCGATGTTGGTCCGGAGCGTCCTGAAGCTTTCCGCGAAGTGGGAGTTGAGCTTGTCGGTGATCAGCGGAACGACGCGCTCCGGTTCCGGGGATGCTGGCGCGGGAGCGATCAGTTTTGCGACGATGGGGTTGTTCCGGTACAGGTTCCTGAGAGGCTCGAACCGGGAGAAGAGCCTTCCCTGGGCGTCGGCATCAGGGGAGACGAAGGGAATGACCCCGAGGACATTGAAGCCGATCGTTTTGAAGAAGAGCTCGTCCCTGACCGTCTCGTCGACGTATTCGGAACCGAAAGCATACAGCCCGGCGAGAACCACGCCGAACGCGAACCCCATGCTTATCGCTTTCTTCAGGTCCGGCCTTTCGGGTTTGAATGGCCGGAAGGCCGTCCCCATGAGGGAGACGTCTCCGACTTCCGAGCCGATGAGGATGCGGGTTTCGTCGACCTTTTCCTTGAGCAGGAGGTAGGTTTTGCTGACCACGTCGCGGTCACGCTGCAGTTTCACGAACTTCTGCTGCTTTTCCGGCAGTGACGAGAGCTGGCTCTCGTAATAGTCCTTGAGGCGGCCGTACTCACCGGCGCTGTAGTCGAGCTGGTTGAGACGGCGATCGGTCTGCAGCTTGTCGGCGATGAGGTCGACATTGATCTTCTGTTCGCGTCCGGCATAGCCGATCTGGCCGGCGATCTTGCTCCGGCTCAGCTGCTCGTAGCGGGTCCTGACCACATCGAGCTCCTGCTTCTTGGCCTTTGCTTCCGGATCATCCGCCGACCTGGTTTTCAGGATGTCGAAGTACTCCGATTCCCGTGCCCTGATCTCGTCCTGTATCGCCCCGAGCTGGGTGTTGACGTTCCTGGCGATGCGGCTGCCGATGTCACGGTCGGCCTGGGATAGCTTTTTTTCAAGGAAGTCGCGGCTGTTCTTGACAATGCGGTACTCGACCAGGAGGTTGTTGTGGTTGGCGTCGACCTCGACCATCTTCTTGAGCAGCTCCCCCGTGTTGCCGGTGACCTCGTAGATTCCGCTCTCGGTCATGAATGCCGAAAGCGCCGCATCCGCATCGCCGAGTTTCTGCTGCTGCTCACCCAGCATGTCGGCCAGGAAGCGATTCGACTGGAGGTACTTCTCGGAAGTCCGCTGGATGTCGGCCTTCTTGTAAACGTTGCAGAGCGTGTCCGTCAGGAAGACCGCCTCGTCGCTGAAGGGACTGGCCACCGAGACGTTCAGCAGCGTGGTTTCACGTACCGGTTCCACCCGGATGCGCTTGTTGAGTTCGATGGCGTATCTCCGTACGAGTTCATCCGACAGCATAGCAGTCCCGTTCGTCATGCTGCTCCGGGCCCCGGCGGAACCGCCCAGCGGGTTCAGGCCGGCAAGCAGCCGTTTCACCGGGGAGAGGTATGGGCGGTTGCCGAAGAATTCGAGGCGGTCGCGCCGATCGCTCTGCCAGAGCTCCCTGACCGTGAGTTCGGAGATGTACATCGATTTGAGGAGTTCGGCGTCCTTTTTTGCGGCTTTGGCGTCGCTCACCCCTTCCGTGCCGAGCATGGCGTCGACCAGGTTGCCCGAGGCGTGCTCTTTTGCGACCATCATGACGCCGACGGCGTGGTATTCCGGCAACTGCGCATTATAGATCACCATCGCACCGGCGAGGACCAGGACGATGATCGCGACAATGCCCGCCCTGCGTCGACGGAGCACCTGCAGCGCTTCGTCAATGCTGAACTCTTTTTCCCTTGGAGGCTTCGGCTGATCGGTCTGGGGGTCTCTCATCTGGAGATTACGTTTGCAACGGGTTCAGTTGTACCGGTGGGTTATATCGTAGATGTAGAAAAGGGGTGTGGCGATGCCCATGATGTGGGCGATCTTCTCGATGGTGACCCCTTTTTCAGGGACGATGACGGTATCGTTCGGCTTGAGCGCGATGAACGATGAGCGGTCGCCATGCCTGAAATAGGGTTTAAGGTCCAGCAGATAGGCCTGCCGGCCGTTCTTGTCCGGTTCCCGCCGGGCGACGACGACGCTTTTGAGATTCGCGTTCGGCTTCAGGCCTCCGGACAGGGCGAAGATCGTGGCGAAATCCGCGTTCTCCCGCACGATGAACTGGCCGGGCTTGGCGACCTCTCCAAGCACGTTGACGATCATGAGGATGTTGCCGAAGTCATCGGTGAAATAGGAGTCCGGCGCCATGGGATACGACGGCCCGGCAAGCGGGTTGTATGCCTGGCCGGCCACCGGGTACGATGAACCGGTCAGCGGGTTGGACGCCTGGCCATTCAGCTGGGAGCTCCCTCCGATCGTGTCGGCAGCATAGAGGCGTACGGCCGGACAGGGCGGCACCAGGAGCAGCATCGCCAGAATGCAGGCACGAAAATGGTTTGCGATCGTCATTGACCGGGGGTACATGATGGATGAGTGCATCGACCGGCGCCACGAAGTTTTTACAAAAAGCTTCGCTCTCTTCAGTCACACCTGAATGTTTTCCTGAAAATGCGCCGTCTTGCTTGTCAGACTACCCGACCGGGTATGGATGCTTCGGATTATTGTCGATCAATCCGAAAGCGGACGATGGTTGGATAGCGATATTTGAAACATAAATCATATGGGTATCTTCGTACAACCAATAAAACCTCACGCATTCTGACGTGCTGCTTTGCAAAAAGAAGAATTAAAATGGTTAAATGCCGATTTGATCGCTTGAATTTATGGATGTCGACAAGGATCCGGCATAAGCTATACTTTGAGAAGGCGGATGGGCAAATTCAGGTGGTTGGAAGATTCTGATCGGGATGCCGTGATGCATGAACCCGTCATGAAGCCGATAAAATCATAGCGTAACGTCGAAGTGGTGTCGAAAAGGGCGGCGATCTGCGGTGTCGCTCGATGAAGGCAGTTAAAACCGGTGTGAGCTTTAAGGCGATTATTCCGGATCGTCAGGGCAGTGGCGCAGTTCCGGTAGCCGATCCTGTGCGCTGCATGCCGGAATTCGTGACAATATCCCTGGAAAAACCGGTTCAGGTCGCATGGCTTTTACCTGGAAGTCCGGAGTATGGGTGTGGCATGATGCGTTTGATTAAGATATTTATATATAATATTTTAGAAGTGAATAACCCGGACCGTGCCTGTTTTGTTCCGGCCACTTTGGCAGCGTGTGTGGATTCAGGAGGCTGGGGGCTGCACCCTATAGGCACCGTATATCTAATGGGGATAAGACAATATGTTTTATATAGCTTTATTTGCTTAATAAGTTTATTGGAAAGGGTAAATATTATATATATTTCAGGAGTTTCCGGATAGTTATTAGATATCACACCATATAATATTCATATGTTTCCGGCGATTTTATCAAGTTGTTTTATATGGGCGATAATTTAAATATTTTGACAGTCGAAAAAGAAAAACCTGTATTTCATGAATTGCCGAATGTGCGTAAAAATCTTGAATTCATGTGTTCTGTATATGCGGGTAGTAATCCTATAAAGTGATTTTATATAATTATCGGCTTGTCCGGATTTTATAGTAAAGGACTTGGCCTTTAGCACTTCTTGTTTCACTAAAATCTTGATCAGTGGGATAAATATCAGTTTTTATCAGAAATAATTTGATCGGAAATCTGATCGAAATATGTATGATTGAAAGAGTATTCGCGTAGCCACCCCAGCCATAGGAATACACAATTGATTCACTCTAAAAATTATACCGAAAAGGTAATTATCGCCGTACATGATGTTGAGCATCGAGACCGCATTATCGACCATCTTCGTTTCAACGGCCTGGAGACAACCGGCGTAGGTTCCGCCATCGACTGCTACAAGGAAGTCGCCACAGTGGATTATGCACTGGCTATCGTCGACATGAACCTGCCTGACCAGAACGGGTTGATCCTCTCAAAATATCTGCGAAGCAACTCGCAGATGCGCATCCTGATGCTCCTGGACCACGCTTCGGAGGAGCAACGGCTCGACAGCTATGAGTCGGGCGTGGACATGTGCCTGTCGATTCCTTTCAATTTGAGCGAGTTGATAGCGGTGGTGACCAACATGCTGAAAAGGATCCCTGTAGCCGACATAGCATTCCAGGGAGCCAAGAGTGTTTCATGGATGCTGATCTGTGAGGAGTGGGCGCTTCTGACTCCGGACAGGAAGACGCTGAAGCTGACTTCAAAAGAGTTCGCATTCCTGAACTGCCTCGCGGCCAAGCCACGCAACATCGTGACCCGGTCGTTCCTGCTGGACATCCTCGGTTATGAACACAATGAATGCGGAAACCGGTCGCTGGAATCCCTCGTCTACCGTCTTCGCAAGAAAATCTCCCCGAACCTGGATACTCCGATAAAGACAGCCAACGGGTCCGGATACAGCTTCCTGTCCGCCATCGGCCTGCACTCGTGACCTGGTGCCGCCCGCGAAACCGGGCGGCATCCACACCCTGTTTGCGGGATGCTGCATGTTGGTCTAAGCCATGACTGGAGCATCTTTACATCATCGAAATCGAAATCGAAATCGGACTCCATTGACATCGAGGGTGGGAAGAATCGTTTTCGATTCCGATAGCGATTTCGATTTGGATAAAAAAAGAGACAAGCCACGTTTGCCGGGCATCCGTCAGTTGATGCGTGACGCAACTCCAGGGGTTGTAAAATCCCTGTGGGCCGGGTGAAGAGCCTGCGTCTCTTGCTGGTGGGGTTTATGGGAGATTTGTATTGCCGGTTGCGGCGACTGCGTCCGTTCAGTCCTGGAGCTCCTGGGCTCGGGTCGTATGTCCAGGCCAGGCAGGGTGGCTTCAACCGTCAAAAAGCGGGAGCTTTTCGAGTCTCGGCCTGAAGTCCTCTTGCCGAAGCCTGACCATCACGAGTACGATTGTCCGCGTCACCAGTTCGCCATGCTCAGCTCCTTGAGCAGCTTGATATCGCGAGCCTGCCTTGCAACCAGCTTCTTCAGGCGTTCGTTCTCCTGCCTCAGCTCTTCCATCGGGCGGTTTTCGCAGACCGGGACTCCGATCTCGGCCTCTTTCAGGATATTGATGATCTCCTGGGTGATAGTGGTGTTCGTTTTCATGGCGCCCTCCTGCGTTCCTGATCTCATTTTGCGTCAAATACTGTTTTCACTGATATAGCTTCAAATATCATGCCACAACGCTTTTCGATGAGTCGGCCGGAAGTGGAGCGGCGGGCGAGACCAGCTCATCCAGGCACCTCAAAGTGCCCGTAAGAACTTCTTTGTTTAGTGCCGATTAGTGATATTGCTATAAGGAGTTGTGCCTTGCGATCGCGGGTAACGTTTGGTCCAAGGCAATTCATCTATCAAAGGAGTGGTATGCATAGGTCGTACGGCAAGTCCGACATTGTAAAAATCGCTACCGACGCGATGCTGCTCAATGGATTGGAGCCGGAGTTCTCGCCCCAGGCCGAGCAGCAGGTGGCATCGATCGCCGGGCCCAGCAGAGAGCACGGTCCGGATATCCTGGATCTCACCCCGTTGCCCTGGTGCTCTATCGACAACGATGACTCCCGTGACCTCGATCAGTTGACCGCAAGCCAGCTGCAGCCGGACAAGTCGGTCATCATCTATGTCGCCGTGGCGGATGTCGACGCCCTGGTGAAAAAAGGGTCGCCTGTCGATAACCATGCGCGGAACAATACCACCTCGGTCTACACCTCGGCACGTGTTTTCCCGATGTTGCCGCTGCCGCTTTCGACGGACCTCACCTCGCTTAACCCTGACCAGGACCGCCATGCGCTGGTCACCATCATGAAGGTCGATCCCCATGGTTCGGTGGTCAGCTCCACAGTCGAGCGCGCGGTCGTGAGGAACAAGGCGAAGCTCGCCTATGATGCGGTCTCGGCCTGGATCGAAGGCCAGGGCGACCTGCCCCCGGCCGCATCGGCGGTGCCAGGGATGGACGAACAGCTGCGCTGTCAGGATGCCGTGGCGCAAAAACTTCGCTTGAACCGGCACCTGAAGGGTTCCCTCGAATTCCAGACGTTCCAGCCGCAGGCGGTTTTCGAGGGGGAGCGTGTGGTCGACATCAAACAGCAGGAGCAGAACCGGGCGCGGCAGCTGATCGAAGAGTTCATGATCGCCACCAATGCCTGTACCGCAGCTTTCCTGGCTGAACGTGGTGTCGCATCGTTCCGACGGGTCGTCAGGTCACCCGAACGATGGATGCGCATCGTCGAAGTCGCAAATGAATACGGTTATGCATTGCCCGGAGAACCAGACGCAGCGGCGCTGGAAGGTTTTCTCGCCGCCAGGCACAAGGCTGATCCGTTGCGCTTCCCCGACCTCTCCCTGGTGATCATCAAGCTGATGGGAGCAGGGGAATATGTCGTGGAGGTCCCGGGAGAGCAGGCCA
>Ga0326732_1000196_pt1 | contig 14680 bp, 10 predicted proteins | sample MHFSIPfraction_4_FD_207644 | JGI IMG/M metagenome (GOLD analysis project Ga0326732, IMG submission 207644) | Lab enriched peat soil microbial communities from Michigan Hollow, Ithaca, NY, United States - MHF12FN SIP fraction | ecosystem: Environmental > Terrestrial > Soil > Wetlands > Peat...
ATCGCCGACACCTTCGTCTCCGGCGCCCTGATCGTGCTGGGTAACCTGATGGCCGACGTACTCTATGCCGTGGTGGATCCGAGGATCAAGCTGAATTGATGGGCACCGCTATGTATTTATTCCGAAACCTGATTGCTGCGTTGGTTGGTGCTCGAAATCCTCATGTACTAAATGTACATTCCGGTTTCTCCGCTCCGTCCGCCTTGCACTCAGGCTTCTCACAACAACACATAGCGGTGCCCAGTGAGAGTGTGTATGAACCCGATAAATCGAGCATTACGTGAGGATTGAACTGTTGAATACCGCTGCCGACCCGGTCGAGGTCAGGTTTGAGGAGCAGATACGGCCGCAGAGCATGACCGATTTCGCCGGCCAGAAGAAGCTGACCGACAACCTGAAGGTCTTCATCAAGGCGGCAAGGAAACGGGGCGACGCGCTGGACCATGTGCTGTTGTCGGGCCCTCCGGGCCTCGGCAAAACCACGCTTGCGCACATCATCGCGACCGAGATGGGCGGCGGCATCAAGATCACCTCCGGTCCGCTTCTCGACAAGCCCGGCAACCTCGCTGGTATCCTGACGAGCCTGAAGAAGGGGGACATCCTCTTCATCGACGAGATCCACCGCCTTGCGCCGGTCGTCGAGGAGTACCTCTACTCGGCCATGGAAGATTTCCGCATCGACATCCTGCTCGACAGCGGCCCGGCATCCCGAGCCGTGCAGCTCAAGCTCGAGCCCTTCACGCTGGTGGGCGCCACCACCCGCGCAGGGTTGCTCACTTCGCCACTGAGGGCCCGTTTCGGCATTAACAGCCGCCTCGATTACTACTCCCCGGAACTGCTCCAGAGGATCGTTGTCAGGTCTGCGGCGATCCTGAATATCGGCATCGACGACGAGTCGGCCATGGAGATTGCCGGACGATCCAGAGGCACCCCCCGCATCGCCAACCGGCTGCTCAGGCGCGCCAGGGATTTCGCCCAGGTGGCCAACGAAGCATCGATCTCCCTGCAGACTGCCCGGCTGACACTCGAATCGCTCGAAATCGACGAGGTCGGGCTGGACGACATGGATAAGAAGATCCTGCAAACCATCGTGCATAAATTCGACGGCGGGCCGGTCGGCGTGGCTTCGCTGGCCGTGTCGGTCGGCGAGGAGCAGGACACCATCGAAGAGGTTTACGAGCCCTACCTCATCCAGATGGGCTACCTTGCCAGGACGCCACGCGGCCGGGTAGCGACCAGGCTCGCCATGACGAGGTTCGGTGCTCCCGATCACCATCAGGGCAACGGCCCGCTGTTCGAAGAGGCTGGCGGTAATGCGTTCTGACACGTATCGGTATACCTGCCGGCACCCGTTCCGCACCTTGACCGGAACCTGGAGTTCCGCATTTCTGATTGCCGTTTTTACTCTCTTCGCATGCGCCGGAGCCTCCGGTGAAGCCCGGACAGGTTCTATCGCGCCCGCCCGAACGGACGGACCCGATATCGGCATGCGTTCGTTCGTCCAGGGTTCGTTCCAGTCCATGAAAGGCGATTACTGGGGGGCCATCGAGACGTTCCGGAAGATCACGACCACCTCGCCTTCCGAGGCGGCGGCTGTCGAGTACTCCATTTCAAAAGCCTTCTTCTCGCTCTCCGTTCCGGACTCGGCAAGGGTTCACGGAGAGAGGGCCGTCCGGCTGGATCCTCAGAACTACCACTATGCGAGGCATCTTGCCCGCGTTGCCCATGATATGCAGGATTTCGGCCGGGCGGCGGAACTCTACGGCCAGGCAGCCGCCGCTGCCCCGGAGCGGACGGAGATCCTCTATTCACAGGCGCTCGAGTATGTCGCGGCAAACAGGCCGTCGGAGGCGCTCGATGTCTTCTCGAAGATCCTGGACAGGGATCATCTCGACGAGAAGGCCCTGTCACAGACGCTCTGGCTCCAGATCGCTCTCAAGCGGTACCCTGAAGCCATCGACACTCTGAACCACCTGGCCGCCGCCTCGGGCAACGACATGAAGCTGCGCCTGACGCTCGGCCAGCTCTACGACCTGAGCGGTAATGGCGCCATGGCTGTTCAGACCTTCAGGGAGATCATCACAGAAGATCGGAGTGCGGTGCCCGCATGGGTCGCCCTTTTCGATCAGCGGATCAGGATGGGTAATGAGGCAGATCTGTTGCGGGAATATCGCGATTTTGAAAACATCACGCCTGTCGATGTCGGCCGTTCGGTCGAAGTGGCGAGGATTTTCGTCTCCCGTTCAGAACACGACTCACTCTACGTCAAGCCATCCTCGATGATGCTCTCCGAGCTGGTTTCCCGCCATCCCGGAGACTCCATGGTGTATCAGCTGCGCGGGGTCTTTGAAATGACGCGTCGGAAGTACGGAGAGGCGGCGGCGAGCTTCGGCAAGGCGGTGTCCCTCGCACCCGGCGAGGTCTCCGGCTGGGAACGCATGGTCATGGCCGGGCTGGAACTCAAGGATAAACGCATGGTTTTCCGGACGATCTCAAGGGCTAAGCTGGCGTTGCCCCGCCAGCACCTGAGGCTGAGCGTCCTCGAAGGTTATGCCCTGCTTCACACCGGTTCACCCGCAAAAGCTGCCCGGATCCTCGAGACAGTGGCCGGGCGCAAAAAGGGGAGCCTGGACGACGCGCTGCTGATCCAGGCCAACACCTCGCTGGCCATGGCATATGACCAGATGGGCAAGCGCCGGCGCAGCGGCGTGGTGTATGCAAGGGTTCTTGAGCTCGACCCGCACAACTCGCTGGCCATGAACAACCTTGCCTACCTGTATGCGGAACAGGGAGTCATGCTCCAGCAGGCCCTGCGGTATGCACGGAACGCCGTGCTGCTCGAACCGGAGAACGGCGTTTTCCTGGATACGCTCGGCTGGGTGCAGTATCTCCTCGGAAGTTATGATGACGCCCGCGAGATGCTCGAGAAGGCGGTCGCTTCCGGCATAGAGGAGGAGGAGGTGTACCGGCACCTCGGCAAGGCCTACGAAAAGCTGGGCCAGGCTGACAAAGCCCGGGAGATGTTCGACAAAGCCAGGGGAGTGAAGGCGAAGCCATCAGTACCATGATCTGACATTCCGCAGGGTTTCAACCCTGCGGACATTCGAACTTTGACATTCTCTTGTTGCCCCGGGTTTCAACCCGGGGGAAAGGCTCCCACGACATCAACGAAAAAAGCGGCCTTGCAGCCGCTTTTTTCATATGTACCCCCATTGGAGGATGCTTACTTCTCGCCGCCGAAGGTGCGGCTCGCCAGGTAATCGTAGTATGCCCAGCGTGAATCAACCTCTTTCTGGATCTCCGCATAGTAGCGTGCAGCCAGCTCCGGATGGGATTTCTTGAGCACCCTGAACCGGTTTTCCATGTTCAGGAACTGCTCGACAGGGATCTTCGGCTTCTTCGAATCCATGATGAGCGGGTTCAAGCCTTCCTTTAACCTGTCCGGGTTGTAGCGGTACAGCAGCCAGTGGCCGGAATCGACCGCCGCCTTCTGATGCTCGAGACCCGCATCGAGGTTAAATCCGTGCGCGATGCAGTGCGAGTAGGCGATGATGATCGATGGTCCGTTGAACGCCTCGGCTTCGAGGAACGCTTTGAGTGTCTGCTCGTCACGGGCGCCCATGGCCACGCTCGCCACATAGGCGTTGCCGTAGGTCATGGAGATCAGGCCGAGATCTTTCTTGGTGGATGCTCGCCCGGCTGCCGCAAACTTGGCGACCGCAGCTTTCGGCGTTGCCTTGGATGCCTGGCCACCGGTGTTTGAGTATACCTCGGTGTCGAGCACCAGCAGGTTGACGTTCTTGCCGGAAGCCGTGACATGGTCCAGGCCGCCGTAGCCGATGTCGTATGCCCAGCCGTCGCCGCCGACCGCCCAGACGCTCTTCTTGACCAGCATGTCGGCCACGGCGAGCAGGTTCCTTGCGTCCTGCGTATTGAGCGTCGTAAGCTTCTCTTTCAGAATGGAAACCCTCTGCCGCTGTTCGAAGATCTCTGGCTCGGTGTTCTGGCTTGCTTCGAGGATTTCGCCGATCAGCGTGCCGCCGATTTCGGCCGAGAGCCTGCGGACAAGCTCCTGCGCGAACTCCTCCTGCTTGTTGATCGAGATCCTGAAACCGAGGGCGAACTCTGCGGTGTCTTCGAAGAGCGAGTTCGACCACGTCGGCCCGAGGCCCTGCGGGTTCTTGCAGTACGGGGTCGTCGGCAGGTTGCCGCCATAGATGGATGAGCAGCCGGTGGCGTTGCCGATCACGAGGCGGTCACCGAAGAGCTGGGTCATCAGCTTGATGTACGGGGTCTCTCCGCAGCCGGCGCAAGCACCGGAGAACTCGAAGAGCGGCTGCTGGAGCTGCTGCTCCTTGATCAGCCTGGGGTTGATCTTGTTGCGATCGAACTCGGGAATGTCGATGAACCAGTTCCAGCAGTCACGCTGGGTTTCGCGAACCGGCGCCTGCTCATGCATGTTGAGCGCCTTTCGTGCCGGATTCGCCTTGTCACGCGCAGGGCAGACATTGACGCAGATCTTGCAGCCGGTGCAGTCCTCAGGGGCGACCTGGATGGTGTACCTCATGTCTTTCCAGCTCTGGGCCTTGGCTTCGATGCTCTGGAATGCTTCTGGAGCTCCCTCGAGGTGTTTCGGGTCGTACACCTTGACGCGGATGGCTGCATGGGGACAGGTGATGGTACACTTGCCGCACTCGATGCACAGGTCCGACTCCCAGACCGGGATTTCGAGGGCGAGGTTCCTCTTTTCGAACTGTGAAGTGCCGGTCGGATAGGTGCCGTCCACGGGCATCGCACTGACCGGGAGCCGGTCGCCGTCCCCGGCAATGATATTTGCGAGTACGTCGCAGACAAAATCCGAAGCATTCCCGACGATCGGCGCACGCAGCTCCTTCGTGCTGTCGGCCACTGAGCCGATGGTCACCTTGTGGAGGTTGGCCAGGGTGCTCTCGACGGCCTCGATGTTCTTTCTCACAACCTCTTCGCCCTTGTTGCCGTAGGTCTGGCGGATGGCGTCCTTGATCTTCTCGATGGCCTCCTCGCGAGGCAGGACCCCCGAGATGGCGAAGAAGCAGGCCTGCATGATGGTGTTGATGCGCTGCTCCATGCCGCTCTCATGTGCGACCTTGTAGGCGTCGATCGTGTACAGGTTTGCCTGCTTGTCGATCAGGTGCTGCTGCACCGGACGGGGAAGTTTGGACCAGACTTCGTCAGCGCTGTAAATCGAGTTGATGAGCAGCGTACCGCCCTGCTTCAGGTTTTTGGCGACGTCGATCATCTCGAGGAAGACCCAGAGGTGGCAGGCGACGAACTGCGCCTCGGTCACCAGGTAGGTCGACCTGATCTGCTCCGGGCCGAACCTCAGATGCGAGGTCGTGATGGAGCCGGCCTTCTTCGAGTCGTACACGAAGAATCCCTGGGCATAGTTGTCCGTGTTTTCGCCGATGATCTTGATCGAGTTCTTGTTCGCACCGACCGTACCGTCGGAGCCGAGTCCGTAGAAGAGGGCGCGGAAGACCGAATCAGGCTCGATCGAGAAGCTTTCATCCCAGGAGAGGCTGGTGCCCGTCACATCGTCGTCGATACCGACGGTGAAGTGGTTCTTCGGGGTGGCGCCGTCCATGTTGTCGAAGATGGACTTGACCATTGCCGGGGTGAACTCCTTGGAGGAGAGCCCGTAGCGTCCGCCGACGATCTTCGGCATGATCGTGCACCGGTCGCTCTGATAGGACTCGGCCATGGCGTTCACGACGTCGAGGTAGAGCGGTTCGCCCGAGCTGCCCGGCTCCTTGACGCGGTCAAGGACGGTTATGGCTTTCACGGTCGATGGCAGCGAAGCGACGAACGATGAGATGTCGAAGGGCCTGAACAGGCGCACTTTGACCAGTCCGAGCTTGTGGCCCTGCTTGTTCAGGTACTCGACGGTCTCGAGGGCCGTTTCAGCGCCCGAACCCATCATGATGATGACGCGGTCGGCGTCCGGGGCTCCGTAGTACTGGTAGAGCTTGTAGGAGCGGCCGGTCAGTTCGGCGAACTTGTCCATCGCCTTCTGGGTGATGGACGGGCAGGCGTTGTAATAGCTGTTGACGCTCTCGCGGGCCTGGAAGTAGACGTCCGGGTTCTGCGAGGTGCCGCGGATGATCGGTGCGTCCGGCGACATGCGGCGCATGCGGTGGGCGATGACGAGTTCGTCGTCGATCATGGCGCGGATCTGGTCGTTGGAAAGCACCTCGATCTTGGAGATTTCGTGCGAGGTCCTGAAACCGTCGAAGAAGTGCAGGAACGGCACCCTTGACTCGAGGGTCGCAGCCTGCGAGATCAGGGCCATGTCCATGACCTCCTGGACAGAGCAGGAGGCGAGCAGGGCGAAGCCCGTGCCGCGGACCGACATGACGTCGCCGTGGTCGCAGAAGATGGAAAGCCCCTGTGCGGCAAGGGATCGTGCCGAAACGTGGATGACGCAGGGGGTGAGTTCGCCCGCGATCTTGTACATGTTCGGGATCATCAGCAGCAGGCCCTGCGAGGCGGTGAAGGTCGTGGTCATCGCGCCGGTCTGCAACGCGCCGTGCACGGCGGCGGCGGCACCCGCTTCGCTCTGCATCTCGTCGACGAGAGGTATGGAACCCCAGATATTCTTGCGGTCCGATGCAGCCCACGCGTCGGAGTACTCGCCCATGGGGGAGGCCGGGGTGATCGGATATATAGAGATTACTTCATTGGTACGATAGGCGACATGAGCAAGTGCTTCATTCCCCTCCATTGTCTTGAATGTCCGGGTCATAAGATCAAAAACTGGATTATGATTTGATGGGACGTACACTGTCCTCGACCTATAAACCACGAAGGTACTGGAAAGTGTTCCAATCGCAGGTAAGAAAGCTTCGAGTGTGCTTTTTAAGATAGGAAAAAAACTGATATACTTCAATTCGGTCGACTTTTTGCCGGCAGGGGCTGTTGGCATCGATTCAGTATTGAACCAAGTACACCCGGAGGTTTTTTTTGGATAAATCAGGCAATGCCGTCGCCCCGGCACCGAAGCATTCAGAACAGGTCGTCTACGGCCGCAACGCCGTGGTCGAGCTTCTTCAGTCGAAGCCCGATACCGTCGAGAAGATCTACCTCCAGTTCAACACGGCACACCCCAAGCTCAAGGAGATCGTCATCACCGCAAGGCGGCTGAAGATCCCGTGCGGCAAGGCCCGGATGGAGAAGCTCACCGAACTGTCCGGCACCGCCAAGAACCAGGGGGTTTGCGCCCTCATCAGCAGCGTCACCTACTATGGGATCGAAGAGGTTCTGGCCGCACCGCGGAACACCGCACCGTTGCTCGTGATCCTCGACGGCCTCGAGGACCCGCACAACGTGGGAGCGATCGTCAGGACTGCGGAAGCGGTTGCTGCGGACGCGGTCATCCTGATCGAAGGGAAGGGGGCCCCGGTCAACGCCACCGTACACAAGGCTTCAGCCGGAGCGCTGTCGCACATGCGCGTCTGCAAGGTGAAGAGCCTTGTCAAGTGCCTCGACCTGTTGCGCGAGAAGGGGTTCCAGGTCGTCGCGGCCGATATGGATGCTGAAACGAACCACACCGACATCGACTGGTGCCGTCCGACAGCCCTCGTGATGGGTGCCGAAGGCAGCGGCCTCGGTTCCGAGACCCGGAAACGCTGCGACTCGGTCGTTCGCATCCCTATGGCCGGCTGCGTCGAGTCGCTGAACGTCAGCGTCGCCACAGGGGTGCTGCTGTATGAGGCGATGCGCCAGCGGCTGGGGTGATTAAAGCGATCGGTCAGATCCGTCAGATCGGTCCGATCCGACTGATTGGACCGATCCCTTCGCTCCTTTTCTTCTCCTTCCGAAAAAATGTTACCTTCATCTTCATGGATTTTATTACCTGAAACCCGTTAACCAGCTCTGTCATGAACTTTCCTGACAATCTTCGCTATACCAAGGACCACGAGTGGATCCAGCTTCTCGAAGACGGCGTCACCGCCGTGGTCGGCATCACCGACTTCGCCCAGTCCGAACTCGGCGACATCGTGTTCGTCGAAACCAAACCGGTCGGGACGAAGGTTGGCGCGCATGCGGTGTTCGGCACCGTTGAGGCGGTCAAGACGGTCGCGGACCTGTACGCTCCGGTCGCCGGCGAGATCGTCGCCGTCAACGAGGCGCTCGATGCGGCTGAAATCGTCAACAGCAGCCCCTACGGGGAGGGCTGGATCGTGAAGCTGAAGGTTGAAAGCCCGGATGCCGTCGCTGCCCTGCTTTCGCCTGCGGACTACCGCGCGCTCATCGGCGAGTAACAGTTTCAGCAACCGTATCCAGCACCATACGCATATGCCTTTTATTGTCAACACGGATGCCGACAGGGCGGAGATGCTCCGGAAGATCGGCGTCGGAAGCTTCGAGGAACTTGTCGTCGACATCCCGGAGGAGATACGCCTTAAGCGTGCCCTCGATCTTTTCCCGGCCATGGGGGAACCCGAGGTGCAACGCCTGCTCGAACAGCTTTCGATGAGCAACTCGAGCACCGCCGACCATGTGAGCTTCCTCGGTGGGGGCGCCTACGACCACTTCATCCCGGCCGCAGTCAAGACGATCTCCTCCCGCAGCGAGTTCTACACGGCCTACACGCCTTATCAGGCTGAAGTGTCGCAGGGCACCCTGCAGGCGATCTACGAATACCAGAGCATGGTGTGCCGCCTTTACGGGATGGACGTCACCAATGCTTCGATGTACGACGGCGCGACGGCCCTTGCCGAAGCGGCGCTTATGGCCGTCAACATCACCGGGCGCAACAGTGTCGTCGTGGCCGGCAAGCTGAATCCCTACGGGTACCAGGTGCTCGAGACCTACCTCGAAGCCTCCTGCGAGCGTCCGCTGGTGCAGAACGTCATCGAGGACGGCATCGGCAGCGTCGAGTCGCTGAAGTCGCTCGTCAACAGCGAAACCGCTGCGGTCATCGTCCAGCAGCCGAACTTCTACGGCCGCCTCGAAGAGGTTGAGGAGATCGGTCGCATTGCGCGCGAGCACGGTGCGCTGTTCATCGTTTCGGCAGATCCGGTGTCGCTCGGCATGCTCGAAGCCCCGGGGAACTACGGTGCCGACATCGCCGTGGGCGAAGGCCAGGTGCTGGGCAACGCCCAGAGCTTCGGCGGACCTTACCTCGGTATCTTTACCGTGAAGCAGCAGCATGTTCGCAAGATTCCCGGCCGCCTCGTCGGCATGACGAAGGACAAGGACGGGGCGGATGGCTTCATCCTGACGCTCCAGACCAGGGAGCAGCATATCCGCCGTGAGAAGGCGACCTCGAACATCTGTTCGAACCAGGCGCTTTGCGCATTGCAGGCGGTGGTCTGGATGTCTCTGCTCGGCAAGGAGGGCATCCGCGAGGTCGCGCAGCGTTCAGCCGCGAAGGCTCACTACCTTGCAGAGAAGATCGCCGCGCTTCCGGGTTACTCCCTTAAGTTCTCCGGCCCCTTCTTCCGTGAATTCGTGGTCGAAACCCCGGTCGCCCCGTCGAAGATCGTGGACGCCCTGCTCCCGAAGAAGGTGTTCGCCGGCATCGACCTCGCCCCGTTCGGCGAGAGCGGCCTGCTTGTCGCGGTCACCGAAAAACGCACCCGCGAGGAGCTGGATATGTTCGTGCAGGCGCTCGCCTCTTTGGCCTGAGCGCAGCCCGATTGAAAACATGAAAGGCCGCCCATATGGACGGCCTTTCATGTTTTCAGTGGATCGGTCAGATCAGACAGATCAGACAGATCAGACGGATTTGACCGATCAATACATCAAATCAGTCCCAGATTCAGCATCTCCTGCCTGACCAGCGCCTTGTTGGCATCCGACATCGCCACGAGCGGGAGGCGATAGACCTCTTCCACCATACCCATCTGCGACAGGGCATACTTGACCGGTACGGGGTTGCTCTCGATGAAGTTCAGCTTGAAGAGCCTGCGGTAGGTCCGGTTGATCGCACGGGCCTCCTCGAGGTTTCCGGCCTTCATGGCGTCCACGAGCCCCTTGACGGCCTTCGGTACCTCGTTTGCCGCGACGGAGATGACGCCGTCCCCTCCCATGGCCATGAACGGCAGGATCAGCGAATCTTCACCGGTCAGCACCGAGAACCTTTCGGGACGGCGCTCGATGAGCTCCGCGATCTGGTCCATATTGTCTGTGGCCTCCTTGACCGCGAGGATGTTGTCGAAGTCGTTTGCCAGACGGATGATCGTCTCTGCCGTGACATTGCTCCCGGTGCGTCCTGGCACGTTATAGAGTATGACCGGGATCGAGACTGCCTTGGCGATATGGGCAAAGTGCTGGTAGTACCCCTCCTGCGACGGCTTGTTGTAGTAAGGGGCGACGGAGAGGATCACCTGTGCGCCTGCCTTTTCGGCGTTGCGCGCAAGTTCCACCGCATGGTCGGTGGCGTTGGTGCCTGCGTGCGCGCCCACCATCATGCCGCTGCCGGCCTCTTCGAGAACGATCCTGATGATCTCGGTCTGCTCGGCGGTCGTCAGGGTTGGTGATTCGCCGGTCGTGCCGCAGGGAATGACGATATCGGTTCCGGCTTCACGCTGGAAGCGGACGAGCCGGCGCAGGGCGTCGGTGTCGATCGTACCGTCCTGTCTGAAGGGCGTTACCAGTGCCACGGCTGAACCGGTGATAAGGCGATTGGACATAAAACTCAGTAAATGATTGGTGTCGATGATCGATATTGCCGAATAATAAGGGAATCTTCCTGATTTTCTATGCCGAATTTCCGGCTTCGATCAGTTCGCCGGCAAGCTGCAGGGAGGCGGGCGAGATCGTTTGCCCGCTGATCAGCCGGGCGACCTCCTCAACCCGTTCGCTGCTCGCGAGGGGTACGACGCCGGTGACAGTCCGTTCCCCCTCGACCCGTTTCGAGACCGAGAGGTGCAGGTCCGCCATCGCTGCGATCTGCGGCAGGTGGGTGATGGCGATGATCTGATGGAGGCGCGAGAGCTGCTTCAGGCTGAAACCGACCGCCTGCGCCGCCTTGCCGCTGATGCCGGTGTCGATCTCGTCGAACACCAGGATCGGCAGGTGGGCCGCTTTTGCCAGCGCGCTTTTCATCGCCAGCATGACCCTCGAGATCTCGCCGCCCGACGCCACCTTGGCGAGCGGTTTCGGCGCTTCGCCGAGGTTGGTCGAGATCATGAACTCCACCCTGTCGAAACCGTTGTCGAAGGCTCGGTACCTCCGGCCTTCATGGGTGATATCCCCCTCGGCGGCCTCCTCACGGGTGATGTCGACCCTGAAGGCGCCATTGGGTATGCTGAGTTTCTGCAGCATACCCACGATCTCCCGTTCGAGCAGCACGGCCGCCCGCTGCCGCATACCGGACAAGGCAAGGGCGGTCGTCGAAAGCTCGGTCCGTGCCGTTTCGATCTCCTCCCTGAGCCGCACCGCATCGGCAGAGACATTCTCTTCGACGGCGAGTTCTTCGGCCAGCCGGTCCCGCAGTTCGAGCAGTTCCCCGACGCTTTTGCCGTGTTTTTTCGACAGGCGCTGCAGCATGAGCTGGCGCTCCCTCGCCTCCTCGAGGCGTTCCCGGTTGAACTCGATGCCGGAGGTGTAGCGTCCGGCGAAGCGGTTTGCCTCCTCGACCGATGCCATGGCGCCGCGCAGCTCTTCGAGGGATGGCTCGAAGCGCCGGTCGATCGAGGCGAGTTTCTCGAGTAGGTGCACCGAGGCTGAAAGGGATGCGTAGACGGAGTCATCGGATTCGTAAAGCTTCTCGCCGAGCTCCGTGCCGAGGCCGAAAAGGGTTTCGGCGTTCTCGAGCAGGTTGATCTCCTCGTCGAGCGCGTCCTCCTCTCCTTCGACGAGGCCGGCCGATTCGAGCTCCCGGTACTGGAACTCGATGAAATCCCTTTTGTCACTCAGCGCCTCCGCCCGGCGCAGCAGATCTTCGAGCGTCCGCCGAAGCTGGCGGTACTCCTGCAGCATCTCCCGGTATCGAGCCGCCTCGCCGTGGAGCTGCCCGAAGCCGTCGAGCATGCCGGTGTGGGTTTCCGGGTGCAGGAGGAGCTGGTGGTCGTGCTGCCCGTGAAGGTCGACGAGCTCCCGCCCGACCTGCCTGAGCAGGGTGAGGGGGCATGGCGTATCGTTGATGAAGCTGCGGGACTGGCCGCCGGCGGCGATATCCCGGCGCAGGATGAGTTCGGGAGTGCACTCGATACCGGCCTCTTCGAGCAGGGGGGCGACCGTGTCGTAGTGGCTGCCGGTGAAGGTCGCCTCGATGACCGCCTTCGCGGCGCCTGCGCGCACCAGTTCGGCGCTCGCCCGTTCGCCGAGCACCATGTTCAGCGCACCCATGAGGATCGATTTGCCCGCCCCGGTTTCGCCGGTGATGATCGTCAGGCCCGGAGCAAAGTCGACCGACAGTTCGCCGATGAGTGCGAAATCCCTGACGTAGAGGCTCTGAAGCATGTATCGGGAGAGGTTTGGAGTGCCAGGACAAACTTTCCTGAAGATACGGCGAAATCGTTGTGTTTGAAACATGCCCGGGCCGAAGCCGCTCACTCAGCGGGCAAGGGTGACGTTTCCTGTCGAGCTGTACCGGGAGCCGTTGAATCCTGAGGCGTTCATGGTCACACGGTAGACGCCTGGGGGAGCAAGGACGCCGCCATCGTTGCTTCCGTCCCAGAAGAGCAGCGCGACGGGCCCGGCAGGGGTGCCCGAAGCGAGCCGCCTGACTTCGGCGCCGAGCAGGTCGTAGATCGTGACGGCCAGCTGGTAGGAGCCTGCAGGCAGGTTCACCGTGATCCTCAGCCGGTCATCCCTCATGTCTCCGTTCGGAGAGAATGGATTCGGTGACAGCAGGAGCATCTCTTCGCTCCTCGACGGCGGGATGTAGACAGAGTTGACTTTTCCCGGTGTACCGCCGAACTCTGTATCGGCAGACGAGCTCCAGCTCAGGGGGGAGTCGGAGGTCAACAGCGGGTTGAGCTTCTCCAGCGAGATGCGTTTGGTCGCCTTGTTGGCCGGGTTATGCCACAGCGAAGTGTAATTGACCGAATCGACCACTGCGCCCCTGCCGTCGAGCAATCTTACACAGTCGCCGTCGTTGTTCAGGTCGAAGGTGGAGTGGTTACTGTCCAGGAAGATCTTCACGTCGGTAAGACCCGTTAAGTAAGTGTAATAGGCGACCAGCCTCGAAGTGGCGACGATGCCGCCCGTTTCAGGGGCGATCACGGCGTATTGCCCCGGCCCGATGGTGTTGGACCCGCCGGCGGGCGCGAAATAGTATCGGTGGTACGTTCGGGTGACAGGGGCCGGTCGGTCGGCGATGCTCCATCCGGTCAGGTCGATGGGCGTCGTTCCGGGATTGTAGATCTCCACGAATTCAGTCTGGTCCGGAATGGTGTCCTTTGAATCCTTCAGGGGGTCGAAAAGGATTTCGTTGATGACCGGCGTGGCGATCCCGACCTGCAACGGAAGGGTCTCCGAAATACTCCCGATCCCGGGGTGCTCCCTGCACCCGGCGACCGACAGCATGAACACGACAAAAAGATGGTGGGGGCGCATCTTCTTACTGTTATGGTGTGTCGATGTCTGATAGTCACTGCGTCGGCAGGGGACGGCTCGATGGCGGGTGGGGGGAGAGCCGGTCACGATGCCTCGGAAAACGGAAACCCGCGGGATCCTCCTGGAAACCGCGGGTGAAAATCAGGCCTTCTGCTCCTTGTCGGGAGCTTTTTTCGGCTCCTCAGCCTTTTTTGGTTCCTCTTCGACGGCCTTGTTGAACTCGTCGGTGAGGTTGCTCTGGGCCTTCTTGAACTCCTGGATGCCCTTGCCGAGGCCGCGGGCGAGTTCAGGAATTTTTTTCGGTCCGAACAGCAGCAGGACGATAAGCAATATGAGCAGGATTTCCTGCCCGCCTAATCCAAACATGTGTATTTCTCCGGAAAATTGTAAGTGAGGCGTACTGATCCTCAAGCTTGTATATAATCAAAGCGCGCGGTCAAATCAAGCGTTTTGGTTTACGACCCCTTCGCCCTGGCGATGGCTGTTTCTCCGGCGACGGTTTTGTCCCCGACAGCCACGCAGGCGCCAACACCTGGCGGGAGGACGATGTCGACCCTTGAACCGAACTTGATCATGCCGAACCGGTTGCCGGCGGCCACGGGGTCGCCCTGCTCGAGCCGGCAGACGATCCTTCGCGCGAGGAAGCCCGAAACCTGGCAGAACCAGATCCGGCCGAAGCGGCAGTCGATGCCGATCTCCATGCGTTCGTTGTCGGTCATGCTCCGGTGGTCGAAAGCCATGAGGAACTTGCCGGGGTGGTAGGCCAGGTGCGTGACCCTTCCGCTCACCGGTATCCGGTTGACATGCACATTGAAAGGGGACATGAAGATGCTGATGAGCGTGGACGGCTGCCCGGTAAGGGGGTGGTCGACGGTCTTGACCAGCAATACCTTGCCGTCGGCAGGGGCGAGGATCGAGCCGGGGTCGTCAGGCGACCGGCGCTCGGGGTCGCGGTAAAAGTAGAGGGAGAAGGCGATGAAGATCACCGCAGCGATCGAAATGGCCGCTCCGACTGCGGAGTGGATCCAGATTCCGGCCGCAATGACGAGGGTGCAGGCCGCGGTCGTTCTGATGACGCTGTCTTTGCCGTACTGGGTTGTGCGCATAGGCTTTCTGTTCGTTTCCAGAGGGT
>Ga0326732_1000197_pt1 | contig 14672 bp, 17 predicted proteins | sample MHFSIPfraction_4_FD_207644 | JGI IMG/M metagenome (GOLD analysis project Ga0326732, IMG submission 207644) | Lab enriched peat soil microbial communities from Michigan Hollow, Ithaca, NY, United States - MHF12FN SIP fraction | ecosystem: Environmental > Terrestrial > Soil > Wetlands > Peat...
ATGTCTGACGGAAGCGGATCAGGGCATTATCAAATCCTGGATGCCCGGAAGCTTATAAAGTAGGTGGCAAAGCTTAGGACGCCACTACTTCGAAGATACAGATCGACGAATCATGAGCCAAAATCATCGAACCTGGAACTACCAGTCAATGAAAAACCCACTCCCAGTTTGTCAAACGATCCCGCCAGCATTGATGCACAACAGAGCGCTTCCGACCCCTTCCCTGGAATTACGGACGAACGGTAACGGGAAACTCTCCCCCATCATGCTTGACCTGCTAGGCTTGTTAGACCACCTCCCTGATTTTCATAGGCCAAAAAGCAAGACCGTGAATTGATCGTGATCTGTTGATGAGTACATTATTATTTAAGCCAAAAGGGTAAAACACCTGAAAGACATTCATGCGGTCAAAACATTTGGGACGACATGAACGATGCGGGGAGTCTGGAAGGAGACCTGCTCATCGTCGACAGGACCATCGAACCGCTGAACAATCACGCCGTGATTGCCAGGATCAACGATGAGCAGACCGTGAAAAGGTCGGGGATCTATACGGAGGCGGCCTCCCTCGTTCAGGAGCATCCGGGCTCCAAACCGATTGTAATCCCGCCGGTGATGGATTTCAGAACACCGAGGGTTGTAACGTACGTGATCAGAAAAACAGCATGAGCAAATTGCGAAAATACTGGTTTCCAGCTAAGCAATATGGATGGGGTTGGGGGTTTCCTGCCACATGGCAAGGCTGGGCCGTGTTAGTAGGCTATTTGCTTCTACTTGTTGCCGGCTTTCCGCTCATCGCCCTCAAGGTCAACGTGATATTCTATGTTGTCTACGTGGACATCCTGTCAACCATCCTCGTAATCATCTGCTGGTGTACCGGAGAACCAACACGCTGGCGATGGGGGAAGCGTGACGACGAACACCTTTAGCCAATGAAGAAGCGGCGTTGAAGCGGTTACGGATCAGCAATGAGGAACGGTTACTCATGCGGGACTGCGGGGACGTGGCTACGTTGCTACAATTTTCTAAACATAACTCCGCTCAGGACTTATGTTATCCATCCCTTGCACGGTGCTTTGGGAATCCTCAAAACTGAGCGCACTTAGGCATACCTTCACTACTAATGCTCGAGCGTTGTAAGCATCGGCAACAGTCGGCTGAGGGCTTCCTCAGGTCCGAGAAGTCTGGGGGTTAATCTGGCAGGGCACTGATTCGACTCCTCAGGCGTCCCGGTCAAAGCTCCTACCTGAACTTCAACGTTGGAAAAAATCGCATTTCTTTTGAAAGAAACAGGTCAGCAGGCCCGTATTAACTTATAGGAAGCCGAGGAATCAGCTTCTCACTTGACTAACTCATAACAGGATAGATATGAAAAAGACTCTGAATTACGGTGTTCTCGTTGCTTTTGCGATGAGTGGTGTATTTGGCGGTGTTTCCTTTGCAGCTGACACAGCTACCCCTGCCAAGCCAGCGGTAAAGACCGAGATGAAAGCAGCTCCTGCTCCCGATACCAAGACTGAAGAAAAGACCGAGACCAAAACGACAGAAACGCCTGAAGTGAAAGTCGAAAAGAAGACTGAGACGAAGACTACCACGAAGAAAGCAGCTGCCAAGAAAGCTGCGGCCAAGAAAGCCGCCGCCAAGAAAGCTGCTGCTAAAAAGGCTGCGGAAGAAAAAGCTGAACCGAAGGCTGAGAAGGCACCCGAAGCAGGCAAGTAAGCATCTCCTGTCAGGACACTCCGCTTTACATTTTTATCAGAAAGGCCCCATCTTGCGAAGGGGCCTTTCTTTTTTGATGAAGCAACCGGTGCCTGAGACGTCCACATCTAACCGCTGCAAGAACGCAACTGTCAATAAACTGCCCCTGAACACACAACTCGAGAGCGTCAGACCAAAACACCCTGCATCTCCGGAGTGGGCTGGTTTCATCCGGTTGCGCTCTCCATGGGAAAATGCAACCTGAATCCCCAATCGGAAACGCTCAGATCCGCATAGATATTGACGTTTTGATCCAGAACGAAATGACTGTAGCCGAACAATCCTGGCCCGATCTGCAAACGGTCGGCAAGACAAAGCGCTTCGAATAGGCGGTACCCCACTGAAACCACTACAGGGTAAATTTTTCCATCCGAGATCGCTTGGTCAAGATCCACAATAGCATTCTCATCTACCATGTTCATAATTCCTCCTACGTTGTAAGCTGACTCAAGGTTTCCATGTACAGATACGGCAACTACGACAGGGGTACTAGAACGGCGCGCTGAACTATCGGGGATACGCCGGATGTGGGGAAGGTCGATCAGGTGAAGGGGACCTTGGGGGCATCAGAGGATCTGCTCAATGGAACCCACCGGCACATTTCATAGTTCCTCGAAAATCAGCCAAATGAGGCATGTCATGGCCCTCCGGGACGCCACTGAACACCAAAATGCACTGCTGGAAATACTTACCGGACGACGAAAGATCTTGGGGAATTTCATGCCGGAGAGCACACAACAAAAGCACCACGAAAGGTTGCGTGAGTAGCATACGAATCGGCGATGAACGAACGCGGGCTTCTCCAGCTCCCGTAAGATTGTGAGTTCAGCGAGTGGTACAGCTTCGGACACTGGAACCGGGATACGGGGAAACAACTTCCGGGTGGTTTTCGGTGTCGGAGATGCCGACTGTTAGCAGGACCGGCATTTGAGGGTTTAGAGGTGCATCCAGGAAATTGCTTGCGCAACCTAGCCTGCGTCAAGCGCGAAGGAAAAAACCATCCCGTATATTGCTCATGCTCTTTCGATGACTAACTTATTACTTAAGCCAATCGGGTAAAGCATCCGAAAGACACTTATTCGGTCAAAGCGTCTGGAGATAGTATGAAGGATGCGGGGATCCTGGAAGGAGATCTGCTCATCGTTGACCGAGCCATAGAGCCGCAGAACAATCACATCGTGATTGCCAGCATCGACGATGTGCAAACGGTGAAGCGGTTGCGAATCAAAGAGGGGGCTGTCTCGCTCATACCAGGCAATAAGAAATATCCCGAGATGCAGATCACAACTGAGATGGATTTCAGGACGCTGGGCGTGGTAACGTGGGTGATCAGGAAAACAACATGAAGAAGGTAGTGGAACGTCTACGCGAATGGCTTACAAAAAATAAAATATTTTTTGAAACCGCCGCAGCGACCTTATTGTCGATAATGGCAATTGTATTTTCTTTTGCGCAATATTATACGACATCTAAACAAACCGAACTTTTAGCGCTCCAGACAAAAATCACTGAGTCAAACGCATTACCGCAATTTGAGTTCAAATTTGATCAAAAAGCAAATGACTCAGTCAGCCGTTACAGAGATGATATTTTAATTATAAAAAATAAAGGCGGTCCCATATACAGCTTTGCTGTTGAAGCAATATCATTCATAAGTATTGACGTAATAGCCAAAGATAAACTTAATAATTCACATACAGAAATACCCATCCTTGAATACTACGACAAATCCGTCACCACCCATGCGCTTACAGGCACGCTCGTAACCTTGATCAATCTTCGCAACAAAGATAGAATATCAAAACTATCAACCAAGCTCTCTTCATGTTTAAAAAATAACAACACAAAACATGTATCTATAAAAGAAAAGACTGTGATTCATCTATACTATTTAGACATACTGAATAGATCACATCAAGAATATTATATGGCTGATCAACCGTATGGAGCATTTCGAATTAACAATTCCTTAGGACATAGCATATTTATATTATGGAAACATGATAAACCCAAAAATATATCAGACCTCAATGCTAAAGATTTATTAGACAGAGCCCCTCAAAAACAAACAAAAAACAAGCAATCATAGCCAGCACATATAATCTACATCAAGAATATGTGGCTCCAGACGCTGGGGGCGTCGAGGCGGGTGATTAGAATAGCTGAGCATAAATGAATATCATGACTCCCATTAATAATAAGGCATAAATCAAGGTATCTTTATCATAGTAATTTCTACCGATGTAGGAACATCTGAATCATCATCGAGAAATATTACATAACCATCTGCTTTTGCACCATACTTATCAAGTTTTAACATTCCAACACCACAATCATTATTAATATCGTCTTGATGTCTAAAGTTATAGTAAATTAATCTTGACGGTGTCACCGTCCCCTTGATTTTAACAGAGTAGTGAGAATCATTATCTTTTGACTCTCCCCATAACCTTTTACCAAACTGTTTAATTATAACTGTTTCGCTCCAATCCTCAGGCCGATTCTTATAGACAGTACGATATTCCCCGGCTACATTTGGCGACAAACCAATCCTCATGGATTGACCATCATAGAAAAACATTTTAAATAAATGATTCGCAACACCAGCAAGAGCTGCAACAACAAGTCCGCTTATTATAGCAACAAAGTCCATATTATCCCCGAGATAAACCGCTAACAATCTTATTCGCGGCTAGTTAAATCAGCTATTTTTTTCTTTTTTCCGTCTTGCAACTTCTACTTTAGCAAGAAGCAACATTTGCGTCCCCATTACTACGGACCAGCACTCGCGAATTGAGACACTCAGTATTAAATACAAAAATACTTTAATAAAATAATAAGTTAGAACACAACTATCACCAGGCCAAACAGAATCGAATATATCAAGTCCAGCAAGCCCCCAGCCAACCAAGGTGACTATTAAACTCAATATTGATGACAGCAACACATATGCATACTCTGCTATGCCACCATCATGGTAACCTGTAAATTCCTGTATCTCATCTGTTGACAATAACGCAAGAGCATTGCCCGACCACGCAAAAGATAAACCAATCAATATACCAACAGTCGGAAGTAACAAACCTTTTGACGCTTCATATAAAGAAAGCGGAACAACACCTGCGAGCAAGAACGAAACTAATACATGAAACAATAGCCACTTATCATAAAAACGCTTATAGCCATTACGAAAAAACCATTTCCAGTATTTAACCATTTCCATCTCTTCGGATTTTTTCATACTCAGACCTAACTTGATTTACAACATTCTGAAAAGCGGATAACCCGATATCCAAAAATCTAATAACCGCAGGATTTCCCTGCAAATAACTCCTCACTTTCCGGCCATCTTTTTCATACCGTAAATCAGCATAGCCGTTATTACCGGTACTTGCAGCAGACCTCGCTATATTAGCCACACATTCCTTATTCAAATTAGAACCAGCAACAGATACTTTTCCAGCTGCAGCATTTGATGCGACAACAAATTTCTCTAATGGTCGTTGAAAATCCTCCTCTACATCCCATGGATTTGGCAAACCGAAATCAATATTAAATTTACAAACTGTATATGAAGAATTTACTGCCTTTATAAAATCATCTGGATCTGATATTTCAATTACATCCACCTCATATCCTTTCTCCTGAATTGACTCATTCCTGTTTATTAGCTTTTTGAGCTGAAAACCAATCGATTTAACTTTTTGAGCCAAAGCAGACTTTTTTGCTATCGCAATAACCTGATATTTTAAGTCCAAAAAAACATGCGTATATGGTGCTGTATCATAATCCATCTCAGTAAAATCACCAGTCAAATCGTCATAAATCGGGTGTGTTGTTTTTGTCGTTTTTCCAAATGCAAAGTAAATTGAATTCTCGTCAATTGCTTTAACATTACCAATATGCCATGTATGCCCTTTACGCAACTCCCCATGAGGCATTGACAAAATAATTTCTCTTAACACTTTTGCCTTTGAAATCTCACCATCAAATAAATCAACCTGCCTTGGCAAATACAGCTTAATTCGAAATAGATGTAGCTCCATCATATTTTTTTGTTATTTAACATTTTGCTGAAGATACGTAATCTCTATTAACTGTTTTTGTAATCTTGTTATACCAGCTATCGTCTTACCCGATCACAGACTCCAGATCTCAATCACATCCGCCCGATCGATGCCCAAGATGTTCGTGTTCATTCGCTCGAAGCTGTTATGGAATTCGCGCAATGCCATGAAACGCTTGGCCAAGGTGACGTCAGAAAATTTATAACGAAGCCCGACAGCAGGTTGCCCATCCACCTCGATACCGATCAGGCCCGACTGACGGGCATATTCCACTAAGGCAACCTGGACCAGAGAATGAAAGTCCTGCATTTCCTCCATCGTTTAAAGTTGAACCGAAGACCTGCGTTACAGTTTATGGATTACACACCTTGCAAGGCACATACCCCGAGCTGATCGCGGCCTCCCTATTGCTGAACACCTTTGTACAGTGTGGGCAGTCGTGGTAACGACAGCCAGGCGCATGGAACTTATGGGTGTTTGAGTTCCCGTGGTGGGCAATACCAGCTTGGAGTGACGTGGCGAGGTTCAGAGAGGCAACCAGGGCTACCAAAACCAGCAAAAATCGTGGTAACGTGCGAAAAGGGGCAGGCAACATATCACGAGGAGCTTGGGGTTCAGTAAGGGCACTGCGGGTACTACTCTGGATACAACTACAGCAAATATACGGAAAGCATTGTAAATAATAGGGATTAAAGCGAGCAATAACATGCGACTCTAAGCTGCAGCAAGTTCATCTTTCGATGTTTTTTCGGTAACGAACGCTCGCAAGCGGAAGAATCAATATTTTTTCCATTGCTTTTTCTTCCACCTTTTATAACTTACCTTGTCCTTAAATCAAAAACACTTACCACTGATGCCGGAAGACTCCAACAGCCTATCTCATGATTTTGTCCAACTCGCCCGACTTTCGCTTTCTGGACGAGACCAGGATGTTCAGGCATATCTACACCGAATAGCGCGAAAGCATCGAGAATCTGACCCGGTGATGTCACAGTCCATAATCAACCTGCTTCGCGAGGCACCAACGCGTTCTTCACCTCTTCGTAAAATCACGGAAACGGCTGTACCTGTTGACACTGATTCGCGTTTTCAGCTTCTAAGAATTGAGCCCAAACCTGAACTACCTCATGAACCTGTTTATTCACAGGAAGTAAGTAAAATATTGAATCAAATTATTGAGGAGCGGCAACGAATTACCGATCTCTTCGAGGCAGGATTAGAACCAACTCGAACTGTATTATTTACCGGCAAACCTGGCGTCGGGAAAACACTTGCTGCTCGATGGATATCGCGTCAACTTAATAAGCCGCTTTTAATTCTTGATTTATCCGCAGTCATGAGCAGCTATCTTGGCAGAACAGGCTCAAATCTGCGTCATGTTCTAGACTATGCAAAAACGATGAATTGCGTTCTCCTTCTTGATGAGCTTGATGCAATTGCAAAGCGAAGAGACGATACTGGAGAGATTGGAGAACTTAAACGCCTTGTAACAGTCTTACTTCAACAACTGGATGACTGGCCATCAACAAGTCTTCTAATTGCTGCCACAAATCATTCAGAACTATTGGACCCGGCCATCTGGCGTCGCTTTGAACAAACAATTGATATCCCAATACCAACAAGAGAAGGAATCAATGCCTTTATCAAATCCTTGTTATCTGGAAAAATTAATAAATCTATTGAGTGGTCAGAGATTCTATCTATAAGCTTTACAGGTAAATCATTTAGCGATATCGAAAAAGCAATCAATACTGCTCGACGCGCTGCTGCTTTGAGTGGAAAATATTTGGAAGATCATCTCCCAGAGATATTAAAAATGGACAACCGCCCCAAAGAGGATCGAATTCGACTAGCAGTTGAGTTGGTCAGATATGGATTATTATCACAACGCCGTGCACATGAACTTACCGGTGTGGCTCGAGACACAATACGCGCCAAAACAAATTATGATAATAACTTAACTCAAAGCTGATCATAACATGGATAATAAAAACTTTTTACTGGGAAAGGGAGAGCGACTCACAGAAGATATTACAGTAAAGTCAAGAGGGGGACCAAAGGAGCATCCTTACAGCTTCAAAGAAGCAAGAACTCGGCTATTACCTATGCTAGCTGATACTGTAACCGCCGTTGATGACCTACCAAGTGATGCTTGTCCACAAGATCAAGCGGTTATTTCCATTGTCCTTAATCCAGAGTATCTCGCCAAGTCATACTTTCCGAATAATTTGTTCAAAGAGATTGGGGTTGAGATTGTGGGTAGCCGGCCAAAAAAGCTGACACCTGAAAAACGATCAAAAAATCGTGATGCCGTTGAAACGATATCCACAGAACTATTCGCCAGAGGTTCAAGAAGTGCAATTCGTAACTGGAGTCAGAACATTGTCGACTGGAGTGGCTCAAGCAACAATGAAGCCGAATTGATCCGGATTGAGGAAATTTCTGCTCCCGAGCCTAAAAAGAAAATCAAAGGAACGATTCCAAATCATGGGCAACTGCCTATTGAAGTTGTCCTTCATGCAGATGAAATTGAGTCTCAAACGTACGTTCTTCAAGAGTTTGCAAATTATCTCGTCCATAGAAACTTACCAGCTAATTTCGGTCGAAAGTTTTTTGCGAAAGGTTTGTGCTTTATAGAGATCGACGCACCAGCTGAACGAGTGGAGGAAATAGCTCAATTCTCATTTGTCCGAGCCCTCCGCCAAATGCCAGAACTTCGACTACTTGAGCCCCCTGTTCGCTCTTCAAATATACCAATAACAGCGCCAGAACTTCCATCCCAATCCCCAATTTCAACAGATATTCGTGTGGCGATTTTTGATGGCGGAATTCCGGAAGGCCATCCTCTTACAGAATGGGCTAATCATTATGAATTTCCAGATATGGGCGCAGCACCAGCCGAGTATTTAACTCACGGTGTTGGAGTTACTTCAGCGGCATTATTTGGTCACATAAATCCTCGGGAACCACTACCAAGACCTTACTGCCATGTGGATCACTTCCGTGTCTTGGATGATAATCCTGATTATGATTCACACGAACTATACGAAGTTCTTGATCGCATTGAAGGAGTTTTAGCAGAGCAAGAGTACGATTTTGTAAGCCTCAGTTTAGGGCCTCACCTGCCAATTGAAGATGATGATGTTCATGCATGGACAGCCGTTCTTGATTCCTACCTATCTCGCACATCTACACTTGCCGCAATTGCTGTCGGTAACGATGGGGATAGCGATCCCATCCTTGGGCTCAATCGTATTCAGGTCCCGTCAGACTGCGTCAACGCTCTTGCCATAGGAGCTTGTGACACACCAGATACCAATTGGCAACGTGCGCCATATAGCTCAATAGGCCCAGGAAGAAGTCCTGGCTTAATCAAGCCCGATCTAGTAGATTTTGGCGGCGTTACAGATCGACCATTTCTTGTATTCGGATCAGAACTAACACCTACGTTATCGGCTACTGGAGGCACATCCTTTGCGACGCCAAGTGTAATTCGTATTGCGTCTGGTATTCGTGCGCATTTTGGATCAAGCCTTAATCATCTTGCAATCCGTACACTTCTAATTCATACATCAGAAAAAAGCGATCATGATAACAAAGATGTGGGATGGGGAAGAGTTGCTAGACACTTGAACGACATAGTGCTTTGTGATGATGACTCCGTTCGAGTTGTTTACCAAGGAGAGATTTCTCCAGCCAAATACGTACGTGCATCTATACCGCTACCATCTGGTCTTATCAAAGGGATGGTTTCAATCAAAGCAACAATCTGTTATAAATCACAAACCGATCCCCATCACCCAAGCAATTACACAAGAGCTGGACTTGAAGTCACGTTCCGGCCTCATGATGAGAAGTATAGCGGTGACAATCAAGTTCATCCAAATACAAAAAGTTTCTTTGGTTCATGCGGAACAGGGGCATCAGAAGAAGAATTAAGAAGAGACGCTTGGAAATGGGAGAATTGCCTCCATTCGTCTATTAATATGCGAGGATCTTCACTAAAAAATCCCTGTTTTGATATTCACTATAATGCTCGAATTGAAGGTCAAAATTTTGCTCCTGATGAGAAACTTCCATATGCTCTTGTGGTAACTGTTCAGGCAAAAAGCATCAAGGATCTCTACGATCAGATTGTGAGAAATTATGCTACTCGCATTGAACCACTAAAGCCGATCATTGAAGTACCATTGAGAACTCAATAGATAACTTTCAACATTTATCAATTTCACGCCCCTCCATGAGCTGGCTGCAGCTAAGACTCCCGTTCAGTCAGCCGCAAAGCATGAGGAGCCGTCATACCAACTCGCCCGAAACACCTATCGCGCCAATCTTCAGGCTGTCAAGATAATCCGCCCAGGCCTGCATCATTCTCCGACGCTCATCAAGGTGCTTCGAGCGATTGTAGGCCTCACCCAGCCTATCAGGAACACGGTGCCCAAGCTGTGCCTCAATGGCATCAGGGCTGAAGCCAAGCGTCTCGTGCAGCATGGTCCTGGCTGTTGCCCTGAAACCGTGGCCGGTCACAGTTTCACCATCCCACCCCATCGTTCGAAGAGCCTGGTTCACTGTGTTCTCACTCATTACCCTCGATGCAGCGCGGCCAGGAAACACATAATGGCTTCTGCCTGTAAACGGATGCAGTTCCCTCAACACAGAGACAGCTTGATGAGCCAAGGGAACAGTGTGGACCTGTCCCTTCCGACGCGCCTTCTCCTTGGGACCAGCTTAGTATCCTCGATCGGCAACTGCCACTCGGCGCCGTCAAGATCGACATCTGCCCACTTCGCATTCCGGAGCTCCCCGGGACGAACAAAAAGCATGGGTGCCAGTTGCAAAGCACAATGGAGTACTAGGGGACGTTGTACAGTAAGCGAAGTAGTCATATATCAGAGCGACAGTCCTTGGCAACGTTTATGACTGGGGCTCGCGAAGATATCCCCAATCAGCTGTTACCGGAATCACGTATGACTTGCGGATAAGAGAATGAGCGTTTCATTTGATCCGAGAAGTCAGGCGGCTCTGCATGGGATACTGCTTCGGGCTCATATACTTCCCCTTCTCCGACGGTTGTGAGCAATAAATATGAGAAGAAACCAACTGTGGGCGGGTTCGGCTTCCGGAGATGCGGAGATGACAGCGGGAGAATGAGAAACCAGCCGTCGACTCTGTGGCAGCGAAAACGAGCCTGGGTCGGCAGAAATATGCACCGGTGCGTTTCGTAAACGACGTCAGCGACAAACGTGGTTGTGGGGATGGGGGGAAAAATGGGCAAAAAAAAGGCAAGCCCTCATACTGACGGACCTGCCTTAAAGTGGAGATGGCGGGACTCGAACCCGCGTCCAGAACATTGCTCGATGCAGTCACCACACTCATCTCCGGTGATTGATTTTTCGTGGACCGGTTACATCGCCGGCAACGGTCGGTCCCTTATCCCTCACAGATATTCACACGCCCCAGTGGGCCTGAACGTATGAAGCTTACTTGCGCGAACTCGAAAGCTCAAGCGCGGGTTATGCCATCCAGCGCCTTCAGAGTAAGCGCATTCACCGCTGGACGATGGCGTCTGTGTTAACTTTTGTTAATCAGGCAGCCATTGCATACGAATAATCGTCTGCATCTATTTGGTACATAGACTTCTTTAACGAGTCCATCCATGCTGAAACTCGGAGTGCAACGACATCTCACACCTATCCTGTCGAAAGCCTGTCATCCCCAGTAAAGTCAAAGAACCGTGCCCGTGCACGTCGGGTTATAGATAACCTTTCATGCGAACATTATCAAGAACAATGAATGCCGATCAATTCGTTCCGTAACCGATCTCAGTTCATGCCCGGCAGCTCCGGCGAATTGGCCACATAGCAGTACTCCCCTCCTTTCGAGCGCACGGTCCGGCTCCACATCCGCTCATATTCGTCGCTGAAGATCAGGTCACTCGACCCTTCCGCCATGTACCATGATCCCTCCTCGAACTCCTCTTCGAGCTGACCGGAACTCCAACCTGCGTACCCGAGGAAGAAACGCACCTCCGAAGGCCTGATCACGCCGGTGTTGATCAGGTAGCTGAGCTGCTCCTTGTCCCCGCCCCAGAACAGCCCGGGCAGGATCTCCTGGGCGCCATCGACGACGTCGCCGCGGGAGTGGAGGAAGTGCACGGTGTCCACCTGGACGGGACCGCCCATGTGCAGGGGCTCATCTATTTCATCGAAGCCGGTAATAGCTTCGCAAACCTTGAACTCCATCGGACGGTTCAGGATGAAACCGAGGGAGCCCTCCTCGTTATGCTCGCAAATGAGCAGCACGGTGCGCTTGAAGTTCGATTCAAGCAGGTTTGCCGAAGCAAGCAGCAGCTTGCCGGTCTTGAGATGTTCGAATTCGTTCAGCATGCGTTACGTTTTTTTCTGGAGCCACTCGAGCACTTCCGTGGCGTGAGTTTCCGGTTTGACTTTCGGCCAGACCTGTTCGATGTTCCCCTTTTCATCTATCAGATAGGTCACCCGGTTCGTACCCATGTATTCCCGGCCCATAAACTTTTTCATCCCCCAGACTCCGTATGCTTCGACAATGCCTTTCCCTTCGTCCGATACGAGCCTGAAGGGGAGCTGGTATTTGTCGGCGAATTTGCGATGCGCTTTTTCGCTGTCGACGCTCACGCCGAGGACCTCGACACCAGTCTCACTGAAATTTGGGAAATTGTCCCTGAATGCGCAAGCCTCCTTTGTACATCCCGGTGTATCGTCCTTGGGATAGAAGTAGAGGATCACTTTCCTTCCCAGATACTCTCCGAGGGTCACCGTCTTGCCGTCCTGGTCCCGGGCCGTAAAGTCAGGAGCCTTCTGGCCAGTCTGCAGTAATGCCATGTCCGTATGGGGTTGTGGTTGTCAATTCGTGCTTCTGTGGAAAAAAAATACGGATTATCGACTAAAAGTTTCGCCGGTTACATGATGAACCATCAGGCTGATTGCAACAAGAGTGTGACGAGGCCTCCATGCTTTGCCGAAAGCGTTATCTTTGAGAACTAACTGGATAGACTCCGCGTTTTTTCAGCGAATTTCCCCGGCTCCCTCCTGAGCCACGGAAACAACCATTACCAGAACCGATCATCGACGCCATGAAGCCCTACTCATATTGCCCGCATTGTACCACGCCTCTCAACAAGTCCTTCGTAGACGGCCGCGACCGGATGACCTGTCCCCGATGCGGCTGGATCAACTATGTCAATCCGTTGCCTGTAGCCGTCGCGTTGACGGTGAACCGCAACAACGAGCTGCTGGTCATCCGACGTGCTCATGAACCTGCATTCAATGAGTGGGCCCTTCCCGGCGGTTTCCTCGAAGCCGGCGAAAAGCCCGAAGAGGGCTGCCTGCGTGAGCTGTATGAGGAAACATCGCTTGAAGGCCGTATCGAGGGGCTCATCGGAGTGTACCACAGGGAATCCGAGCTGTACGGCTCGCTGCTGGTGGTCGCCTACCATGTCGCCGCAGCGCATGAGAACATCAGCATCAACCACGAGGTGTTCGAGGCGGGCTTCTACACGCCTGACCGTCTGCCGCCGGTAAGAATCCCGCTTCACCGGCAGATCATCGAGGAGAGCCGCTGGTCCGGGACCCTGATAACCTGAACACCTCGCTCCTGTGTCAGGAGTCGTACACCGTAGTCTTCAGTGTTATGCCGGGCTACTGGGGAAGACCCTGAGTCCGAAAAAGGGCAGAACGGCAAGCATGTGGTCCATGATATCCGCCTGGACCGATTCGAAGGGAACCCACTCTTTTTCCAGACTGAAGCAGTAGATCTCGCAGGGAAGTCCGAGGCCGTCAGGCTGAAGATAGTGGACCATGATCATCATCTCCGGATTGATTCTGGGGTATTGACTGATGTACTCCGTCAGGTATGCCCTGAAGGTGCCGAGATTGGTGAGGCATCGCCCGTTGACCGGAGAGGTTTCGTCCACGGCATTCTTCATGTTATCCACGGCGACATCCCTTTCACGCGCCAGCATGTAGCCATGGATCAGCTGGATCGACTCGAGTTTCTTTTTCAGCTCCTCGTCGAGAAACCTGATGCTGGACATGTCGACGCTGATCGAGAACTTGATGCGCCGTCCTTCGGCCTCCTTCATGCCCCGCCAGTTCTTGAACCCCTCCGAGATGAGTGTGTAGGATGGCAGGCTGACGATGCTCTTGTCGTAATTCTGCACTGAAACCGTCACGAGGGAGATATCGATCACCTCGCCGTTGGCGCCGTATTTGGGAAGCTCGACCCAGTCGCCGATGCTGACGAGGTTGTTGGTCGAGAGCTGCACTCCGGCCACAAGTCCGAGAATCGCGTCCTTGAAGATGAGGAGCAGAACCGCCGTAAATGCGCCAAGTCCGCTGAAGAAGACGACCGGTGACTTTCCGAACAGCCTCGAGACCATGTAGATCAAGCCGATGGACACCACGAGGGTCTTGATGACCTGCATGACGCTCTTGACCGGCAGTTTACGGCCCACGGGGTGTATGATCAGGAAATCGAAGAGGGCGTCAAGCGAGGAGAAGATGACGAGCACCAGGGCGATGGTCATGTAGATCACGGAACCCTCCCTGATCAGCGGCAGGATGGCCGGGTAGTACGCAAGCACCGGGACCGCAAGAAGATAGACGAGTACCGGAGTGATCAGGCGGGCAAGGCCGGAAAAGACCCTGTGCTGCACGAGCAGATCGTCGAGCCGGGTGGCCGTCTTCTGCGCAAAACGCTTGATGAAACGGAGCAGAACCCTGCTGATGGCCAGTTCGACCGTGACGATCAGCAGAAGGAGCATCAGCGCTGCGGTGATCGTTGCGGCCGGCACGGCGAGGGTCGGCTCGA
>Ga0326732_1000198_pt1 | contig 14572 bp, 11 predicted proteins | sample MHFSIPfraction_4_FD_207644 | JGI IMG/M metagenome (GOLD analysis project Ga0326732, IMG submission 207644) | Lab enriched peat soil microbial communities from Michigan Hollow, Ithaca, NY, United States - MHF12FN SIP fraction | ecosystem: Environmental > Terrestrial > Soil > Wetlands > Peat...
GGCGAGCAGGCTGCAAGGGTGCTCGCAGACCATTTCAGGACCCACTCCATGAAGGGGTTCGGCATCGAAGGCGCCGAAGCCGGAAAGATCGCGGCAGGCGCAGTGCTCCAGTACCTCGAGGAGACCAGGCAGGCGAGCCTTCAATACCTGGCCCGCATCTCCATGGTCGAGAGTTCCGATACCATGACGCTCGACGTCCAGACCCGCAGGAACCTCGAGATCATCTCTTCGATGCAGGACGGGACCCTGAACGGGAGCCTGCTCGAGGTGCTCGACAGGACCCGGAATGCGATGGGCGCGAGGCTGCTCAGGCGCTGGTTGCTGCATCCCCTGAAGCGTATCGATGCGATCGCAGCCCGGCATGACGCGGTCGAGGAGATGGTTGACGAACCTCGTCTGCGCGAGGCCGTGCAGGAGCTGCTCGGCGGAGTCATCGACCTGGAACGTGCGCTGTCGAGGATCGCCACCTTCAGGGCCATGCCCAGGGAGGTGCGGATGCTCGGCACCTCGCTCGCGATGATACCTCAGGCCAGGGCGCTGCTTGAGGGGGCCCGCTCCGGGAGGCTGAGGCAGCTTGCCGGAGCGCTCGAGGAGCTGCCCGAGCTTGCCGGATCGATCGAGCGTGCACTGGACCCGGAGGCCACCGGGGCGATTCGCGACGGCGGCTATATCAGGAGCGGCTACAACGCCGAGCTCGACGAGCTGCGGGCAATCTCCTCCGGGGCCCGCGACCGGTTGCTCGAAATCCAGCAGGAGGAGCGACGCAAGACCTCGATCTCCTCGCTGAAGGTGCAGTACAACAAGGTGTTCGGCTACTACATCGAAGTCAGCCGGGCCAACAGCGACAAGGTTCCCGACTACTACGAGAAGAAGCAGACGCTCGTCAACGCCGAGCGCTACACCATTCCCGACCTGAAAGAGTACGAGGAGAAGATCCTGACTGCAGAGGAGAAGAGCCTCCTGCTCGAGCACCAGCTCTTCCACGACCTCTGTGCGACTGCCGCCTCCTGCGCCGCCTCGATACAGAAGAGCGCCGCCGCCCTTGCAGAACTTGACTGCCTCGCCTCGTTCGCCTGGTGCGCAGCAGGGTACGGTTACTGCCGGCCCGTGATGACCTCACGGCCTGAACTCTCCATCAAAGGGGGGCGCCACCCGGTACTTGAGCGGATCATGAGCGTCGACGAACCCTATGTCTCCAACGACTGCGAGATCGGCGGAAAGCAGCAGCTCATCATCGTCACCGGTCCCAACATGGCCGGCAAGAGCTCGTTCCTCAGGCAGGCCGGCCTGATCGTGCTGCTCGCCCAGGTAGGCAGCTTCGTGCCCGCCGATGAGGCCGAGATCGGGATCGTGGACAGGATCTTCACCAGGGTGGGGGCGTCGGACAACCTTGCCTCCGGCGAGAGTACCTTCCTGGTCGAGATGAACGAGGCGGCAAGCATCCTGAACAACGCGACGTCGCAGAGCCTCCTGCTCTTCGACGAGATCGGACGAGGCACCAGCACCTTCGACGGCATGTCGATCGCCTGGTCCATGAGCGAGTACATCCACGACCGGCTTCAGGCGCGCACCCTCTTCGCCACCCACTACCACGAACTGGCCGAGCTCGAGGAGCGGCTCGAACGGGTGGTCAACTTCAACGCCACGGTGGTGGAGACCGCCGACACGGTCATCTTCCTGCGCAAGATCGTGCGCGGGGCCTCGGATAACAGTTACGGCATCGAGGTGGCCAAGATGGCCGGCATGCCACCGGAGGTGATATCGAGGGCGCGTGAGATTCTTGCCGGCATGGAGAAGCGGGAGGTCGAGGTGCCGGTGACCAGGCCGGTGGCGCCCTCCATGCCCGCCCGGCAGATTTCGCTGTTCGAGGAGGAGGAGAGCCTGCTTCGCAAGGAGGTCTCCGTCATCGACATCAATTCCCTCACCCCGCTTGATGCCCTCATGGAGCTGAAACGCCTCCAGGATATCGCGCTCGGCCGTTCCGCGTCGTGATGCCCATGCCCGCCATTCAAAAAGAGCTGTCGGTGCTGCTGGTGTTCGTCCAGGCCTCCAGCGGCGTGGACGGTGCGGCCTCGCTCGACGAGGGCGCCTCGAAAGGCCTGCTCTCGCTGCTGAAGGACCGCGCCCTGAGCGGCGTGATCAAGCGAGCTCAGTTCGCCATCCCGCCACTATCGCTCATGCTCCTCGCTTCGGTCGAGGTGCCGGGCGTCAGGCAGGAGTTCTGCGACCTCAGGTTCGACCGGCTGCCGCTCGACCGTCACTGGGACTTGGTCGGCATCGGCGTCCAGACCGGGGCTGCCCGACCGGCTTTCGAGCTCGCCGCCCGTTTCCGCGCGCAGGGGACGAAGGTGGTGCTTGGCGGTCCCTACGTCACGATCTTTCCCGAGCGCTGCCGCGAGCATGCGGACGTCCTGGCGATCGGCGAGGCCGACGACATCTGGAAGGAGGTGCTCGAAGACCTCAGGGCAGGGCGGCTGAAGCCGGAGTACCGCCAGGGTGACTTTCCCGATCTTTCGGTAGAGCGGCCCGTCGGCAAATCGATGCTCGACATCGGCAGCTACTTCACCACCAACGTCATCCAGACGACAAGGGGCTGCCCCTTCAGCTGCGATTTCTGCAGCGTGCACGTCATGAACGGTCACCGGCTGCGCCACCGCCCGGTGGATGCCGTCGTCAGGGAGGTCGAACAATTTCTCGAACAGGACCGCCGCATCTTCTTCTTCCTCGACGACACGGTCAACGCTGACGACGCCTATGCCGGAGAGCTTTTCTCGAGGCTGGCTCCCCTGAAGATCAACTGGGTGGGGCAGGCTACCACCGCTCTCGGCGAGAACCCGGCACTGCTTGAAACCTTTGCCCGATCGGGGTGCGGCGCCCTCCTGGTCGGAATCGAAAGCCTCGCCGACGAAAGCAACCATGCCCACCACAAGTTCCACAATCCGGCCTCACGCCAGGCACGGTGCATCAAGGCCATCCGCGAGGCCGGCATCTGCGTCTACGGGAGCTTCATCTACGGGTTGGACGGCGATACGGAGGCCATGGCTGCAACCATCGAGGAGTTCATCGGAGAGACCGGCATCGACGTGCCGGGCATCAACCTCCTCCGTCCGATTCCGGGCACCGGCGTTTTCGACCGTCTCGCCGGGGAGGGGCGCCTGCTGCGCGACCGTGACGACCATGAGGCATTCAGGTTCTCCTGGGCGCAGGAGATGCTCTACCTGCCGAAGCAGATGAGCCTCGAAGAGTTCGTCCCCAGCTATACCGGCCTCACCTCGCGGGTTTTCACCCTGAAGAACGCCGTCCAGAGGGCCCTGCACGCGCCGACGCTTCGCTCGGCGGTGCTGATGTTCAACGCGCTTTACGTGCACATGTATGGACTGTCGAGGAGGGATTTGCGGAAGCAGCTGGCAGGAATGGGGGAAGAAAAGAAGAGGACTTAGGGGACAGAGAGGACCAAGAGGACAAGGGTGGAACGAATTTCTTTTTCTTCGTCCACTGAGTCCCCATCGTCCTCTTGGTCCTCTTCTTAACTGAGCGCGCTGATCTCCTCCTCAAGCAGCTGCTGCGTGTAGAGGTCGGCGTAATACTTGCCGTTTTCCAGCAGCTCCTCGTGGGTGCCGCTTTCGGCTATCGTGCCGTCATGCAGTACGACGATCCGGTCGCAGTTTCTTACGGTTGATATCCGGTGGCTGATCAGTATGACCGTGGTGCCGGGCAGTTTCTCCAGCAAGCCGTCGAAAATCCGTGCTTCAGTGGCCGTATCGACCGCCGAGAGCGCGTCGTCGAGCACCAGGAGCGGAGGGTTCCAGCAGAGGGCCCTGGCGATGCAGGCACGCTGTTTCTGGCCTCCTGAAAGGTTGATACCCTTTTCCCCGAGCATGGTGTCGAATCCTTCAGGAAATTCGACCACGTCGTCATAAAGCATGGCGATCCGGCTCGCCTCGATCACGTCGAGCCCGCCGGTGCCTCCGCGTCCGAAATCGATATTGTGGCGGATGGTGTCTGAAAAGAGGAAATTCGTCTGCGGAACGAACCCAACGCCGCGCCTGAGGTTCGCCAGGGGCATCTGCCTGATGTCCCTGCCGCCGATGGTTATGCGACCTGCACCGGGATCATAGAGCCTTGCCATCAGGTTGACGAGGGTCGACTTGCCTGAACCGGTGGCGCCGACAATGGCCACTTTCGTGCCCGGTTCTATCGAGAAGGAGATCTGCTTCAATACCTCTTTGTCCGGCTGTGAAGGGTAGCTGAAGCTCACCCGCTCGAACACGATCTCTCCTGACGGCACCTCCCCGGCGGCGCCAGGTTGAGCAGCCTCGTCGGTGACCTCCGGCTTCGTGTCGAAAATCTCCCTGAGGCGCGTCTGGGCGGCAGCTGCCTTCTGGACGATGTTGGTCACCCAGCCGATCGAGATCATCGGCCAGCTGAGCATGGTGACATAGATGACGAACTGTGCGATGCCACCGACGGTCATGGTGCCGTTCATGACGTTGAGCCCACCGGCCCAGACCACGGGGATGAGCGAGAGTGCGGTCAGAGCGGTCAGGATGGCCATGAACCTCGCCTGCACCCTCGTGAGGACGAGGTTGTTGTCGTAGTAGTCACGGTTCAGGGCCTCGAAACGCCCGACCTCTTGCTTTTCCCGGTTGTAGTTCCTGATGATGCGGATGCCCGAGATGTTCTCCTGCACAAGGTTAGTGATCGACGCGTAGTTCTCCTGGATCTTTCTGGAGCGGTTCTGTATGGAGACACCCGTCCTGTAGACCGACCAGCTGAGCAGCGGCGCGGGAAGAAGGGCCCACAGGGTCAGCGACGGGGATATGGCGATCATGGCCCCGATCGCGAAAATGAGGCGGAAAAAGGTGTTGATCGAGTACATGATTCCCGGTCCGAGGAAATCCCGGACGGCGTTCAGATCATTGGTGCCCCTCGAGATCAGCTCGCCGGAGCCCGTACGGTCGTAGAAGCTCGTCGAAAGGGTCTGCAGGTGGGCATAGTAGTCGTTCTTGAGGTCGTACTCGATATGCCGGGAGGTCACGATGATCAGCTGACGGACCAGGTACAGCGTGATGCCGCTGAGCGCAGCGAACAGGAGGTAGAGCGCTGATTTGCCCAGGATGGCTTCGACCGTGAACTGCTTGCCCATCAGGTCTATGGCGTCCCCCAGGAAGCGGGGAGCCGCCACGGCAAAGAAATTGGTGGCGACGACACAGACGATGCCCCATGCCAGGGTTTTCCTGTACTTCAGAAGATAGGGCTTGAGGGCGAGCAGATTTTTCATCCGTCCTTTTTTGATTTGTGGTTTGTAATGTATAATAAGATGAAACAAAACCAAACCATCCCCCCATGGCTTTCGAGTCAAGCAAGAGCTACTATTCGATCGGGGAAGTGAGTCGCATCTCCGGCATACCTGCGTACCTGCTGCGCTACTGGGAGGAGTTCTTCAGCGAGCTTGCCCCCGCAAGGGATACCCGCGGCAACCGCAGGTACACCAACCGGGATATCGCCATGGTGCTGAACATCAAGGAGCTGGTCTACGAAAAGGGGTACAAGCTCAACAAAGCGAGCGAGCTTGTCGGCAAGGGGGCGGCCGTCAATGATGGCGCCGATCACAAGACAAACGAGATCCTCAAGCTGCAGAAGCAGCTCGGACGTGAGCAGAAGGAGTTCGAGATCAACGACGAACGCCGGCGGATACTGTTGCGCGAGATCAAGGTGGAGATAGAGGACCTTCTGCAACAGCTCGGATAGGAGACAGGCCGGACAGTGGGCTGGAACCTGATGGACGAAGAGGACATAGCAGAGTCAATGGACGTAGTCGACACGAACAGGGGAGCATGACAGCTCCCTTTCTTTTTTCCCGTCCCCTAAGTCTACTACGTCCTCTTCGTCCACTCTCTTTTCCCCCAAAACGAGAAAGACCGGCATTTGCCGGTCTTTCTCGTTTTGGATACTCTTGTCGATTACTGTGCGTACAGGATTTCGAACTGGCCGACGCCGCCTTTGCAGACGTGCTCGACCCAGCGGGAGTAAGCACCACCGCTCCAGCGATACTCTTCCAGGTTCTGCGAACGGAACTGGGGAGCAGCGTAACGGACCTTGTAGCCCTTCGGAACCACGAGCTTCAGCTGAGCGTCGACGCGGAAGTCATTGAACTTGCCGACCATACCGTGGTGGACCAGCGGGATGAGCGGGTGGTTCAGGATCCTGCGGAGACCGCCGCCTGCATCGACCGAAACGCCGGGGAATTCACCGTCGACCTTGACTTCGATACCCTGCGAGTCGGAACGGAAGCCTGCCTCGACCTGTGCCGGCCTGTTCAGCTTGTCAGCCGGGAAGAGCTCTGCCCAGCGGGAGATGGAGTCGACCATACCCGAGCCGCCGTGCGAGAAACGCCACCTGGATACGCCGATCGGGCCTTTTTCTCCGCTCTGGGTGCCGATGCTGTTGACCTCGATCTTCGAGATCCTCTGGCCACCCTCGTTCAATGCGGTGAAGGCAGGGCCGATGAACCAGAAATCACGGATCCAGTCGTTGAATGCGCCGGTGCTCTGGACGGCTTTCACGGTGCCTTCCCAAGTGTCGATGAGGTCGTTGTTGTCGAGCGGGACTTTCATGAGGATGTCGTGGAACTGACGGCCCTGCATGTAGACCGGGTTCGGGACGTTCCTGCGAACCGCGTCGGACCTGTAGTAGAACATGTTCACGACAGAGCCTTCGAAGGAGAACGAATGGCTGAAGTCGCCCACGGAGACGGTGCCTTCACCTACGGAGATCCTTCTCTCCTTGGTCTCATTGGCGATGTCGGCTTCGATGGTCAGCTTGTTCTTGGTGCTGTCGACGATCGATTCGATCACAGCCGAGATCCTGACGAAACCTTTTGCCGGGTCAAGCGGTTTGACACTCAGCTTGACGTTGCAATCCGCAGGAAGCAGGGGACTTGCAGGAGGGACATTAACCTTAGCCCGGGCCTTTACCTTTCCCCAGGAGCTGGATCCGCCCTCGAGTACGATTTCATAATCGGAATGGGCGGTTGTCGTGTCGGTTGAGCCGAAAAGAGCCATAATGATTCTCCTTTTTCTGGTGGCGTTTAAAATGGTATTATCAGGAAAAACGCTCGGTTACTTCCTGATGTAATAACAGCTTGTAACAAATTTAAAGAATAAATATTAATAAATAAAGAAATTTTGCCTCTTTCCGGACCTTCACCTGCCCATAGTTACATACTTTCCGGGAGGGTCTTCCTGATGCCGGAAAGTCGCCCTGGAAGCCGGTCCATGGCCGGTAAGAACCCTTTCCCGACATGAACCGGAATACATCTCCCGCTGCAATTAATATCATCTTTATGCCTCTCCTGAGCGGCATACTTCTCGGTATTTCGTTCCCGACCTGGCCCTCCGTGCACCTCGAACCCCTGGCCTGGGTTGCTCTCGTACCCCTGTTGTCATCTGTCGAGCGTGACGAAAGCACCGGCCATTTTTTCCGGAAGGCCTGGCTTGCAACCATCACCTTCTGCGTTATTTCACTCTGGTGGGTTTGCCTTGCCACATTGACAGGCGGCATCCTGACCATCTTTGTCCAGTCGTTGTTCTCGACGGTGCCGTTCATTCTTTTCCATCTCCTCAGGCTCCGAGCAGGATACCGGTTCGCACTCCTGTCGATGCCGTTCCTCTGGACAGCCTGGGAGTGGGCCTACATGCAGCAGGACCTTTCGCTCGGGTGGCTCACCCTCGGGAACTCCCAGGCGAACCTGCTCTGGATGGTCCAGTATGCCGACCTTACGGGGGTCTGGGGTGTGAGCTTCTGGGTGGTGGCCTTCAACGTGCTTGTGCTGATGCTCGTTCGCGAACGGCCCCGCATCGGGCCCGCAGCCGCCATCGTGTCCGGGATGGCGCTGATGGTGGCAGCACCGCTCGGTTATGCATGGCATCTGTTCAGCGGGGATCCGGCGCACATGCCCTCCCGCACGGTGAGGGTGGCCATGGTGCAGCCCGATATCGATCCGCATGAAAAGTGGGCCGGGCTCGGCCCCGACGAGACGATGGCCAGGCTGCTCCGTCTCACCGGCAGGAGCCTCATAGCCGATCGGGCCGAACTGGTGGTGTGGCCGGAGACGGCAATACCGTTCTACATCCGCGATCCCGAGAACCGCCTCTACATGAGTGCCGTCAGGCGCGCGGTTGAGCTTTGGGGGGTTCCGCTCCTGACCGGGTTCCCGGACGCCGAGCGTCAGCCGCCGGTGCTGGCTTCGAGGGATGCCGTGGCGGCCGTACAGGAGGGGAGCGCAGGCCGCCCGTTCGCGGCGTACAATGCCTCGATGCTCCTGCAGCCGGGCGATGACGGGATGCAGATCTACCGCAAGATGCGCCTCGTGCCGTTCGGCGAGAGGGTCCCCTACTCGGAGTACCTGCCCTGGCTCGAGCGCATGAGCTTTTCCATGTCGGGAATCACCAGCTGGCAGCAGGGGAGGGATGCCACGGTCATGACGGTGCGCGGCTCCGACGGCGGATCTTTCCGGATCGCCAACATCATCTGCTACGAATCCATTTTTCCGGAACTGGTCTCCCGGTTCGTGTCGGGAGGTGCGCAACTCGTCACACTCGTGACCAACGACGGCTGGTACGGTACCTCGTACGGCCCCTGGCAGCATGCAGCCATCGGGCGGCTGCGCTGCATCGAGAACCGGAGGGCGATGGCCAGATGCGCCAACACCGGCGTGACGCTGGTCTACGACCGTTACGGCCGGACCGTCGCACAGATTCCGTGGTGGGAGGGGAACGTGCTGGTTGCGCGGGTGCCCCTCGAAGATGGCCTCACCTTCTACACCGTCCACCCCGACCTCTTCCCGAAAGTGTGTCTCGGGATCGTGGTGCTGCTGGGGAGCGTGGGGGTTCTGCGGAGGAAAAAGGCTCTGTAAGAAGGAACACTCAAGGACAACAGGGACTTCAGGGACAACAGGGTTAAGGATTTGCTGTTTTGTCGCTGCTGTCCTTTTCCCTACAGCCCGTACTCCTTGATCTTCCGGTACAGCGTCCTTTCGTTTATGCCGAGGGCCTGGGCTGTCTTTCTTTTGTTTCCCCCGAATTTCTGCAGCGTCGAGGCGATGCTGCGTTTTTCGAGCTCTTCGAGGGGGAGCGTCGGCTCCAAAGCTGTCGAGGAGCTGGCCGGGGCAGGAAAGGTTTCGTCAACAGGGGCCGGAGCCTGCGGGCCCGGCAGCAGGAGCTGCGGGGAGTGCGGCCGGTTCGCGAGCAGCAGTTGCTGGAGCATCTGACGGATCTCGACCATCTCCTGCCTGAGCTGTATCAGGCTGCCGAAGATGAGGTTCAGCTCGTTCTTTTCCGTACGTGCAGGGTCATGGACCAGACTTTTGTGCCTGCTGCGCTGCACGAGGTGCCGTTCGAGGATCTCAGACGTGACCTCTCTGCCACGTTCGAGGATCAGCAGTGATTCGACCAGGTTCCTGAGCTCCCTCACGTTACCCGGCCAGGGGTAGCGCAGCAGCAGCTCGGTCGCCTCGGGGCTGAAGCCTTCGAAGGCGATGCCGTGCTTGCGTTCAAAGCCGTGAATGAAATGTTCTGCCAGGAGCAGGATGTCTCCTCCGCGTTCCCTGAGCGGAGGGATCTGCAGTTCTACGCTGTGCAGACGGTAGTAGAGGTCTTCGCGGAAGTTTCCTTCGGCCACGGCCTGATGGAGGTTCCTGTTGGTCGCAGCGATGATTCGGGTATCGGTGGAGACCGTTTCCGATGCGCCGACCCTCTGGAATTCACCGGTCTCGATGATGCGAAGGAGCTTTACCTGGGTCTCGAGGGGCGTCTCCCCGATCTCGTCGAGGAAGATCGTACCACGGTCAGCGCTCTCGAAATAGCCTTTCCTGGCCTGGATCGCGCCAGTGAAGGCCCCCTTTTCGTGGCCGAAAAGCTCCGATTCGAGGATGCCGGAAGGGATCGCGCCGCAGTTGACCGGGATGAGGCTCTTCGTCGCGCGTCGGCTGTGTTCGTGGATGAAGCGAGCCAGAACCTCCTTGCCTGAGCCGGTTTCGCCCGTGATGAGCACCGTGACGTCGGTTGACGCGACCTGCTGCGCGAGCTCCCTGAGTTGCACGATCCCCGGGGAGCGCCCGAGAATGTCGGAGCTCCGGCTCACGCAGGAAAGGATCGATGGAGTTGCGGGAAGCTCGTCATGGCTGGTCGGTCACCACGAAGGATTCGTAGGGCAGTGTACGCCTGAACACGCTCGCCTCCTCCCTGGTGGCGAAGGTTTTCCTCAGCCTGACCTTGTAGACGCCGTTGACCTCGACGACCTTGGCCGGTGAGCTCGAAGAGAGCTGAGCGGCGAGCTGTTCAGCGTTGGCAACGCTGTCGAAGCTCCCGAACTGCAGGGTGAATGCTCCTCCTCCTGAAGCTGGTTTCGGAGCCGCAGGGAGCGTCACCCTGGCCGTTGAAGCAGATGGGGAGTCTGTTGCCGATGCCGGTTTTGCCGCCGGCGCCTTCGGCTGCTTCTCCACCGTGTCGGGTTTCCTCGCCGTGACGGAGGCCGGCGGTGCTGTAGCTGCCGGTGCTGTAGCTGCCGGTGCAGGAGCGGCCGGTCTGGCGGCAACGGGAGCGGCGACCTGCCGTGAGACCGTGTCAGGCCTCTTCGCGGCAGATGCCGGGGAACTTATCGCAGATGTAGGGGCCGCAGGCTTCTGGGAGATCGTGACCGGTTTGGCCGTTGCCGTCATCGTCCTGTCGTAGGCGGCGAGCCTCGAACGGCTGATGTCGTCGAGCTGGGGATCAGGATACTCCGAGAGCTGCTTTCGATAGAGGCTTGCGGCTTTCGGTCCGTCTTCGCTCAGCAGGGCGTCGACAAGGGTTTTCTCCGAAGGTTTTGTCACCTTGTGGCGGATATTTTCCAGCAAATAAACCTTATCTTCCCTCACATCCCTGACGATTTCAGAAGCGTAGGAGTTCCTTGTTCCCTCCGCCCCATAGCTGCCGGAAGAACAGAACAGGCAGCCTGAAACGAGGATGATCGGGAGCAGGATGTTGCGTGCCTGTTGCATGGATCTGCGGGTCAGGGATTGGGTGAAAGCGTCCTTGGATTACCGTCGTCCCGCGAACGGGACCATCACCAAATATGGGAAATTAATTACTATAAAATCAATTGCTTTCTATGCTTCACGTTTCGGTCAAGGCCTGTGCCAAGATCAATCTCGGCCTGCTCATCACCGGGCGCCGCCCCGACGGATACCACACCCTCGAAACGGTGTTCGCCCCGATCGAATGGCACGATACGCTCGAGTTCACGCTCGACGACGACATCTCCATGAGCTGCTCGAACCTCGACCTCCCGTCGGACGATTCGAACCTCTGCGTGAGGGCGGCGAAGGCGCTGCGTGACCATGCCGGTGTGAAGGACGGGGTCCGGATCGGCCTGGTCAAACGGGTGCCCTTCGGCGCCGGGCTCGGCGGCGGAAGCAGCGATGCCGCCGTGACCCTGAGGGTGCTCAACGAACTCTGGGGCGCCGGCGTCCCGTCTGCTGAACTGCACCGGATCGCCGTAAAGCTCGGCGCGGATGTGCCCTATTTCCTCGAAATGAAGGGGCTCGCCTATGCGGCGGGAATCGGTGAGGAGCTCGAGGACCTTTCGTTGTCGCTGCCGTATCACGTGGTGACCGTTTTTCCTGAAGTGCAGGTTCCGACCGTCTGGGCATACAGGAACTTCAGGCCCCGGTTCGACCGCCCGGTCCCGGACCTGAAGAGGCTGGTGGCGAAGCTGTGCAATGACCGTGATACCGGGGTGCTGGGGGTGTTCGAGAACGATTTCTCCCCGGTGGTGTTCGAGCACTACCCGGTTGTACGCGAAGTTCGCGACGGGCTGGCCGGTTCGGGTGCCGCTTTCGTGTCGCTTTCGGGAAGCGGCTCGGCCGTCTATGCGCTCTACGAGGATAAGGCTGTCGCGCAGACTGCAGCGGAGCAGATGCAGGCGTTCGGCCGGGTGAATGTCACGCCCGACGGCTTCAGAATGGATTGACGGAAGGGAGTCACCCTCTCCTTCTTCTGCCGATGATCTCCTCCAGTTCCGAGGAGAACAGCTTCAGGTCCTCGTCGAGGAAGTGAGATGACTGCAGCCGCGCACGCTTCACCTCCGAATAGTCGATCACCGCGTCCATCGAGTGTTCGCTGAACATCGGTGCTGTCGCCGCCAGCGTTCCGTCGGGCCCGGTGACCGTCGAGTTGCCCCAGTAGGTGAAGCTGTCCTCGCTCCCCACCCGATTGACGCAGGCCACGTAGCAGCTGAAGAGGAAGGCGTTCGTGCTGGCGATGGTCTGCCACTGCGACACGATGGCCGGGGTGCCGCTCCCGGGCGAGAGCCTCAAGGGGCTCGACATGAGCACCAGCAGCAGCTTGGCCCCCTGGTGTGCCAGCAGGTAGGGCACCGAGACGTGCCAGAAATCCTCGCAAATGGCCACTCCGACCCTGCCGAGCCTCCTCGAATCCACCGCCTCGACCTTTTGCCCTGCCGAGAAGTACCGCAGCTCCTCGAACATGCCGTAGGTCGGCAGGTAGGTTTTCCGGTGCACGCTCTTCGATATGCCGTCCTCGAACATGAAGGCCGAGTTGTACACCCCGTAGTCGTCGCTCAGTTCGATTCCTCCGCACACGATGCATATGTTCCTGCTCAGTTCGCGCAGCGGGTCGAGCCTCGGGTCGTCGATGTGCATGGCCATGTCCTGCGCCGCATCCTGCACATTGTATCCGGTCAGCGAAAGCTCCGGGAACGCTATGGCCTGGAGACCGTCCCTGATGGCCTTTTCGATGGCCGCGACATGACGGGCGAGGTTCTCGTCGAAGTTGGCCAGGGTGCAGTCGCTCTGCACGACGCGTAGGGTTGACTTGAGCATCGTTGTCCGGTCTTAGTGGTAAGGGTAGAAGAGGTAGAAGGTCAGGGAAAGTGCGGCCAGCGCGACCATGCCCCCGCTGATCTCCCTGAACCTGCCCGAAAGCGCCTTGAACAGCACCCAGCTGATGAAGCCTGTGGTGATACCGACGCCGATGTTGAAGGTGAACAGCATCATGGTGATGGTCAGGAACGCCGGCATCAGTTCGGTGTAGTCGCTGAAATCGAGTTTGCCGGCCGATTCGAGCATGAACATGCCGACCACGACCAGTACGGGCCCGTATGCCTGGGGAGGCACGATGGTGAGGAGCGGAGAGAAGAGCAGGGCAAGGCCGAACAGCGCCGCGACGACAAGGGCCGTAAAGCCGCTTTTACCCCCCTGCTCGATACCGGCTGCCGATTCGATGAACGCACCGGCGGTTGTGGTGCCGAGGAGGGCGGCTACGATGGTTGCGAGGGCATCGACGAGCATGGGTTTCTCGATTTCGGGCAGGTTGCCCTTTTCATCGAGCAGGCCGGCACGGGCCGAAAGGCCGATGAGGGTTCCCATCGTGTCCACGAAATCCATGACCAGGACGCTGGTCACCACCCCGATGAAGCCCCAGGTGAGAGCCCCTCCGACATCGAGCTTCAGGAAGATCGGCTCGAGCGAGGGCGGGAGGCTGAAAATGGTCGCGGGGAGGGGCGTCAGGCCCACCAGGACCATGAGCAGGGTCGTGACCGCCATGCCGGCGAAGAGCGCTCCGGTAACCCGGCGGGCCAGCAGGATGGCCGTCAGGCAGAGCCCGAAGAGGGCGCACAGGACGGTCGGCGTGGTGATGTTGGCCAGTTTTACCGGTGCGTCAGGCACCCCCATGGCGATCACCCCCATGCTGTTCAGGCCCAGAAAGGCCAGGAACAGTCCTATGCCGGCCGAGAAGCTGTGCTTGAGCGAGGGCGGGATCGCCTCCGCCATCCATCGGCGGAGCCCGGTGAGTGTGATGACCGTGAAGAGCAGGCCGCTGACCATGATCGCCCCGAGGGCGGTCTGCCAGGAGTACCCGAGCGTCTTGACGACCGTATAGGCGATGAAGGCGTTCTCACCCATGTATGGTGCGACCGCGAACGGGCGCTTCGCATAAACGGCCATGAGCAGGGTGCCGAAGATCGCCGTGAGGATAGTGGCGGTCATCGATGCGCCTCGGGGCATGCCGGCGGCTTCGAGGATGGCCGGGTTGACGACGATGATGTAGGAGAGCGTAAAGAATGTGGTCACTCCTGCAACGATCTCCTGACGGTAACCGGTCCCGTGCCGGTCGAATTCGAAGAAGGTTCGCATTGGCGGTGCTTGATGGGCACAAAGGGCACAAAATCTTTTCCTGATGCAAAATAAGAATTATGTCCCAGCTTCCAGCATCTCACGGCAGGAGGCTGTCTGGATGATCATGCATCTGAAATATGAAAAAAATTGATTCAGGGGTTGGCGGATTTCCTCTTGTTGCTTATATTGGACTAAACGAATCCTATTTAAAGACCTGACAACAAAAAAAGATAAGGAGCTATAACATGGGCGTGCTCGTAGGCCGCAAGGCACCAGACTTCAACGCACCGGCAGTCGTCAACGGTTCGACCTTCGTCGACAATTGCCAGCTGTCCGCTTTCCGCGGCAAGTATGTCGTGCTGTTCTTCTATCCCCTCGACTTTACCTTTGTAT
>Ga0326732_1000202_pt1 | contig 14329 bp, 10 predicted proteins | sample MHFSIPfraction_4_FD_207644 | JGI IMG/M metagenome (GOLD analysis project Ga0326732, IMG submission 207644) | Lab enriched peat soil microbial communities from Michigan Hollow, Ithaca, NY, United States - MHF12FN SIP fraction | ecosystem: Environmental > Terrestrial > Soil > Wetlands > Peat...
CCGGGTCGACAGCTTGACCAGCACGTCGTTGAAGCCGAAATCGGCATAGCACTTCTGCAGCATCACGATGAAGTCGGCCACTTCGGCTTCGATCTGGTCTTCGGTGCAGAAAATGTGGGCATCGTCCTGGGTAAAGCCGCGCACCCGCATGATGCCGTGCAGCGCACCCGACGGCTCGTTGCGGTGACACGAGCCAAACTCGGCCAGGCGCAGCGGCAGGTCGCGGTACGAATGCAGCCCGCTGTTGAAAATCTGCACATGCCCGGGACAGTTCATCGGTTTGACCGCATAGTCGCGGTTTTCCGACGCGGTGGTGAACATGTTGTCGCGGTAGTTATCCCAGTGGCCAGATTTTTCCCATAGGCTACGGTCCATCACTGCCGGAGTACGCACTTCCTGGTAGCCGTACTCGACGAACTTCTGCCGCATGTACTGCTCGATCTGCTGCCACACGATCCAGCCCTTGGGATGCCAGAACACCATGCCGGGGGCCTCGTCCTGCATGTGCAGCAGGTCGAGCTGCTTGGCGAGGCGGCGGTGGTCGCGTTTCTCGGCTTCTTCCAGCCGGTACAGATAGGCTTCGAGATCTTCCTTCTTCGTCCACGCCGTACCGTACACGCGCTGCAGCATCTCGTTCTTCGAGTCGCCGCGCCAGTAGGCGCCGGCCAGCTTCATCAGCTTGAAGTGCTTGAGCTTGCCGGTCGACGGCACGTGCGGGCCACGGCAGAGGTCGATGAAATCGCCTTCGCGGTACAACGAGATATCCTCGTTAGTCGGGATCGACGAGATGATCTCGGCCTTGTACTCCTCGCCCATGGCGCGGAAGAACATCTCCGCCGCGTCGCGCGACATCACACTGCGCTCGACCGGGATGTCCTGCTTGGCCAGTTCGACCATTTTCTTTTCAATTGACGCCAGGTCTTCCGGCGTGAACGGGCGCTTGTACGCAAAATCGTAGTAGAAGCCGTCCTCGATCACCGGTCCAATGGTCACCTGCGCGTCGGGAAACAGGGTTTTCACCGCATACGCCAGCAGGTGTGCGGTGGAATGGCGAATCATGTCGAGGCCGTCGGCGTCCTTGTCGGTAACGATGGACAGCTGCGCATCGGCGTCGATCAGGTGGCTGGTATCGACCAGCTTGCCGTTCACACGCCCAGCCAGCGCCGCCTTAGCAAGGCCAGCGCCAATGCTGGATGCGACTTGCGCGACCGTGACCGGGGCATCGAACTGGCGGACCGAGCCATCGGGAAGCGTGACATTGACCATGACCCAAACTCCAGAATGAAAAAAGCGCGGACCGGCCGCGCTTTTGGAACCAACAAGAAGATGCAGAAAGTTCTGCGAACAGCAATGCGCCGGGGCTTATCCAGTGACATCCTTGCTAGTTCGCGGTGACATTTCGCAACCTCCGTGGGCAGTTCAGCCCCTCTTGATACCGGGCCATCCCAGCCCCTTAAATATTGGTAGGCGCGATTGGACTCGAACCAACGACCCCCACCATGTCAAGGTGGTGCTCTAACCAGCTGAGCTACGCGCCTAATGCGGGGCGCATCATAACCGAAACGTCCCGCCGCTGTCGAGTCGGCGGGCTTTTTATTTGCGCTGATTTACCTCAGGGGCCAGCGCCGGATCACTTCGTAATGCGCACCGTCGGCCTCGGTGCGCGATGCCACCAGCACGAAATCGCTCACCGGCCAGCGCACCGGCACGCACGCGGGCAACTCGCCGTCCGCAGTATTGCGCAACAGGGTGACATGCGGCACATGGGGGCGCGCATCGACGGGAAAGCCGGCAGCCTGCAAGGCGGCATTCAGCATATCGACCAGCTCAAAGTGTTGCGGCGGCGTCTGACTCGCACCCAGCCAGCCGATCCGGTTGTGACGCCAGTAACCGGTCTGATCGAGGATCAGCTCGAATGCGCCGGCCTGGATGGTATCGGCGCAGGCGATCAAGGGATCCAGTTGCTCAACTGGCGTACTGCCGAGAAAGGCCAGGGTGATGTGCAGGGTGTCCGCGCGCATCCGCCGGCCGCCCCAGTGCTGGTGCAGCCACTTGCCGGTTCGATTGAGCGCAGCGCGGGTGACATCGTCCGGCCACAGGGCAAAGAACAGCCGCAGCGTGTCTGGTTTGGCTAGACGTGGTTCAGTCAGGCCGGGCTCGGCCGGACCGGGTTCAATCAGATCGGGTTCAGTCACGCTCGATCAGGCACACCGCCTCGGCGGCGATGCCTTCGCCGCGTCCGGCGAAGCCGAGCTTCTCGGTGGTGGTCGCCTTGACGTTGACGCGATCGATGGCAACACCGAGATCGTCCGCGATATGCGCCGTCATCCGTGCGATGTGCGGCGCCATTTTCGGCGCCTGCGCAATGATCGTGGCGTCGACGTTGCCGACGCGCCAGCCGCGTTGCTGCAATTGTTCGGCGACGCGGCGCAGCAGGATGCGGCTGTCGATGCCGGCAAACGCTGCGTCGGTATCCGGGAAGTGGCGACCGATATCGCCCAGCCCGGCCGCGCCCAGCAGCGCATCGCAGATCGCGTGCAGCAGCACGTCGGCATCCGAATGCCCAGCCAGCCCGAACTCAAATGGAATGTCGACGCCGCCGATGATGAGTTTGCGGTTCTCGGCGAAAGCATGCACGTCGAAGCCGTGGCCGACACGGAGTTCAGTCATTCAGATGCTCCAGGATGAGGCTCGCCAGGCGCAGGTCCTGCGGATAGGTGACTTTGAGGTTGCGGCTGTCGCATTCAACCAGGCGCGGATGCAGGCCCAATTGCTCGATTGCCGAGGCCTCGTCAGTCATGTCGCTGCCAGCCGAGCGCAACGCCTCGCACAGCATTCCATGACGAAACATCTGCGGAGTTTGCGCCTGCCACAGGCCGGCACGCGGCACGGTGACGTCGACCCGCGCCCCGGATGCCATATCGGCTGCGGCGCGCTTCAGTGTGTCGGCCACCGGCACGGCGAGCAGGCCGCCGACCGCGTCATCAGCCACCTCATCGAGCAATTGCCTCAAGGCTTCGCCCGGCAGGCAGGGTCGCGCCGCGTCGTGCACCAGCACCCAGTCGTCCGGCGCACACCATTTCACCATCGCCTCCAATCCGCTCAACACGGTTTCGGCGCGGGTGGCACCGCCACAGCGCAGCACCTGCAAACGATCTTCCCAGCCGGCCCATTCATAGTTGTCCCACCACACGTCGTCGGGGGAGAGCACCACGAACAGCTGCGAAATGCGGGGCTCGCGGGCCAGGACGATGAGGGCATGCGCGATCAGCGGGATCGAGTTGAGCGCCATGTACTGCTTGGGCATTTCGCCGCCCATGCGCGAGCCGCTGCCGGCGGCGGGGATCAGGGCGTGGAACCGGCTCATGCGTCTCCGCCGGGCGCGAGCACATCGCGATTGCCGTTGCTCTGCATCGACGATACCAGGCCGGCGCGCTCCATCTCCTCGATCATGCGCGCGGCGCGGTTGTACCCGATGCGCAACTGGCGCTGCACCGACGAAATCGATGCACGGCGCGACTTCAGTACATAGGACACGGCCTGGTCGTACAGCGGGTCGGCCTCCGCAGCCGCCTCGCCGAATTCTCCGCCTTCGCCCGACTCTTCGGGCGATTCGAGCACGCCTTCGATGTATTCGGGTTCACCCAGCGACTTCAGGTAATCGACCACGCGATGAACTTCGTTGTCCGACACGAAGGCGCCGTGCACCCGCTGCGGCAGCCCGCTGCCGGGTGGCAGATACAGCATGTCGCCCTGCCCCAGCAAGGCCTCGGCGCCCATCTGGTCCAGAATCGTACGCGAGTCGATCTTGCTTGAAACCTGGAAGGCGATGCGCGTCGGAATGTTGGCCTTGATCAGGCCGGTGATCACGTCCACGCTGGGCCGCTGGGTGGCCAGGATCAAATGGATGCCCGCGGCCCGCGCCTTCTGTGCCAGCCGTGCGATGAGTTCCTCGACCTTCTTGCCGACCACCATCATCAGGTCGGCCAGTTCGTCGATCATCACCACGATCATCGGCATGGTTTCCAGCGGTTCGGGATTGTCCGGTGTCAGGCTGTACGGATGCGTCAGCGGCGTGCCGGCCTTTTTCGCATCGCGCACTTTCTGGTTGTAGCCCGCCAGGTTGCGCACGCCGACCGCCGACAACAGCTTGTAACGCCGCTCCATTTCGCCCACGCACCAGTTGAGCGCGCTGGCCGCCTGCTTCATGTCGGTGACCACCGGCGCCAGCAGATGCGGGATGCCTTCGTAAATCGACAGTTCCAGCATCTTGGGATCGACCATGATCATGCGCACGGCGCTTGGGTCTGACTTGTACACCAGCGACAGGATCATGGCGTTGACGCCGACCGACTTGCCCGAGCCCGTGGTCCCCGCCACCAGCAGGTGTGGCATCTTGCCGAGGTCCGCCACCACGGGGTTGCCGGCGATGTCCTTGCCCAGCGTGATGGTCAAGGGGCTGGCGCTGTCATGATAGGCCTTGGATCCGAGAATCTCGGACAACCGCACCATCTGTCGCTTGGGATTGGGGATTTCCAACCCCATGGTGTGCTTGCCGGGGATGGCTTCGACCACGCGGATGCTGATCACCGACAGCGTACGCGCCAGATCCTTCGCCAGATTGACGATCTGGCTACCCTTCACCCCCACCGCCGGTTCGATTTCGTAACGCGTAATCACCGGGCCGGGCGAAGCCGACACGACTTTCACCTCGACGCCGAACTCGGCGAGCTTGCGCTCGATCATCAGCGAAGTGTATTCCAGCGACTCGGCGCTCGCAGTCTCCACGACCTCGTCAGCGGGGTCGAGCAGATGCAACGGCGGCAGCGGCGAATCGGGCATATCGGAGAACAAGGGCGCCTGTTTTTCGGCGATGGCACGCTCGGATTGCGGCACCTCTTTCATCACAGGCTCGATGCGGATCGGCGGTGCTTCGACGAGTTTCTTCTTCTCCACCGACACTTTCGCTTCGCGCTTCTGCTGCGCCACCTCGCCCAGCTTGCGGTCGCGATAGGCTTGCCAGGTCTGGATCGACTTCCAGTAAGCCCGCTCCACCCACTCGCCGGTGCGCTCTGCCATGCTGAGCCACGACACCCCTGTAAACAGGCTGAATCCCACCGCCATCAGCAACAGCAACACCAGCGAGCCGCCGGTGAAACCCAGCAGTGCGCCCGCCGCTGCGCCCACGGCGGCACCCAGCACCCCTCCGTGCGCATCGGGCAACGCAAGCTCCCAATGCCAGGCGCGCAGCCACTCAAGACCAGTGCTGGCCAGCAGCAGCAGGCCGAAACCGCCCAGCCGGACCCAGCGTTGCAGCCCACCTGCCAGCGGAGCTTCATCGAGATGGCGAAAGGTGTGGATGACATAAGCCGCCGCCAGCACCACCCACCACCAGGATGACACGCCGAACAGCATCAGCAGCAGATCCGACAGCCAAGCACCGATACGTCCACCCAGATTGTGCAGCGCGCCGCCGCCGCCCGTGGTGCTGAAGCTCGGGTCGGCCACATTGTGGGTAATCAGTATCGCCGCCAGCAACAACGCGGCGAATCCCACCAGCAAGGCGCGTGCTTCGCGCAGCAGGCGTTGCATGCGGGGCGGCAAAGGGGTCGACGAACGGGAAGCGGGACGCGCCATGGGAACTTTACAAACAGAAGTGCTCTGAATTATCCCGGATATTCCATCAGGACGCGAGACGATGACACGCACAGCTTGAAAGTTCCGCCTGATTGATCGTGCATGACGAATACCGGGCAGGCAGCATGGAAATGCCATCACCAAGATTGGTTAGAATAGCCTGCTTTACTTAATCAACCCGGATGCAGACCATGAGCAACGCACACCACAAACTCATCATTCTCGGTTCCGGCCCCGCCGGCTATTCCGCAGCCGTGTACGCCGCGCGCGCCAACCTTTCGCCTGTCGTCATCACCGGAATGCAGCAGGGCGGCCAGTTGATGACCACCACCGACGTCGACAACTGGCCGGCCGACGTCGACGGCGTGCAGGGCCCCGAACTGATGGACCGCTTCCAGCGCCACGCCGAGCGCTTCAACACCGAAATCGTCTTCGACCAGATCCACACCACCAAGCTGACCGAAAAGCCTTTCACCCTGATCGGCGATTCCGGCACCTACACCTGCGACGCGCTCATCATCGCCACCGGTGCATCGGCCATGTACCTGGGCCTGCCGTCCGAGCAAGCCTTCATGGGCAAGGGCGTGTCGGGTTGCGCCACCTGCGACGGCTTCTTCTACAAAAACCAGGATGTCGCCGTCATCGGCGGCGGCAACACCGCGGTCGAGGAAGCGCTGTATCTGGCCAACATTTGCCGTCACGTCACGCTGGTGCACCGCCGCGACACCTTCAAGTCCGAGAAGATCCTCATCGATCACCTGATGGAAAAGGTCAAGGAAGGCAAGATCACGCTCGAACTCAACCACACGCTGGATGAAGTGCTGGGGGACAAAACAGGCGTCACCGGCATGCGCGTCAAGAGCACCCAAGACGGCGCAGCCAAGGACATCGCGTTAACCGGCATCTTCATCGCCATCGGCCACAAGCCCAACACCAGCCTCTTCGAAGGTCAGATCGATCTCGAAGGCGGCTACATCGTCACCCAGGGCGGCAACAAGGGCAATGCCACCGCCACCAACATTGAAGGCGTGTTCGCCGCTGGCGACGTGCAGGACCATATCTACCGCCAGGCCGTCACCAGCGCCGGCACCGGCTGCATGGCCGCGCTCGACGCCGAGCGTTACCTGGATGCGCTCGGCAAGGCCTGACAAGGACAATGCGACATGAAGCGCGCCCGTGGCACTGTGCTCGACCCCGCCTCGTTCGAAGCGCTGTCGCGCGTGCGCCACGCGCTGCGCGAGCAGTCCACCGTCCCGAACGCGCTTCACCAGGCACCGCATAAACCGAAACCCCAGCCGGACGGCGCCGTACTGTTTCGCCGCGCCGTCTCCGATGCCGTTCCCCTGCCGCCACCCAACCGGGCCCACATCGCGCGTCCGCTTCCCAAACCCATTGCCCGCCAGCGTCTGCGCGACGAACAGCAAGTCCTGATCGATGCCCTGTCCGACCCGTGGGACTGGGAAGCCGCCGTCTCCACCGGCGAAGAACTGGTGTTCGTGCGCCCCGGCGTGCCCACCGCTGCTCTCCGCAAACTGCGGCGCGGCGGTTGGGTCATCCGTGGCGAACTCGACCTGCACGGCCACACCGGCGACGAAGCCCGGATTGCCTTGGCAGCCTTCCTCAACCGCTGCAATATCGAGGACCGGCGCTGTGTACGCATCATCCACGGCAAAGGCTACGGCTCGAAGAACCGCCTGCCGGTCCTCAAAAACAAGGTGCGCCACTGGCTGATGCAACGCGAAGACGTGCTCGCCTTCTGCCAGGCACGCACCGTCGATGGCGGCGCCGGCGCCGTCATCGTTCTCCTCAAATCCTCATCACGTTAAAAGAAAGAAGATCCACCATGAGTGATCCCGTCATCAAGGATTTCGAACTCCCCTCCACCGGAGACGCCACCTTCAAGCTGTCCAACCATCGCGGCAAGAATGTCGTCGTCTACTTCTACCCCAAGGACAACACCTCCGGCTGTACCCTCGAAGGCCAGGAATTCCGCGATTTGTATGGAGACTTCTCCAAGGCCAACACCATCGTCGTCGGCATTTCGCGCGACAGCATCAAATCGCATGAAGGCTTCAAGGCCGCGCACAGCTTCCCCTTCGAACTGCTCGCCGACACCGATGAAAAGGTCTGCGAACTGTTCGGCGTGATGAAGTTGAAGAACATGTATGGCAAACAGGTGCGCGGCGTCGAGCGCAGCACCTTCGTGTTCGATGTGAATGGGAAACTGGTGAAGAACTGGCGCGGGTTGAAAGCGCCGGGGCATGCGGCGGAGGTGTTGGGGTTTGTGCAGACGCTTTGAATATTCAGGAATTGCACTGGACGAGTCACTCAAGCACTCAAACCAATTCCTCATCACCGCTCTGGTTTTGACTTTCCTCCCCTTACAGACACGCCGAAAATCGAGCCTGCAGGGCGGATCAGCGGCAAAGGTGTTTGAGCCCCGCTCACAAAAAATTAAATCAACCCAGCAAAAGCGGGGCGAGTTCTTTGCCGCCCACCCGGCAGGCTCGATTTCCGGGGTTTCGGGGATGTCAGTGTCGCCTTTCTTTGGTTACTTTCTTTGGCGAGACAAAGAAAGTAACTAGCCGCCGGGCTACCCCCGGCCAACGGTCGGTAGTCCTGAAAACACCTCACTACAGCGAACAGGCCCTTTGACAGGTTCAGGGCGAACGGTGCTGAAGGAAGCGGCACACCATCACACCACCACAGGCGACGCAGCCAAACTCCCCCTACCCTCCGCCGCAAAAAACCGCTCCACCACCTCCAGTTTCCTTGTCCGCGTCATCGCCGGCAGCGCATTCAACAATAACTTGCCATAAGGCTTATCCGCCAGCCGCGTGTCGCAAATCATCAGCACGCCGCGATCTGTCTCGGTACGGATCAGTCGACCTGCCCCCTGCTTCAGGCTAATCGCAGCGTGCGGCAACTGGTAATCCATGAACGGCTTGCCGCCATTCTTCTCGGCCTGGGCAATGCGCGCGGCAACCACCGGGTCATCGGGCGGCTGGAAAGGCAGTTTGTCGATGATCACCACCGACAGCGCGTCGCCGGGCATGTCGACGCCCTCCCAGAAACTCTGGCTGCCAAGCAGCACGGCGTTGCCGGCTTTCTGAAAACGCGTGAGGAGTTCGTTTTTCGGCGCGTCGCCCTGCACCAGCAAGGGGTAGTCCCAGCCACGCGCCTTGAAGGCATCGGTCAACAGGCCGCGCGCTTTTTCCAGCGCGCGCAGGCTGGTGAACAGGATGAAAGCACGCCCGCCGCTCACGTCCAGCACGGGCAAGGCGGCCTCGACGACGGCTTCGGTGAATTCGGGGGTATTGGGTGCGGGAAGGCCTTTCGGGACGTAGAGCACACCCTGGCGCGGGTAATCGAATGGACTGTCGACGCACAGGGTTTTCGCCTCTTCGATACCGAGACGGGTCTTGAGGTGGGTGAAGTCGCCTCCGACGGATAGCGTGGCCGAGGTGAGTATCCACGCCTGGGCGCGCTCGGTGAGCTTGGCGCCGAACATTGCCCCGACCGAGAGGGGTGTGGCGTGCATCAGCAGCGAGTTCATGGTGGTTTCGAGCCAGCGTACGCGCGGATTTTCAGGATCGTCGTCGCTCTGCCAACTGGCGAGGGTGGCCTGCACTGACTGCGCACGCTCGAAACAGTTCTTCAGGTCGGCGTCACGCTCGGCCTGGGTTTCCAGCAGCTTCGCCGTTTCATCCAGCACCGCCGACAGCGCCTTTAGCGCATCCGGCCATTTGTCGTAGCGCGTCAGTTCGGCGACAGTCGATTTCACCGGGTTCTGCGGAAACGCCAGACGCAGGTCGCGCGTGACTTTGCCGAGGTCCTCAGCCGCGCGGCGCAGCGCCGGAAAATCGCCGGCCTTCACCGCAGCGAGCCGCTTGGTATCGCCGGCGAGTTCGATCAGTTGTGCGGTGGACAGCGTCTCGCCGAAGAACTGCGCGGCCGTCTCGGCCAGTTGGTGCGCTTCGTCGAGAACGACGGTGTTGCAGGCGGGCAGCAGTTCGGCGACGCCTTCGTCCTTCAGCCACAGGTCGGCGAAGAACAGGTGGTGGTTGACCACGACGACTTCGGCGTCGAGCGCGGCCTTGCGCGCGGCCATCACGAAGCATTCCTTGTAATACTTGCATTCGCTGCCGAGACAATTGTCGCGGCTGGAGACGGCGTAATGCCAGGCGGTCGCATCCTCGGGAATGCCCTCGGCCTCGGCGCGATCGCCGCTGGTGCTGGTTTCGGCAAAACGGGCGATCTTGGCGAGCCAGACTGGATCGTCGCGGTGGGCGAAGCGGCCATCGGCGAGGTTGCGCTGCAGGTGATGATGGCAGACGTAGTTTGCACGGCCTTTCAGCAGGGCCACCCTGACCGGCGATTTCAGTGCGCGGCGCGCGGCCGGCAGATCGCGGTGAAACAGCTGATCCTGCAACGCCTTGGTGCCTGTGGAAATCACCACCTTGCCGCCCGACAACAGCGCGGGAATCAGGTAGGCCAAGGTTTTGCCGGTGCCGGTGCCGGCTTCGGCCAGCAAAACGCAGTTTTCGGCGATCGCCTGTTCGACCGCCTCGGCCATGGCCAACTGCTGGGGGCGTGAGCGCCAACCGGGCAACACCGCGGCACACGCACCATCGGGGGAAAACAGGTGTTTCAGATCAAACATGTCGAGACCAGATTGTGAGGCGGAGTGTAACATTCGGTCCGGATCGAACCGATTGCCGCCATCTTCAGTTTCTGTGGCCAGATGCCGTTAGGACCCTAGATTCCATTGATCCATTCCCCATGCGCGCCTACCTGATCTGTCTGCTGATATCGGTGCTTCCGGCCTGCGCTCAAGCGGCGATCATCCAGTTGGAAATGCGTCCCGGAATCAGCGCCAATGCCGAATATCTGGCCGGACAGCCCAGCAAGCCCGCAGTGCTGCTGCTGCATGGCTTTCTGCAGACGCGCGAGTTTCCCACTGTCGCTACGCTGGCGCGTGGCCTGCAGGACGCGGGCTATTCCGTATTGTCGCCCACGCTCAGCCTTGGCATTCCCAATCGGGCGCAAAGCCTGGCCTGCGAGTCGGTGCACCGACACAGTCTGGAAGATGACATCGCCGAAATTTCGCGCTGGGTGGGCTGGCTGAAGTCACACGGTCACCGTTCGATCGTGCTGGTTGGCCACAGTTTTGGCAGCCTGCAACTGCTGGCCTATCTGGAATCTCATCCTGACAAGATCATCAAAGCGTTGATTGGAGCTTCGCTGATCGAAGCCCAGGTCAACTCGACCTCCCGTCCCGCCCTCATCACTGAGTTGGAAAGCCAGGCCGCAAGCAAGCCGCGCACCCTGGTCACGCATGCCTTGTCCTTCTGCAGACAATACACCTCGACGCCTGAAGACCTGCTGACCTATGTTCGCTGGGATCAAGCACGCACGCTCTCGGCGCTGAAGGCGTCGCCGGTCAGTGTACAGCTCATCATGGGCGATCAGGACAAAACTCTGGGGCGAGACTGGATCAAGGCACTGAAGCAAGTGCGGACCCCGATGGTCATCGTGAAGGGCGCCAACCATTTCATGGATGGCGAACATGAATTCGACCTGCTGGAACATACGCTGCATTACCTGGAGCGCATTCAAAAGGCCTCGTCCCCATGAAATGGCCTGCATCCATCTCCATCAAACAGATCGCGTTCGCTTTCGTTACCGGCCTGCTGATCCTGGTGATCCTGATCGGCGGTTTTGCCGTCTATCAGACGCGCAGCGTCACCCGCGAACTTGAGCGACACCGCCTGGATGCGGCACGATCCGAACTCGATGTTGCAGTCAAGCGGCTGTTGGGCCGGACTGAAAAGCAGGCGCTCAATCTGGCGAAATGGGATGAAACCAGACAACAGCTGGTTCTGCCGGAATACTACAACTACTGGCGAGATCAGCGTGTCTATGAAAGCGGCATGTTGACCAGCCCCTACGAGCGAGTGGCCTTGTATAACCCGTCAGGCGGCCTGCTCGCCGCCAGCCCGGCAAGGCGCGGGATGCCTGCCAGGCTGCTGGTGCCTGAAACACCCCACCAGCAATACAGCTGGCTGGTCAATGAAGCGGGCAGCATGACGCTCTATCATGAATTTCCCGTCTATGGTGATGATCAGCGGCAGACCCTGCTCGGTCATGGCCTCATCAGACTCGATTTCATGCCGGCTCTGTTGCGTCAGGAAACACTCCGCATTGCGGATAAATCCAGTCTCGGTCTTGCTCTCAAGCCGGGCGAAACCCTGCCTGCCTCGAACCTGTTTTCGCGCCTGGCTTTCAGCGCACAGCCCGATCCTGACCAGTTGATGTTTCGGACAATTCTTTCGCGCACCCTGTTCGCCCTGTTTGTTCTGCTGGTGAGCATCTCGATGCTGGGCTTTGTGGCATACAACCGTCTGCTGGTCCGCCCGCTGCGGCAGCTGTCAAAAGATATCGATGCCATGCAGCAGGGACGGTTCAACTCGAATCCGTCACGCTCGCAATCCATGCGCATCATTGAACTGGAAAACATCCGCCGCTCGCTGTACGACTACCAGCTCCAGTTGCGCGAACTGCACGGCTCACTGGAAAACCAGAATCGCGAGTTTCACTCGCAGGCACGTCAGGACGCGCTCACCGGCTGCCACAACCGGCGCGCCTACGAGGAAGACTGGGAGCGTTTCCGCCAGGATATGAAGGCCGCGCCACAGGGGGTGGCCTTTCTGCTGTTCGACTGCGACCGGTTCAAAACCATCAACGACACCTATGGCCACGCCAAGGGCGACCGCGTGCTGACCATCATTGCTGATGCCCTGATAATGGCTCTGCGCGCCAACGACCGCCTGTATCGACTGGGCGGAGATGAATTCGCCACATTCCTGTCGAGTACCACGCCGGCCCAGGCCAAGCAGATCACACAGCGCTGTCAGAGCCTGATCGACGCGGCAGGCTTTGGTGAACTTGGAATCAGCGAGCCGGTCGGCATCAGCATCGGGATCGCCTTCTGTCCGCCCGATCAGCTTGTGCACATGGATGATCTGCCCAAGCAGGCCGACATTGCCATGTATACAGCCAAGCAACCGGGGCGCAACCGTATCGCAATCTATGGAGAAGACACAGAGCGTGCCTCGCAGACGCTAGTGGCCAGCCGCGAGACCAGCGCCCTGTTCCAGGCGCTGGCCACACCCGGCATGGTCGAAATGCATTACCAGCCCATCCACGGACTACCGGGGCGCCAGGTAGATTATTACGAAGCGCTGGCCCGCATCCGCTACAACGGCGAACTCATGATGCCGGGTTCCTTCCTGCCGGTCGTCAGCAGCCGGCGCCTGGAAACGGAATTCGATCTGGCAGTGCTGTATCAGGTCGATGCCGACCTGGCCTCAGGCCAGATTCCGCCCGGTTGCGGCATTTCAATCAATCTGTCCGCCCAGAGCGTTTCGCATCCCGAAGTCGTGTCGCACCTGCTGGAATTGTCGCGTCACAATGCCCTACACCCCCTGATGCTGGAAATCACGGAAACATCTCTCATTACGCAAATGGTCGAGGTGAGGACCTATCTCGATCTGTTGCGCACGATTCATTACCGCATCGCCATGGACGATTTCGGCACCGGCTATTCGCCGTTGCGCTATCTGGTCGACTTGCCGGTGGATGTGGTCAAGCTGGATATCTCGCTGGTGAACAAGCTGGCGGGGGACGATCGGGCCAGCCAGGTGGTGGCCGATTTTGCACGCATGATGAGCGACGCGGGGTATGCGCTGGTGGCCGAAGGCGTGGAAACCGAGGCGGTACTACACAAGGTCGAAAGTCTGGGCATCGGCCATGTGCAGGGCTATTTGCTGGGCCGTCCCGTTCCTCTGGCTCAATTGTCTGCCAGCCATGCTGGTCAGGAAGCTGAGTCGATGGTCTCCCCTGCCTAGCAGACGGGAGTCAGTGTTTGCCGGACCGCCAGATGGAAAAGATGATCCACAGACTGTTGAAAAATGCGATCAGGAACCCCAGCAGACCGAAAAACGGCAGACCGAACAACTGAGGTCCGCCCTTCACCGTCATGATGATGCTGGAGCCGACGACCAGCGAGGCTGTCAATATGCCCATGGTCAGCCGGTTGCTGGCACGGTCGAGCTGATGGCCGAAATGGTCCAGCCGCTTCAGGTCGAGATCGACCTTCACCCGCCCTCGCCGCATATCCCGCAACAGATGCCGCAGGTCGCGCGGCACATCGGCCAGTACTTCAAGCGTCTCGCGCACGCTCTTGCGCCCGCGCGCGAACAACGCCTGCGGCGTGTAGCGCTGTTGAATGATGCGTTCCACAAACGGAGTCAAATGGTCGATCATGTGGAATTCCGGATCGAGCTGCTGCCCCAGCCCCTCCAGCGTGATCAGCGCCTTGAATAACAAGGTGAGGTCGGCCGGCAGCACCAGGTTGTTGTCGCGCATGACCGCCGTGATGTCGTTCAGCAGCGCGCCAATCTTCACATCCTTCAGTTGCAGATCGTTGTAGCTTTGCAGCAGCTCCGCCACATCGTAGGCCAGTCGGTCTTCATCGCTCACCGATTCGCCGCTCCAGTCGAGCAGCACCTGCATCAGGGCCTGCTCGTCATTGCGAGTCAGGGCATGCAGCAGGTCGACAATCTGGTTGCGGCGCGCGGTGGTCAGCATGCCTACCATGCCGAAGTCGATCAAGCCGATGCGGTTGCCG
>Ga0326732_1000204_pt1 | contig 14258 bp, 12 predicted proteins | sample MHFSIPfraction_4_FD_207644 | JGI IMG/M metagenome (GOLD analysis project Ga0326732, IMG submission 207644) | Lab enriched peat soil microbial communities from Michigan Hollow, Ithaca, NY, United States - MHF12FN SIP fraction | ecosystem: Environmental > Terrestrial > Soil > Wetlands > Peat...
CGCCCGCATCCACTCGGTCTGCGCGATACACTTTGTACTGTCGACAGGCACGGCCTTAGCTGCAACGACCGGAGCCGCCGGTGCTGCGGCAATCGCCGGGATGGCGCCGGGATGTCCCGCGTGCATGAAGAACCAGCCACCGGCGAACACGGCGAGGCCGATCAGGACGGCAAGGATGGTCTGAAGATGCTTATTCATCGTCGTCGCCCTCCCCGAACCCGGCCATGGGGTTTTCCCTGAGGTCTTCGGAGCGCTTCTTCTCGCCCTCCATGACCAGCGCGTTGCCGACCAGCTCGTGCAACCCGTAGACGTTCACGCCGGGGTTCCAGTACCGCATGAGTGTCGGAAGGCTGGCCCGGTCGATCGCGCAGATGGTGACGAGGGAGTCGACCTTGTGCTTCTCCCTGACGTAGCTCACGGCGTTGGCCCTCGGGAATCCGCCGCGCATGCGCATCTCCATGAACTCCTCGGCGTTCAGCCCGCTTCCTGAGCCGCAGCAGAAGGTCTTTTCCCGGATGGTCTCTTCGGGCATCTCGTGGAACTCGTTGCAGACCTTGTTCAGCACGTAGCGAGGCTCCTCGAACATGCCCATGCCGCGCGCCACGTTGCATGAATCGTGGAAGGTGGTGCGCAGGTGGTCGTTGCGCCTGGGGTCGAGCCTGAGCTTGCCGTGCTTGATCAGATCGGCCGTGAACTCGGCGATATGGACCATCTTCGTCGATTTCGCGTTGGTGAACTTCGTGCCCGTGACAGGCGATACCGGCTCCTTGAGGAAATCGGCCGGTCCGTTCATGGTCTCCATGTACTGGTGCACTACGCGCCACATGTGGCCGCACTCGCCGCCGAGGATCCACTTCACGCCGAGGCGTTTGGCCTCGTGGTACATCTTGGCGTTCAGCTTCTTCATCATCTCGTTCGAGGTGAACATGCCGAAGTTGCCGCCTTCGGAGGCGTAGGTGCTGATGGTGTAGTCGAGGCCGATGTGGTGGAACAGGAGCAGGTAGCCCATCATGGTATAGACCCCAGGGTCTCCGAATACGTCGCCCGACGGGGTGACGAACAGGATCTCCGCACCCTTCCTGTTGAAGGTCGGGTTCACCGTGACGCCGGTCAGCTCCTCGATATCGTCGACCAGCGACATGATGTTCTGCTCGAAGGTGTGGGGCTCGATGCCGAGGTGGTTGCCCGTACGGTTGCAGTTGGCCACCGGGGCGAGGATCCAGTTGTTGTTCACCCCGATCAGGTTGAGCAGCTCGCGGGCCATCATGGTGATCTCGGCCGTGTCGATGCCCATCGGGCAGAAGACCGAGCAGCGGCGGCACTCTGTGCACTGGTTGAAGTACATGTGCCACTCCTTGATCACCTCCGGGGTGAGCGTCCTCGAACCAGAGAAGCTCCTGAGGATCTTCGAGAAGAGGGTGAAATCGTTCCGGTAGACCGAGCGGATGAGCTCCGCACGGAGTACCGGCATGTTCTTCGGATCGCCCGTGCCGAGGAAGAAGTGGCATTTGTCCGCGCAGGCGCCGCAGCGCACACAGCTGTCCATGAACAGCTTGAATGAGCGGAACCTCTTCAGGCGACTCTTCATACCTTCACGGATGGTCTTCTCCCAATCCTTCGGGAGCTGCCAGTCGGCATCGGTGGCGGCCCACTTGCGCGGGTTTGGCAGGCCGATCTCCTCGAGCACCTCGGGCTTGCCCGGAAAGCACCAGTTGCCTTCGCGGAACTCCACCGGGAGGTCCCACCACTCCTTGCCGGCCAGCCCCCCCTTGAGGAGGCGCGGCTTCTTTTGTTCGAACTCCTTCTTGAGCTCGTCGGGTTTCGGGGCGTATTTGGACATGGTATGTTATTGCTTTTCGACCGGAATGCCTGCCTTCTTCATCTTCTCGCGGAATTCGTCCTCGTATTCGGCATAGGTCCTGAACTTGATGTCAGGGTTCCACGGGTTGACGTGGCGCCTGGCACGGCTGTCGTTCGGCAGGTTCCGGGTCGGGCTCAGGAAGATGCCGCCCATATGCATGAGCTTGCTGAACGGGATGTACATGAAAAGCACGCAGACCAGGAACAGATGCACATAGAAGAGGGCGCCGATCTCCGTCGGAGCGTCGAAGCTCAGTTTGGCGAGGCCAAGCGTCAGCGCCTTCACGTTCATGATGTTCACCTTGGCCACGTACCGCATGCTGATGCCGGCGGTCACGATGGCGCCGATCAGGAAGAGCGGGAAGTAGTCGGTCGACAAGGAGATGATGCGCATCTTCTCGTCTTGGAGGCGGCGCAGCACCAGGAAGGTGACGGCAGCCAGGGCAACGATGCCCGACAGGTAGAGCACCGGGACGGTCACATCCATGAAGCCGTCACCGGCCTCGATCATCTCTATCGGAAGCGGCAGCTCCTCGAGGAAGAAGCGGGCGTGGCGAAGCACCACCACCAGCAGGGACCAGTGGAAGGCGAGGCCCCCCAGCCAGAGCCACTTGTGGGAGCCGTAGGCCAGCTTCGGCCCGCCGTACAGCTCGGCCTTCGTGTTGCGGAACAGCGAACGGAAAAGGAGCACTTCGGAGAGGACCCTCATCGCCGCCTGCAGGCCGTTCGACGGGCTCTCCAGGGGATCGTGCCTGATCCAGTCGAGCGATTTTTCCTGGCCGCAGGTGGTCGGGATGCGGAATGGCACCGGCCTGCGAAGCCAGTCGGCCAGCCTGACGATGATACCGAGCAGCAGGATCGCAAGGGAGGCATAGGGGATGATCACCCCGAACAGGTAATCCATCCTGCCGTAGGTCACACCGACCCAGGGCACGAGCGCGAGCATTGCCACCATCACCAGGGGCATCACCACCTTTTTCATGCTTCAGCCCTCCTCAGCGCCATGTGCATGCGTCGGCGCCCTTCGTCCACCTTCAGCTGGTAGATGGTTTCACGATGTTTCATGTAGCTGTCGAACGCCTGCAATACCAGTCCGTCGATCCGGTCACGGAACCTGTCGCGGTCATCGGCCGAGAGGCCTCCGCAGAGCGGAAAGAGGTCGTGGAAAAGTGCGAGCGCCTTCGACGGCGGGAGCTCCTGGACAGCCAGGATCCTGGTGATTCGGGCAAGCTTCTCATCAATGGCGGAGCCGCCGGCAAGCGCGTCAAGGAGCATGCCGAGCTCACCGGCCAGTGCCTCCGCCACCGGGGATGCGTTGCCCCCCGGAAGTCGCCCCGCAGCAGCAGCCGACCAACGGTCCAGCACTGCCTGACGGTTCTCCATGAGCGCCAGTTCCCAAGCATTGGTCATAGTGATGCAGAGATGTATGGTTGCATTATCCACCGGACGTAAGGGAATCGCTCCCTCCGGCAATCTGATTCAGCAGCAGGTGCATGCGGAACGGAACTCCTCGTAGAGAGGCCCCCAGGTGTTCGCATGCCCTTCGAAAGGCTTTTCGAGGTATCTGCAAAGATACAGCGCATTCTCCGCTGCTGCAAAGTCTCCCCCCTTCAAGCCATCAAGCGCCTTCCTGCCGGCTTCTGCCGTATCGGCGCCGGCAAGGCGGGCCTGGCGCCAGTAGTTCATCGCCTCTTCCCGGAACACGGCGGTCTTCGGCAACGCCTCGGCCGCCTTGAGGTTCGCCACCTCGACATTGCGCGTTCCGAAGGTCGCGGGCCAACCGGTTTCGGACCAGTGGGAGGAGGCCTCGACGGCCGCCTCCACCTTGCGGGTCAGTTCTTCGTACATTTCGGACATCCCTCCCTTTGATTCCTGTTCTCTCGGTTGCGTCAGAGCCCGTCACCCATACCCATCTGGATATAACCGGATGGACATACGAGCGAGCAGATATGGCAACCGATGCATTTCGCGTAGTGGGTGTAGACCTTTTCCCCTGTCGGGTTGTCGCGGTAGCGGGAAATAGCTTCCTGCGGGCAGAACGAGACACACTGCTTGCAGTCGAAGCAGAGGCCGCAGCTCATGCAGCGTTCTGATTCGGCCTTTACCTCGGAGGCTTCCAGCGGCAGAAGCAGCTCATCGTGGTTGCCCAGGACGACCTCGGGCTCGAGGCTCCGGCGACGCGCCTGCGGCGAGGGCAGGAAATAGAGCATGTCCTGCTTCTGCGCCTTGGTGACCTCGCGGTAACCCTGCTCCGGCATGGGTTCACCGTTCAGGAACGCGTCGATCGACTGGGCAGCCTTGCGGCCATGACCGACCGCCGTGGTGATCAGGTCGACCTTGACGGCATCGCCGCCGCCGAAAAGCTTCACACGGCCTGGTATGCGGAAGTTGCGGTCTACCCTGAGCCAGGGAGCGCTGCCGGTTACCGCTTCGAACCCGGACATGTCGGTCGACTGGCCGATGGCCACGACGACCATGTCGGCCTCGATCTCGAAGGTCTCCCCGGTGCTCCTGTAGCGCAGGAACGGAATCGGGGAGTTCCACCCCTCCTCCCCTTTCTGCTTCCGCTCCATTTTCGAGCAGAGCAGACCGCGCACGTTGCCGTCGGCGCCACGCAGCACTTCGAGGGTACCGGTCATATAGTGCATGTCGGCTCCTTCGCGCACGGCGTCTTCGAACTCGTTTTCGAAGCAGGCCATCTCCCCGCGGGGCACGCCGGAGACGACGGCCGATTCGGAGCCAAGACGGAGGGCGAGCCTGGCGACGTCCATGGCGACGTTGCCGTCACCGATGACGAGGACCTTCCTGCCGATCGGGATGTCGTCGCCCATCACCTCGTAGTTCCTGAGGAACTCGATGGCGTTGGTCGCTCCGGCCTGGCCGGCGAAACCGGGCACGGGAAGTCCGCGGCCTGCCTGGGCTCCTATGCCGATGAACACGGCGTCGTACTCGGCTTCGAGCTGCTCCATGGTAACGTCACGGCCGACTCGTACGCCCATCTTCGTCTCGATGCCGAGCTCGATGATGCGGGCGATCTCGGCTTCGAGCACCTTGCGGTCGACCCGGTAGCCCATGATGCCGTAAAGCACCATGCCGCCGAGCTTCTCGTTGGCGTCGAAAATGGTCACGGCATGACCCCTGCGTCGAAGCTGGTAGGCTGCGGAGAGTCCTGCCGGTCCGCCTCCGATCACGGCGACCCTCCTGCCGGTATCGGGACCTGGTCCCGGCAGCTTGAGCCCCTTCTCGATGCCGTAGTTGCCGAAGGCGTGTTCGTTCGCGTTGATGGCCACGCTCTCATCCAGGTACTGCCGGTTGCAGCCGCCCTGGCACGGGTGAGGACAGATCCTGCCCATGATCGCCGGGAACGGGTTGGTGTCGACGGCTGTCTCCCATGCCGACCTCATCGGGTCGTCGGATTTTTCGATGCCGTTCAGGTAGCGGTTGATGCCACGGATATCCTCGCCGGCCGGACACTCAGCCGTGCATGGCGGCGTCTGCCGGACGTAGATCGGGCACTTGTGGCTGTGATCCCCGAAGGCGACGATCTTGTCGGTCCCGGTCAGTTCGCTGAACGCCGGGAAGACGTACTCCGTCGCGAAATCGAGAATCGGATTCGAATCTGCTTTCATGCGGTGCTCCTTTGGAGTTCAGCTTAGAAACGGACGTGAGCCGACTGGTTGAATGTCGTCCTGGCGTGGCGGTAACTGTCGATCATGTCCTCATCGAAGACGAGGCCGGTCTCCTCGAAGAAGCGCTTCCAGCCGATGCGGGCGATCCATTCGCCGACACGCTCCCAGGGGCGGCCGCCCTCCTTGTAAGCCGTGAGGATACGTCCGATGACGTCGGTCACCTCGGGCCAGCGAGGAGGATTATTCGGAAGGTTGTGCGCCACGATGCTCATGGTAGAGGGTTTCGAACGCGCGTTGCTGTTCTTGCCGCCGACCCAGATGGCGAACTTCGAGTGCTCGGGATGGTTGATCTCCATGGCCGGGCAGGCGCCGAAGCATGCGCCGCAGCAGATACACTTGGCCTCGTCGACCATCAGCGACTTCCTGCCGTTGACCACGGTAGGACGGATGGCCGCGACCGGGCAGCGGGCCACTGCCTTCGGCAGCTCGCAGATGGTGGCGAGATGGTCATGGTTGACGCGGGGGGGGCGGGTATGCTTGACCACGACCGCGATGTCGGCCTGGCCGCCGCAGTTGATCGAACAGCAGGAGGTCGAGAGCCGCACCTTGTTGGGCATCTGCATGTCCTTGAACTCCTTGTAGAGCGAATCCATCATCGACTTGACCACGCCGGAGGCGTCGGTCGCCGGGATGTCGCAGTGCAGCCACCCCTGGGTGTGTGAAACCGAGGAGACGCACATGCCGGTTCCGCCGACCGGGAATCCGAGGGATTCGAGCTCCCTGATCATCGGTTCGACGTTCGCTTCGTTCGGGGTCAGGAACTCGACGTTGTTCCTCACCGTGAACCGAAGGAATCCGTCGCTGTACCTGTCGGCCACGTCGCACATCAGGCGAAGCATGTCGACCGTGTCCTGGCGTGGAGTGCCTGCGCGGACGGTCCAGATGACGTCACCACTCTCGGCGACGTGCTTCAGCACCCCCGGCTTCGGGATTTCGTGATACTTCCACTTCCCGTAGTTCTTCCTGACGACGGGATGCAGGGCCTCCTCGTAAGTATGGGGGCCGGACTCTATGGTCTTCCACGTTCTTTCCTGGCTGCTCATGCTCTTTCCTGTAAGTGGGTTGAAGTGCACCGGCGCATATCGGCGCCGGCACTGGATTGGGTTGTGGTTCCGGCTCAGTATTTCGCCTTGAAGTACGGATTGTCCCTGGGGCGCGACACCTGGTTGATGTCCACCTCGAGACCGACACCTTCGAGGAACTGCTTCAGGCCGACGCGCTCGATGGTCTCACCGATACGCTCGTGGTCAAGTCCGTTATCGTCCCACCAGTCGATGATCTCCTCGATCAGCTCGTTGAACGCCTCGATCTCCTCGTCGCTCTCTATCTTCATGAAGGGGATGATCAGCGAACCCATGTTCACGCCGACCTTGAGCGTGTTCTTTCCACCCATCAGCAGGGCGATGCCACGCTCCTTGCCCGGAGACAGCGCCTTCGGCATGGCGTTCAGGCAGTGCATGCAGCGCACGCAGTCCCTCGACGAAATCTCCATCCCGCCATCCTTGAGGGAGATGGCCCTCGTCGGGCAGAGGTTGATCACCTCGTTGACCAAGGCGTCGACGCCCCTGTCGGCGATCCACGCCTTCACCTCGTCGACGTCGACCTGGATATCGTCCTTCCAGGTTCCGATCACGGCAAGGTCGGAACGCATGATGGCATTGGTGCAGTCGTTCGGGCAACCCGAGAACTTGAACTTCATCTTGTAGTTCCATTCAGGACGGTGGAGCTGGCCGACAAAGTGCTGCAATGCCTTGAGGTGGAGCTTAAGGTTGTCGTAGCATGCGTTCTCGCAACGGCCGGGGCCGATACAGGAGACGCCGGTACGCATGCCTGCGCCCGCGCCACCCAGGTCCCATCCCGCCTGGTTGAGCTCGTCGAAACACTCCTGTACCTTGTCCTGCTCGATACCCTGGAGCATGATGTCGCCGGTCTGGCCGTGCAGGGCGATGATGCCGCTTCCGTGCTTCTCCCAGATGTCGCACAGCTCTCGAAGCATCTTCGTGTTGTAATGCAGGCCTGGTGCCGGCTGGATGCGCATGGTGTGGAATTCGGTCGCCTCGGGGAACTTGTCCTTGATCATCGAGTAGCGCGTGATGATGCCCGCGCCATAGCCGTCGACGGTCACGAGACCGCCCTTCCAGTACCCCATCTTTGTGTTGTAGGAGTACTCGAGCTGGTCGAGCACGCCGCGCAGCATCGGTTTCTTCGTTCGCTCCGCCATCTGCTTGAAGCCGGAGATGAAACTCGGCCACGGGCCGCTCTCAAGCTGATCCAGCATGGGCGTGGGGTTCAGGAACGATCCGTTGCCATCCGCACCACATCCGCCGCCGCAATGACATGCGCCCTTTGAAGCGCTGTCGTTAGCACCTTCCATGTTGCCTCCTTTGGTTCTCGAGTATATGGTGGCCGGCTCGGAGCCGGCCATTGTATAAAAGCGGGATCTGGATTAAACGCAGCCGGTCGGCTTGGGAAGCCCGGCAATCTTGCAGGCCTGGAGCGCAGGGCCCTTGGGGAACAGGCCGTAGAGGAACTCCGAAGCCTCTTTCTTGTCCATGCTGCGCTCGGCGGCGATGGCCTTGGTAAGCACCTTCACGGCAGGGGCGATCTGGTATTCGTCATAGTAGTTCCTGAGGAACCTCACCAGAGACCAGTGCTCTTCGCTCATCTCGATCTCCTCGCCCTCGGCGAGCTTCAGCGCGACGTCCTCGTTCCAGTCTTCGAGGTTTACCAGATAGCCGTTCTCGTCAGTCTCGTAGCTGACACCTTTGACATCGATTGCCATGATGCTCTCCTTGTATTGGGTATGATGATAAGTAAAACAGGTCGAATCCCGCACCGGACCGGCGATCAGGAGGATGCATGATCAGCCCCGGCAAGGGAAAAAAAGCTGAGGATCAATAATTAACCATATGGTTATATAGTTAATGAAATGTGTTCAATTTGTCAATACCTCGATCGAAAATATTCCATCTTTTCATGCGGCAGCCGAACTGAACTCCGGGATGGGACTCCACGGATTCTCCAAACCCCGTGTCGGGACAGCAAGACAAACGGCGGGAAGGGCTCAGGGCTGATTAATCAACCGCATAGTTATATAGTTACCAAATAAAAATATTTTTATCAAGGCCTATCTGTGAAAACAGGGGCGAGGATCCGTCAGGACCTGCCTGACCTGAAGGATGCGGCAAGAGCGACGAAACGAGGCGCCCATGCGGGACTGGAGGCAGCATGAAGGTGGGCGTAAGAGGCGAAGAGGTTCCTGTAGACGACGCCGTCGTCACCCCCGGTAATGCCGGTGCCACGTTCGACGGAGAACTGGTAACCGGCCGCAGGAAGCGGTGTTTGGGGGGCCGAGTAGTGGAATTCGTGCGCTCGGAGACGCTCCCCTGGTTCAAACCATGGCGAATGGCTCCTGCTGACGAGCTCCATGTATCCGACGCCGGCAGGCCGCTTCCGGTAGGAGATGTCGAAGGGAAGCACACCTGCCAGGGGCCAGCTCGCGCCGTCCCGCACAGCGCTCCGGCAAAGATAGATGAGACCCCCGCACTCCGCCCATGCAGGCATGCCTGCATCGATCCTCTCCCGCACATCGCGCAGCAGCCCCGTGTTGGCGCTCAGCGCCCCGAAGAAGGATTCGGGAAAACCTCCGCCGATGTAGAGTCCGTCGACCTCGGGCAGCGCGGAGCAGGAGAATGTATCGATAAACACCAGCTCGGCGCCGCTGGAAACGAGAGCTTCGAGATTGTCCGGATAGTAGAAGCAGAAAGCCGCGTCGCGGAAAACGCCGATCCTCGCCCTCGGGCTTGGAACGGGGGGCCGCTGCGCGAGGCACGGCACCTCGAGGGGAGGTGCGAGGTCGAACAACGCACGGATGGCATCCACATCGCAATGGCGCGAAACCATCGCGGCCGCCGCAGTGATGAAGGCATCAGCGTCCGCCGCTTCATCGACAGTCGTAAGGCCGAGATGGCGTTCCGGAAGCGAGAGCGAATCGTCAGCAGGGATCGCGCCGAGCACCTGTACGCCGCAGTATGCTTCGATGGCTGCCTTCTGCTTGGCCTCCTGACGTGCGCTGGCCACCTGGTTGAGCACGACCCCGGCAATCGTCACCCTGGGCGGCATCGCCTGCATGCCAAGCACCTGGGCAGCCACCCCCCGGTTGGTTCTCCGGCTGTCGACCACGAGCAGCACCGGCGCCTTCAGGAGCCCGGCGAGGCCCGCACTGCTGTCCTCGCCGCCGAGGTCCATGCCGTCATGCAACCCGTGGTTCCCCTCGATAAGGGCAAGGCCTGCGGAGTCCTTCAGGCACGATTCGACGAACAGGTCACGACAGCGCTCCGCCCCCATCATCCAGGTGTCGAGGTTCCTGCACTCACATCCACAGGCCTTCCTGTGCCACATGGGGTCGATGAAATCGGGGCCTTTCTTGAAGCTGGAGATCGACTCTCCCCGAGCGGAGAAATTGCGGAGCAGGCCGAGGCTCACGGTGGTCTTGCCCGAACTTTTCCATGGGGCTGAAACCATCAGCCTCGGTATCGACACGATCGGCACGGCTAAGTCAGTTTTGCTTTTGGAAGGCTCTTCCGGCAATATAGGGCAAACGGAAGGATGACTGGCGCTCCTTCGTGGGCGCTTATCGGGGCGAAGTTCCGCATCAGGCGCGCCCCATCTTGTCCATATCGTCCATTGTTACAAGGGCACGGCTCGCCGTGCCCCTACAGATCGCATCCTTCATCATTCATAACTCAGCATTCATCATTCGTCACTCGTCACCTCGGCGCCATCTGGTCCGGCATGACCCTTGGCAGGAAAAAACTGTCGGCTTCGTCAGGCTCGACCACGTTGCCTGCGCCATCCACGAGCGGTTCCTCGTAGTCGTTCCAGCCGCGAAGGCCGGTCTTGAGCGAGACCACGTCCGCATAACCTAGCTGCTGCATGGTCCGGGCAGCAAATGCGCTCCGTCGTCCGGAGCGGCAGACAACGACAACTTCCCGCTCCCTCGCCCGGACCAGTTCGGGCACCGTGTCTTCGTAGTCCCACTCGCAGGCAGACTCGAGCACCCCGCGGGGAACATTGATCGAACCTGCGATATGCATGGCCGAAAACTCGGCAGGCTCGCGAACGTCGAGAATGAGCAGTTCCTGGTTCTCCTGAAGACGCTCCACGAGGGTCCACGGCATGATCTCCCTGATTTCGGCACGGCAGCTGCTGACCATATCGCTCAAACGCATCATAAGCATCGATAATGTTTTGTTGAAGCTTTCTCATATATAACCATTCAGTAATATACATGCAAGACGTTTCGACGCCCGGAAAGCCATGGCAGACAGGGCGCAGTATCACCTCCCTGCCGAGAGCTTCGCGACGACGCGCATGAAATCAGCTTTCTTTGTTTATATTTTAAATCAAGCTTTTTACAGGCCTTCCCGTTCGGAGGCCTCAACACGGATTCCGTCAAACCTCTCGATACGATCATGAGCAATTCCGATCAGGCAAGGGTGCAGGAGCAGAACCTGTCACCGGATAAAGTGATGCACAAACTGGTCTCGCTGGCCAAGCGCCGCGGATTCATCTTCCCCTCATCTGATATATACGGCGGCCTCTCTTCGTGCTTCGACTACGGCCCGCTCGGCAGCGAGATGAAGAAGAACGTCAAGGACCTCTGGTGGAACGCAATGACGCGACGCCACCAGAACATCGTGGGCATCGACGCCTCGATCATGATGAACCCGACCGTCTGGGAGGCCTCGGGCCACGTGGCGAGCTTCAACGACCCGATGATCGACGACCGCACCACCAAGCGCCGCTACCGCGCCGACCACCTGATCGAAAACCATATCGGAAAGCTCGTGCGCGACGGCAAGGAGGCCCAGGCCGCAGCCGTGAAGGTGGCGTACGAAGCCGCAGCGGGCACCGAGGATCCGAACCGCACGCTTTACGAGATCATCGTTACCGAGGGGATCAAGGCCCCCGACACCGGCTCCGGCGACTGGACCGAGGTCAGGCAGTTCAACCTGATGTTCCAGTGCAACATGGGCGCCGTGGCCGAATCGGCAGGCATCGTCTACCTCAGGCCGGAGACCGCGCAGGGAATCTTCGTGAACTTCCACAATGTCCGGGAGTCGTCGCGCATGAAGGTGCCGTTCGGCATCGCGCAGATCGGCAAGGCGTTCCGCAACGAGATCGTGAAGGGGAACTTCATCTTCCGCATGGTGGAGTTCGAACAGATGGAGATGCAGTACTTCGTGAAGCCGGGCACCCAGATCGAGGCCTTCGAGGCCTGGAGGGAGGAGCGCTTCAACTGGTACACGGAGAGCCTCGGAATCAGCCCTGAAAAGCTGCACTGGTACAAGCACGACAAGCTTGCCCACTACGCTGACCTTGCCTATGACATCAAGTTCGAGTTCCCGTTCGGCATCGAGGAGATCGAGGGGATCCACTCGAGGACCGATTTCGACCTGAGCCAGCACCAGCAGTACTCGGGCAAGAACATGGAGTACATCGACCAGGCCACCAACGAACGCTACATCCCGTACGTCGTGGAGACCTCAGCCGGTGCCGACCGCCTTTTCCTCGCACTGCTCTCGGATGCCTACCGCGAGGATGTAGTGGACGGCGAGCCCCGCGTGATGCTCAAGCTCTCTTCGAAGGTGGCCCCGGTCAAGGCGGCTGTACTGCCGCTCATGAAGAAAGGCGAGATGGGCGAACGGGCCGAACGGCTCTGTACGGAGCTTTCGCAGAACTTCCTCGTGCAGTACGACGACGCAGCCTCGATCGGCAAGCGCTACCGCCGCCAGGACGAGATCGGCACGCCGTTCTGCTTCACCGTCGACCACCAGACACTCGAGGACGGTACGGTGACGGTCAGGTACCGGGATACGGCCTCTCAGGAGCGGATCGATATCTCGAAGACAGGAGAGTTCCTGGCCACAAGCCTCCTGAAGTCGTGATCAACCATCATTTCCACCCTCGAGTACCATGCGTTACGATGTCGCTGTCATAGGAGGAGGTCCGTCAGGAGCCGTTGCCGCCGCTATCCTTGCCAAAGCCGGACTGTCGACCATCCTCATCGAAAGGAACCTTGCCAACGTCAAGCCCTGTGGCGGAGCCATCCCCCTCGGCCTGATCGAGGAGTTCTCCATCCCCGACCTGCTGGTAGAAAAGAAACTCTCGAAGATGAGCGTGCGCTCCCCGAGGGGACGCACCATCTCCATGCGGATGCCGAACGGCTACGTCGGCATGGTGCGCCGCGAGCGGTTCGACAGCTGGCTGCGCGACGAGGCGGCCAAAGCGGGCGCGACCGTCATCGAGGCCCTCGTCAGGAAGATCGACCGTTCGGCCGACCGGTTCACCATCCACCTCTCGAAGGAGCTGCCCCCGGTGGAGGCGTCCTACATCATCGGCGCCGACGGTGCGAACTCGAAGACCGCCGACGAACTCGGGTTCCCCAAGAACGACCTTAAGGTTATCGCCATGCAGCAGCGATTCCACTACTGCGACGCACTGAAGCCTTACGAAGAGCTTGTGGAGATCTGGTTCGACGGAGAGGTTTCGCCGGACTTCTACGGCTGGATATTCCCGAAAACCGACCACATTGCCATCGGCACGGGTACCGAGGAGCACCGGCATAACGTGAAGCACCTTCAGCGGCGCTTCGTGGAGAAGATCGGCATCACCGAAAAGCCCTATCTCGACGAAGCGGCCAAGATCCCGATGAAACCGCGCCGCTCCTTTTCCCAGGATCGTGCCATCCTGGTCGGCGACGCCGCCGGCCTGGTAACGCCGGCGAACGGCGAGGGCATCTTCTTCGCCATGCGCTCAGGCAAGCTGGGAGCAGAGGCGATGATCGACCGGATTCGCAACCAGAAGCCTCTCTCGGCTTACGAACAGAAGTTCCGCGGCCTCTACGCGCCGATCTTCTTCGGACTCCAGGTGCTGCAGTCGGTCTACTACAAAACCGACCGCCTTCGAGAAAGCTTCGTGGCCATCTGCGAGGACCGGGACGTCCAGGAGATCACCTTCGACTCCTACCTCTACAAAAAGATGGTGCCTGCCCCCTGGAGCGTGCAGATGAAGATCATGGCCAAGAACATCTACCACCTGGCGAAAGGAAGCTGAATGCTGCTGTCACCCCTCAACTGGGTGGTCCACCTCTTTTCGTCCCTCGAGTGGGGTGTGGCCATCGTGATGCTCTACCGTTACGGCAGGCTCATCGGACGCGCCGACGTGACGAGGTTCGGACTGTTCATGATCCCTCACTGGATCGGGAGCTGGTTCGTACTCGGCTACCACCTCTCAGGCGACCGGATCCCCCTCATGCTCGATATGTCGGAGCTGGTGAACTTCTTCGGGAGCCTCTCACTCCTCTACGCCACGATCTCTATCCTCAGGCGAGACAAACCGCAGGCGGCGGGCGTCATGGGGGCGCTGTTCGCCGGCATTACCGTCAGCGGCCATCCGCAGTCCTGGATGGGCAACAACGTCTTCGATGCCATCCTTCAGGTATCGAGTGTCGTCTATCTGGCGTTCCTGGTGCTGCTGCTGAAGGTAAGGAAAAAGGATCCCGAGGTCTTCTCGGGACTGACCGTCGGCGGGTTCTGGTTCGTGCTGGTGTTCATCTCGGTGACCATCTTCTGCATGTACCTGGCTACCGAGGTACGAGGCTACCCTACGCTGTCGCACGACGACCTGCTGCACGGGCTCGCCGAA
>Ga0326732_1000207_pt1 | contig 14202 bp, 9 predicted proteins | sample MHFSIPfraction_4_FD_207644 | JGI IMG/M metagenome (GOLD analysis project Ga0326732, IMG submission 207644) | Lab enriched peat soil microbial communities from Michigan Hollow, Ithaca, NY, United States - MHF12FN SIP fraction | ecosystem: Environmental > Terrestrial > Soil > Wetlands > Peat...
CAGGGCCAGCTGCCGGGCGAGTTCCTCGTTCCCGACGAGCAGGTTCCGCGCGCCGAAAGCCTGCTGGCGCGTCCCGAGGTCCAGGAGGCGCTGCCGCGTGGCCTCGTGCTGCGCTGGGGGACCGCCGTCGAGTCACGGGGCGCCCGCTCGTATCGCCCCCTCTACGCCGTGGAGAGTCGTGCGATCATCACCGGGGAGGAGTTGACCAAGGCCACCGCCCGGCGCGATCAGGTCAATAACCACTCGGTGGTCGTCTTTGACTTGAGCCGGCGCGGCTCGCGGAAGTTCTGCGAGGAGACCGGTCGTCACGTGCACGACTACATGGCGATCATCCTCGATAACCGGGTGCAGGGACAGCCGCCGATCATCAACGACCAGATCTGCGGCACGGGTCAGATCGACCTGCAGAGCAAGCCCCTCACGGAGGCGCAGGATCTGGCCCTGGTGCTGCGGGCTGGGGCCTTGCCGGTGCCGCTTCATATCGTCGAGGAGCGCACCATCGGACCGTCGCTCGGCAAGGACGCGATTCGCGACGGGATCAAGGCCGGCATCGCCGGGGTGGTCCTGGTCGTGCTCATCATGGTTTCCTACTATCGCTTCGCGGGTGTGCTCGCGGTCGCCGCGCTCGTGCTGTATGCGGTTTACACCCTGGCCGGCCTTTCGGGCTTCGGCTTCACGCTCACCCTGCCCGGGCTCGCGGGGTTCGTCCTGTCGGTCGGCATTGCGGTGGACGCAAACGTGCTGATTTTCGAACGCATTCGTGAGGAGCTGGCAGCCGGCAAGAGTACTCGATTGGCGGTCGATCAGGGCTTCGCACGCGCGATGAACGCCATCGTCGATTCGAACGTGTGCGCCATCCTGACCGCGCTGTTCCTGTTCCAGTTCGGGACCGGTCCCGTCAAGGGCTTCGCGGTAACCCTCATTTTGGGCGTCCTCGCATCGATGCTGACCGCCATTTTCGTGACGCGGACGTTCTTCATGATCTGGCTGAAGCGCCGCCCCACCATGCAAACGATGAGCATTTGACCTCATGCGCCGACTCTTCAGCAACACGACCTTCGATTTCATCGGCGTCCGCAAGTACGCCTACATCCTCACGGCGGCATTCTTCATTCCCGGGCTCGTGCTACTCCTGGTCCGGGGCCTGAACTACGGCATCGAGTTCACCGGCGGCACGCTCGTCCAGATCCGGAGCCAGCTGCCCGTCGACGCGGCGGCGCTGCGGCATGCGCTGGATGCGCGAGGGCTGATCGGCGCCGAAATCCAGGCGTTCGGTAGCGATCGGGAATACGTCATTCGCGCCCGCCTGGCCCAAGCCGGAACGACCGCCGAGAATCCGGATTCCACCGTCGCCGCCGTGCGAGCGGCGCTGGACGCGACACCCCTCGTCGGCAAGTACGAGGTCGTGCGCCATGAGGCGGTCGGACCGAAGGTCGGGGGCGAGCTGCGCCAGAAAGCCATGCTGGCGATCCTGATGTCCTTTCTCGCGATCCTCGCGTATTTGGCCTTCCGCTTCGAATGGCGCTTCGGGCTGGCGGCCATCGGTGCCACGGCCCACGATATTCTGGGCACGATCATGTTCATCAGCCTCATGCGGCTGGAGGTGAGCCTCGTGATCGTGGGCGCGGTCCTCTCGGTGCTCGGACTATCGCTGAACGAGACGGTGATCATCTTCGACCGCGTCCGGGAAAACGAGCGCAAGCGCCTCAAGCTCGATCTACCGGACATCTTGAATCTGTCCATCAACGAGACATTGCCGCGAACCGTCCTCACACACGGGACGGCGCTGTCGACCATGGCGACCCTCGCGATCTTCGGCGGGGAGGTCATCAGGCCCTTCGCCGTCGTCATGCTGTTCGGCGTCTTCACCGGCATCTTTTCTTCCATGTTCATCGCGCCCGTGGCGCTGATGTACATTCGGCGGCGGTGGCCGTTGCTGGGTGGGACGCGCGTCAAGAGCGCCGTCCCGAGCCGGCCTGCGAATCCGGCCGTCCGCGGATCCCGCGTTTCCGGCACCTGAGCGTGCTGGTCGACGCCCACTGCCACCTGGCGGACGGGGCGTTCGACGCCGACCGCAGTGACGTCCTTGCCCGCGCCCGTCAGGCAGGCGTGGGCCACGTGGTCGTGATCGGGGAGTCGGTCGCCGGCAGCGAGCGCGCGCTCGCGTTGGCGCGCGACGCGGCCGGCCTCTCGGCTACGGCCGGCATCCACCCGCACGAAGCCGCCACCTGGAGTCCCGACGCGGCGCGGCGACTGCGAGCGCTGCTCGCCGATGCCGCGGCCGTCGCCGTGGGAGAGACCGGTCTCGACTACCACTACGATCATGCGCCGCGCGACGCCCAGCGCGCCGCGTTCGAGGCGCAGCTCGCCCTCGCGGCCGAGCTCGGCCTGCCGGTCGTGGTCCACGCCCGGGCGGCGGACGACGACATCGTCGTCCTGTTGCGGGCCTGGGGCCGGCGCGTACCGGCGGTCGTGTTGCACTCGTTCAGCGGCGGCGACGCGTTGTTCGCGGCGGGGATGGAGGTCGGCGCGTACTTTTCGTTCAGCGGCATGATCACGTTCAAGAACTGGACCCACGCCGAGGCGGTCACCGGCTGCCCGCCCGACCGTCTGCTGGTCGAGACCGACGCGCCGTTTCTTGCGCCGGTGCCGCATCGGGGGCGCCGCAATGAGCCCGCGTTCGTGCGCGCCACCGCCGAGGCGCTCGCGCAGCGGCGCGGCGAGCCCTTCGCCGAGCTGGCGCAGCGCACCACCGCCAACGCCCGCCGTGTCTTCGGAGATCGCATCGCCACCACGTTCGATCCAGGGGAGGAGACTGCGTGACGACCGCCGTGAAAGTCCCGACCGACATCGAGATCGCCCAGGCCGCCAAGCTGCGGCCCATCGCCGACGTCGCGGCCGAGCTGGGCCTCGCCGACGACGAGGTCGAGTTCTATGGCCGCTACAAGGCGAAGATCGCGCTGCAGGCGATCGAGCGGCGCAAGCCCACCGGGCGGCTGGTGCTCGTAACCGGGATCAATCCCACCCCGGCGGGGGAAGGGAAGTCCACGGTCACGGTCGGCGTCGCCCAGGCGTTGCGCAAGCTGGGGAAGCGGGCGCTGCTGTGCATCCGCGAGCCCTCGCTCGGCCCGGTGTTCGGCGTGAAAGGCGGTGCGGCGGGGGGCGGCTATGCGCAGGTGGTCCCGATGGAGGACATCAACCTCCACTTCACCGGGGACTTCCACGCCATCTCGAGCGCGCACAACCTCCTCTCGGCCATGCTCGACGCGCACCTACATCACGGCAACGCGTCGGGCCTGGACACCCGCCGCATCACCTGGCCGCGCACCATCGATATGAACGACCGGGCCCTGCGGCAGATCATCGTCGGCCTGGGCGGCACGAACGGCGGCCCTACCCGCGAAGAGCGATTCGTCATCATCCCGGGCTCCGAAGTCATGGCCATCATGGCGCTCGCCACGAGCCTCGCCGACCTCGAGACGCGACTGGCGCGCATCGTCGTCGGGCTCACGGCCGCCAAGACGGCCGTGCGCGCGTCGGACCTGAAGGCGCAGGGGGCGATGGCGCTGCTGCTCAAGGACGCCCTCAAGCCCAACCTCGTGCAGACCCTCGAAGGGGGCCCGGCGCTGGTCCACTGCGGCCCGTTCGGCAACATCGCCCACGGCTGCAACTCCGTCATGGCGACGCAACTGGGGCTGCGGCTCGCCGACGTCGTGCTCACCGAAGCCGGATTCGGCGCCGATCTGGGGGCCGAAAAGTTCTTCGATATCAAGTGCCGCATGGCGGGTCTGAAGCCCGAGGCCGCCGTCGTGGTCGCCACCGTGCGGGCGCTCAAGATGCACGGCGGCAAGAAGAAGGATCAGCTCGGTACCCCCGACGTCGCGGCGGTGCAGCGCGGCGTGGAGAACCTCACGCGACACGTACGCAACGTGAAGAAGTTCGGCGTGCCCTGCGTGGTCGCGCTGAATCGCTTCATCACCGACACGGACGAGGAGATCGAGGCGGTGCGCGCCGCCTGCGCCGCGGAGGGCGTCGATGCGGTTCGCTGCGAGGTGTGGGAGAAGGGCGGCGAGGGCGGGAAAGAGGTGGCGCAGGCGGTGCTCACGCTGCTCGACCAGGGGAAAGCGGCGTTCAAGCCCGTCTACGACGAGCGCCGCCCCATCGCCGAGAAGATCGAAACGATCGCCAAGGAGATCTACGGCGCGGCGGCGGTTTCGTACGCGCCGGCTGCGCAGCGGGCGCTGGAGCTCCTGCCCAAGCTCGGGCTGGGAGAAACTCCGGTCTGCATGGCCAAGACGCAGTACTCGTTCAGCGATGACCCGACGAAGCTCGGCGCTCCGTCCGGATACACGCTGCAGGTGCGTGATATTCTGCCGTCCGCCGGCGCCGGGTTCGTGGTCGCGCTGGCGGGTGAAATCATGACCATGCCGGGTCTGGGCAAGAGTCCCGCCGCCGAGCGGATCCGGCTCCATCCCGACGGGACGATCGAGGGCCTGTTCTAATGAAGACCATCAATACCGTAGCCACCGAGCGCGCCCCCAAAGCCATCGGACCCTACAGTCAGGCCATCGTCGCCGACGGCACCGTCTACACGGCGGGGCAGGTGGCGCTCGACCCGCAATCGGGAGCGCTGGTGGGCGAAACGGTGAGCGAGCAGACCGAGCAGGTCCTCAAGAATCTCGCTGCCGTGCTCACCGCTTCGGGCTCGTCACTGGGGCAGGTGGTGAAGACCACGGTCTTTCTCGCCGACATGGCGGATTTCGCGGCGATGAACGAGGTGTACGCCCGGCACTTCGGCGGCCACCGTCCGGCACGCTCCACGGTGCAGGCGGCGGGTCTGCCCAAGGGCGCCCGGGTGGAGATCGACGCGATCGCGATCCGCTCCTGAGGCTGGTGCCGGACACAGTACGGGGGTGAGGAACTACGCTCCCCACCCCCGTGCGGCCGGCCCTGGCGGAGTCGAGCTAGTTCAGGGTCCAGCCTTGATCTCGACCGCGAGGATCGCCGCGTTGAACGCGCCGGTCCAGCTGGCCGTCGGAATCGTCTGGTTGGCGGCGAAGAGCGCTTCGAGAATCGTGTTTGTCCCTTCTGCCGGTTTCTGCTCCGAAATCTCCGTGAACGCCCCGCCCGGGTTGATGCCGAGCGCCGACCCGTTGGTTCCCACCACACCATACGCGACGTTGTTCGGACCGCCCAGGGCGGCCAGCGTCGCGCCGATACTGCTCACCGCGTCCAGCCGGTTCGTGGTGAACTGGGCAATGGCTCCCGAGCCGTTCGTGCCGGACTGATCCACCCCGGTCCATTGCGACACGATCCACGCGGCATTGGACTCGGTGGTGGACGCGAAGTTGATCGTGATCGGGCCGCTTCCCGGCGCTGCGCTCATGGCCCGAAAGATCGTCAGCCGCTTGTGCGGGGTGGCTATGGGGTCCAGCGTGATGCTCGCCACCGCAACCCACGACGACATGCCACCGCCGGTTACGATCGGGTCGACGGACGCCGTTCCTGATGTGTGGCCGATCACGGCGATCGTGACCAGCGCATTGGCCGCCGGGGCGATCGAGGCCGTGGTATAGATCTTCTGGTTCGTGATGTCGCTCCCGGCAGTGAGCAGGGTCTGCGTGATGCCGGAGGAAGGCGGCGTCACCGTGACGGTCTGCGTCTGGGTGATACCGGTGCCGTCGGCGGTGGCCGAGACGACCTTGACCTCGGCGACCGTCGAGCTCAACGAGCCCGTCGCTACGCCGCTCCCGTTCGTCGCGCCGCCACCGGTCACCGTATTGCCGGTGCCCGACGCCGCCAGGACCACGGTGGAGCCGCCGACGGGGTTGCCGAACGCGTCTTTCACCGTCACGGTGATGGTCGAGCTGCCCGTGCCGACGGTGATGCTCGCGGGGTTGACGCTCAGGGTCGACGTGCCCGCATTGGCGGCGCCGGCGGTTACGGTGAGAGTCGGCTTCTGGTTGAGTGTGACGCCACCAGCCACGGCCGTAATCGTCCGGGGTCCGGCGCTCGTGGCGCCCACGCTGCCCGAGGTCACACCGCTGCCGTCGGTCGTCGTGCTCGGCTGCGTGACCGCATCACCGCCCACCGACGACGACAGCGTGACGGTGACGCCGCTGAGCGCGTTGCCGAGGCCGTCCTTGACCGTCACGGTGATCGAGGAACTGCCGCCGGCGGTGAAGGACGGCGTCCCGGCGACCACCGTCGAGAGCGTCGCCGAGGGGGCCGGCGCGGTGATGTTGAACGCGCTCGACGTCGCTCCCGCGAGCGCCGTCGCACTGGCCGCCAGCATATAGCCGGTGCCGGTATTGTTGATCGAGAGGTCCGAGAAGGTCGCGACCCCATTGACCGTCGCCTGGGTCGTCGTACCCGCCAGCGTGCCCGATCCCGGATTCGTGCCGATTCCCATCGTGATGCTCGTCGAGAGATTCACGTGGTTGCCGAACGCATCCCGGGTTTCCACCGCGACTGCGGGCGCGATCGGCGCGTTGGCCTGCGCGTTGCTCGGCTGCGCGGTGAAGGCGAGCGCGGCCGCGGGCGCCGGCGCGACGGTGACGGTGGCGGTCTGGGTGATCGCGACGCCGCTGATCGTGGCCGAGACCACCTTGTCTTCGGCCTTGGTGGAGCTGAGCGTGCCGGTGATCGTACCGTCGAGCGCCGTGGTCCCGGACGGCTGGGTCAGCGTGTTGGCGGTGCCCGTCGCGGCGAGTACGACTGTCGCGCCGCTGATCGGATTGCCGCTGCCGTCCTTGGCGGTCACCGTAATGGTGGAGGCCGCGCCGCCCGCCGTGATCGGCGAAGTGGCGCCGACGGTGGACAACGACGCCGATACGGTCGGACCGCTGGGCGTCCCCGCCTTGATCTCGATCCCGAGCATCCCGGCATTGGAGCTGGCCCAGCTCGCGGCGACGGTGTTCTTGTTGGTGCCCCATTCGCCCTCGACCACCATCGATTCCCCGGACGTCCCCTCACCGATTTCGGTGAAGCCGCTGCCCGGCGTGACGGTGACGGCGGTACCCGCGACACCGAACCCGACGTTGTTGGCGTTCGCGAACGCGGCGAGCGGCACGTTCAACGTCGTCACCGCGTTGCCTTGCGCGGTGGCGGTCTGTCCGATCGCCCCCGATCCGTTGGTGCCGGTTTGGTCGACGCCGGTCCATTGCGTGACGAGCCACTGCGCGTTGGACTGGCTGCTCGTGTAGGTGATCGTGATCGGGCCGCTGCCGGGCGAGCCGCTCATCGCGCGGAACACGACCAGTCGCGAGGCGGGCGTCGCGATGGTGTTGAAATCCACACTCGCCACCTGGGTCCAGGTGGACATACCGCCGCCGGCGATCGTGGGGGTAAACGGACCGCTGCCACTGCGACCCAGCACCGCGACGGTGACGAGGGCATTCGCCGCGGGCGCGATCGACGCGGTGGTGTAGACCTTCTGGTTCGTGCCGTCGCCGGCCGACGTCAACAGGGTCGGCGTGACGGTTCCGCCGCCCCCGCCGCCGGATGAATTGACGGTGACGGCCGCGGTCTGGGTGATGGCCGTCCCGTTGATCGTGGCCGACACGGTCTTGCCTTCGGCCACGGTGGACGTGAAGGTGCTGGTGAAGACGCCGCTGCCGTTGGTCGTCCCCGAGGACGGGGTGAAGGTATTGCCGCTCCCCGTGGAGGCGAGCGTGACGGAGGCGCCGCTCATCGTGGCGTTGTTGTCGTCCCGGGCCGTGACGGTAATCGTCGAGGAGCCCGTACCCACGGTGAACGAGGTGGGGGAGGCCGACACGGTGGAATTCGCGGCGTTGACGACACCGCCGCCGCCACCACCGCCACCCGAGGAGTGGCAGGCCGTGCTCCCCGAGTCGGTGAACGTCTTCCCGGCGACGGGGAGGAACTTCCAGGCGTAGCTGTCGTCGTAGAGATAGAGCTTGATCACGCCGAACGTGTTGCCGTCCCCCACCTGGTGCGTGGGGAACAGATTCGTCTCGCTGCCGCCCCCGATACCGCCCGAACCCACGATGATCTCGCGGACGCCGTTGGCGGGGTCCGCCGTGCCGTCCGGCTTCATGAGGTTGAGACGCTCGTAGAAGTGCCGGTGGCCGTTCAGGATGAGATCGGCGTGCGCGGCGTACAGGCGGTCCCAGTAGGGCCGCATCGACGCGATGCTGACGCCGCCGGAGCCCGAGCCGCCGGTGGACGAGTACAGCGGATGATGCCAGTAGGCGAGGGTACACTGGTTCGGATGCGCCGCGAGGTCGCCGGCGAGCCACGTGTCCTGGGCGGAGCCGGTGGAGCGCGAGATGTTGCTGTTGAGCACGATGATATGCCACGCGCCCAAGTTGAAGCTGTAGTAGCCCTTGGTCGGGTCTCCGGCGGCCGCGCCGAAGTACGCGTAGTACGGCGTCGCGCCGGACGTGTTGTACTCGTGGTTACCGGCCGAGGGCTTGGTGCGTGATTTGTGTCGCCCCCACGTCGAGTTGTAGCACGCGAATTCGGCGGTCGTCCCGTTGTCGTACGCATCGTCGCCGATGTTGAAGACCGTGCCCACCGGATTGGCGTCGAGCAGCTGCGCCGTCGCCTCGTCGCCGGTGTTGCTGCAGCTCGAGATGTCGCCCGCGCCGATGAAGATCTGCGGTGGATTGGCCGTGACGAGTCCGGTCGGGGTCGTGAACTGACCCTGGACCGTGGGCCGCAGCGGATTGTCGGTGTCGCTGCAGGCGACGAACGCAAACGCCAGAGTCAGCAGAGCCGACTGGCGCAGAAGGCGGCGGTATACCGGGCGCATCACGAGTTTTCTCCAGGGGGTTCGGCCCTGTAACCGCAACAATTGGGCCGTGTTGCGGTAACAATTCTGGTACCGAAAAGCAGCCCGCGGACCGTGCTTTTCCATACTTCAGTCTCACGGGTGTTGCGTCGATCCCACAGTTTCGAGCCGACTGCGGTATGGCAGTGACAACGGTCACGAATCGTGGGGTTTCTACGGAGCCGTGACCTAGAACTTCTCCGAATAGCCCCGCGACCCGCCCGGTCTTTAGGGTTCGGCACGACGCTGCGCTGCCTCCGCCCTAAGGACGCCCCATGTCTCGTGCCCGACTGCTCCTCGTCGCACTCCTGGCCGCCCCGATCCTCGCCGCGGCCCAGCAATCACCGGCCGACAGCGCGCGGCCCCGCGATACCGTCTTCCTGACGCCCATCGCCGTTACCGCGACGCGATCTCCCAAGGACGTCTTCCTGACGCCGGCGCCGGTCTCGGTGTTCGACCGTGTCGATATCCGGACGCGCGCGCCCAACACCGTCACCGATCTATTCCGTGGGCAGGCCGGACTCGACGTCTCCGGCGTGGGATTGAGTCAGGTGCGGCCGGTGATCCGCGGCCAGGTCGGCGAGCGGATCCTCGTCATGGGTGACGGGCAGCGGCTCAACAATTCCCGGCGTGAGCAGGACTTCGGCGAGATCCCCGGGTTGTTCGACGTCTCGACGATCGAACGCGTCGAAGTCGTGCGCGGGCCCGCCTCGGTGCTGTACGGCTCCGACGCGATCGGCGGCGTGATCAACGTGATTACCCGCACGCCGGGGCAGGAGGGCCTGCATGGAGACGCGGGCGTGCGCTACAGCGGCGCCGATGCGCAGCGGCGGGTGTTTGCGACGGCGGACGGTCGCTTCGGTCGCTGGGGCCTCTTGCTGGGGGGCGCCGCGCGCGACGCCAACGACTACAAGGCTCCAGGGGGCGACTACGGCAGCATCAAGCTCCCGGGCGCCACGCCGGTGCGCGACACCCGCGGGCAGGATTGGACGACGAACGCCTACCTCGACTATCGCTTGAGCGAAGGGCGCGAGCTGTTCGCCCGCTACGAGCGCTACAGCGCCGATACGGCCGGGTTCGGCTACGTGGACCCGGCGGCGTATTCTCCCGGCGATCCCACGATCCGCATCATCTATCCCTGGCAGGTGTTCAGCAAGCTCAGCACCGGCGTCCGCGCCGCTGGCCTACGGCTGCCGTTCGCCGATCGCGTCGAGGCGACGGTGTACCGCCAGGAGAACGATCGCCTGCTCAACTTCGGCATCGCCGTCCCGACCGGTCCCGGATCGGAGATCGACATCGCGCAGGTCAATCGCGCCGACATCCTGACGTACGGCTTCCGTGGCGAGGTGAACAAGCTGGTGGCCGAGCGACTCGCGTTTACGTATGGGATCGACTACTTCCACGATCGCTCGGTGAACACCGACTCGAGCTCCACGATCTTCGTGAACATGGGGCCGATCCCGCCCTCGTCGAGCACGGTGCCCCAGGTCCCCAACGCCACCTACCGCAGCACCGGCGTCTTCGCGCAAAGCGATTGGCGAGTGGCGTCGCGGCTGTCGCTGTTGTTCGGCGCCCGCTTCCAGCACGTCAACGCCGCGACCCGGTCCACGCCGGGCTACACGGGACCGGCCGTGAACTCCACCGACCACACCGTAGTCGGCGCGGCGAGCGCGGTGGTGCGGGCCAGCGATGCGGTCAGCCTGGTCGGCACGGTGGGCCGGGCGTTCCGCTCCCCGAACCTGGTGGAGCGGTTTTTCAACGGTCCGACGCCCGAGGGGTTCGGGTACCAGTCACCCAATCCCAATCTGAAGCCGGAGACGAGCCTGAACGTGGACCTTGGGGTCCGGGTGCGCACGGCGCGCGCCTACGCCGAGGCGTTCGTATTCCAGAACAACATTCGTGACGGCATCGCCATCGCGCCGACCGGCGACACGGTGCAGGGGCTGCCGGAATACCAGGACGTGAACGTAGACAAGCTCCGCTACCGCGGGGTCGAGCTGAACGGGCAGCTGCGCCTCAACGCCGGCTTCTCGCTCGGGGCGGGGGCGAGCTGGCTCAATTCGAAGAATGTGCTCGATCCCCAGATCCCGGTCGGCAATTCCTACTCGAGCAGCTACCGCGGGACCATCCGGTACGACCACCCGCGCGACCGCCTGTTCGCCGAATACGAGCTGCGCGGCAACGGCAGCCGCAAGGATGTGCTCCCCGTGTCCAACCCCGTCGGCGCGACGTTGCCCGCGTTCCTGGTCCACTCGGTGCGGGCGGGTGTCGTGGTCGCCCGCAACGGCCCGCGGACGCAGCGGCTCGGCATCGGGATCACAAACCTGTCCAACGCGCTGTACGCGGAGTTCTCCAACGTCAGCTTCTTCCGCCCCGAGCCCGGCCGGAGCGTCTTCCTCACCTACAACGTGACGTTCTAACCCCTCCACAGGAGACGGGGTCGCCCGCTATGATAGGGTGGGCGCCGCGAGGCGCCCGTCGGCGGTGCGACCCCAGGGGGGGCGGATCGGGCCTGGTGGCCTGACTGGTCTTCAAAACCAGCTGGGGTTCGCAAGGGCCTCGGTAGGTTCGATTCCTACACGCTCCCGCCAGTCCGCCCGATGTCAACTCCGACGGCCACCAGCAGTGCTCCCTTCATCGTGGTGCCCCCCCGCGGTCCCGCTCCTTCTCGTCCGCGCCGTGATGGCTGCCGTCTGGTGGCGCATCCCGACCTGGACGACCAATTGCGGCACGCCCGCGCTCACAAGCTACTGCCGCCGCATCAGGGGGTACCGGGACGCCGGGGGGTGTAGAACGCACCCGAGTTGAACATGGAGTCGGGGCCGAGGCCGCGGAGCAGGAACAGGCCAACCGGAAGAGCAGGATCAAAGTAGCGGATCTCGCCTCCGGATACGATGATGCGTCCGTCGGTCGGCGACCACGAGGCGGGCTCGTTCGTGTCGAAGACACCCAGAGTGTCGTATTGCCCTGTCGCGATGTCGAGCCGCATCGGGCACGGGCGCTCGATGAACACGAGCGCGGTGCCGTCGGGCGACCATTCAGGCAGGCGCCCGTAGAACGGCGTGAGGGTTCCACTCACAGCTCTGATGACAGTCCCACTGGTATCCATGAGCATCGCGGCGCCGGCTTCTCGACCGTTGGCCATGCTGTCCCGCACGAACACGATCGTCGCGCCATCAGGCGACCACGAAGCGTCGTGGGCGCCGAATGGATCGTTGGTGAGTTGCCGAAGGTCCGTGCCATCGGGCCGAACCTTGAAAATCTGGAGTTTGGTGGTCAACGGATCCTCCACCCCGGCGAAAAGGATCCAGCGACCATCCGGTGACCACGATGGCTCGAAGTTGTATGGCAGCCCGGTCGGAACCGGTCGGACTGCCTGTCCGGCGCCGTCAACGATGTACAGCGTGTCCCGATCTCCGAAGAGGATGGCTCGGCCGTCGGGGGAAACGCGAGCGTGTTTAGGGTCGCGCATGCTGTCGCGCACCACGCGCGGGTCCGAACCATCCGTCGCCAATGTCCACAGGCCGGTCGCCCCGGTGCCGGACCAGGCCGAGCAGGACGGGGTGGTACAGGTGATTCGTTCCCGAACGGTGAGGATACGATCGTACAGGGGCTCGAACACCAGGGCTCGACCCGCGCCGAGCGGCGGCTGCAGGCCGGGCAGGTGCGCCGTGATATCGACGCTACCGGGGGTAACCCCTGTGACCATCCCGGTGACGGAATCGACCTGCGCAATGCTGGGGTCGGAGGTGGACCAGCGCAGCTGCGCCTCCGGAGCGGGCGGTGTACAGGCAGCCAGCCGGTCGTACGATGCTGCGAACTGAGTCGAGTCCCCCACAGCGATCCCGGCGGATTGGGGCGCGACAGTGACGCGGTTGCAGAGCCTGATGTCAGTTGTCGCGCACCCAGCGAGGGCGATGGCGAGCACTCCGGTCGCGCGGTAGTTCCTCATGTTCGGAGAATGCTTGTTGATGGCTCTCACTCCTTCCCCCCACCGCGACCGCAACAGCGCCGCGCGCTCTCGCCATGGTCCGGAGGAATGGCGAGTCCCGGTGTCCTGAAGCCGGGGTCTGAGGCGCGCCGCCTACCGGATTGCGTCCAAGCCTGCGGGCTGGGGCGGCCAAACACAAGAGAGATTTCCTCCTACAGCGGATGTCAAGCGCGCTTCTCAGAGGATTCCGCGCCTCGTCCGACGTTGACGCGTGGCCTCCAGCCCCCATAATACGTCTTCAATACGATGCCCGAACGCCTCTACGCTCGCCTCCGCGAGGACGTCAACGTCCGCCTGCGCCGAGGAGCCTGGTACCGGGTCCTCAAAGTCGAGGGCTTGAAGGCGATTCTCGAAGTGAACGGCCGCCACGTGCTCGTCGCGTCCGCGTTGCTCGAGATCGTGAAGCGTCCACCTCCGCGCTGGACCGTCGTCACCCAGGGCCCGGGAAACGCCAGGAAGGCACCGCCCGCACTCGCCGAGCGCTACGGGGTATGCCCGAGCTGCAGCGAGCGCGCGCCGCTCGCCAAGCGAGTCCGGCGGTTGCGCTGCGAATACTGCAAGTACGAGTTCGAGGTCGCCTGGGATGAGGCCTACCTCGCGTGACCGGAGGAAGCTCCAACGGCATGGCCGAGCGCCTGTACGCCCGACTCTGTGAAAACGTGAACCTCCATATTCGCCGCGGCGCGTGGTACCGCGTGCTGAAGGTCGAGGACCTCCACGCGACGCTCGAGGTGAACAAGCGGCCCGTGCCGGTCGCGAAGGCGCTCCTCGAATTCGTGAAACGACCGCCGGCCAAGTGGACGGTCGTGCAACAGCGGGCGAGCTGGATCGCGACGCCGCCGGCCGGGTTTACCAGCGAGTACGGAGTCTGTCCGTTCTGCACCGAGCGGGCGCCCCTCGCGCCCGGCATCCGGCGCATGGACTGCCCATCCTGCAAGTCGGACTTCGAGGTAGCGTGGAACGAACGCTACCTGCGGTGAGCGCCGGGGCGGCCTCCCGGCCCGTTGTCCATCATGCGTATGTCATCCTGAACCCGGCTGCCGGCCGGGGCGCGGCGCACCGCGCCAAGGACCCGGTCGCCCGGGCGTTCCGGCACGAGGGGTGGACGGTCGAGATCGTCGAGACCGAACGGCCCGGGCACGGCACCGTGCTCGCCGCCGCCGCCGCCCGCTCCGGTGCGCGCTGTGTCGTAGCGGTCGGCGGGGACGGGGCGGTCCACGAGGTGGCCAACGGACTGCTCGCGGCCCGTTCCGAAGCCGCCCTGGGCGTCGTCCCGATCGGCTCCGGCAACGACTTCGCCAAATTGGTGGGCGTGTACCGGCACGCGGTGCCACGCGCCGTCGCCCGGCTCGCCACCGCCGTCGTGCGGCGGTTCGATGCGGGCCGGGTGTTGGACGAGTACTTCGTGAACACACTC
>Ga0326732_1000208_pt1 | contig 14168 bp, 17 predicted proteins | sample MHFSIPfraction_4_FD_207644 | JGI IMG/M metagenome (GOLD analysis project Ga0326732, IMG submission 207644) | Lab enriched peat soil microbial communities from Michigan Hollow, Ithaca, NY, United States - MHF12FN SIP fraction | ecosystem: Environmental > Terrestrial > Soil > Wetlands > Peat...
CAGTGAAGAAATCGCTCAACGAGCATGATCTGTACACCTCAGGCAATCTGATCCCAAACACAACATTCATCGAATGAAAAAACAGAAGACATCCGGCCAGAAACCGAAACTCGCCTACAGGATCAACGATCAGATCCGGGTACCTGAAGTCAGGGTCGTCTTTCCCGACGGCACCATGCAGGTCATGCGGACCATGGATGCAAGGAGAGCCGCCGAGGAGCGTAACCTCGACCTGATCGAAGTTCAGCCGAATGCTCTGCCTCCCGTCTGCAAGATGGAGAACTACGGGAAGCTGATCTACAAAATGGCTCAGAAGGAGAAGGACCTCAAGAAGAAGCAGAAGACCACCACGCTCAAGGAGCTGCGCTTCCATCCGAACACCGACAAGCACGATTTCGACTTCAAGACGGCGCACCTCGAGGAGTTCCTCCGCAAAGGCAACCGCGTGAGGGCGACCATCGTATTCCTCGGCCGGTCGATCATCTACAAGGACAAGGGACTCGAGCTGGCCGACCGCCTGACCGAAAGGCTCAGCACGGTGGGCAACAGGGACGGCGATGCGAAGTTCGAGGGCAAGAAGCTCTTCGTCTACTTCGAACCCGACAAGAAGAAGATCGAACAGTTCGAGAAGCGGAGAGCCAAGTCGGCACCCCTGCCGCCGCTCGAGCCCATCTCTGCCGAGCCTGAAGAGGACGACGATTCAGAATAAGACAAGTTACAGCGAAACGACTTTTATCATTAAAACCGACGATCATGCCTAAAATGAAATCACATCGCGGTGCCTGCAAGAGATTCAAGGCGACCGCATCAGGAAAGGTCAAACGCGAGCGTATGAACGGCTCCCACAACCTCGAGCATAAAAACAGGAAGCGCACCCGCCGCCTGCACCAGTCGACGCTGGTCGATTCGAGCCGCGAAAACCAGATCAAGCGGATGATCCTTGCCTAAGGGTCCGATGAAATTACAACACAAACTCAGACACTACGATGCCTAAATCAAATAACGCCGTAGCCTCAAAGGCCAGAAGGAAAAGGATTCTCAATAAAGCGAAAGGGTACTGGGGTTCACGCGGCAACGTCCTGACCGTCGTCAAGCACGCCGTCGACAAAGCCGAACAGTACGCCTACCGCGACCGCAGGGTCAAGAAAAGAAACTTCCGTTCGCTCTGGATCATGCGCATCAACGCCGCTGCCCGCCAGAACGGTGTCTCCTACTCGCGCCTCATGGATGCCATCCACAAGAAGAACATCCAGATCGACCGCAAGGCCCTGGCCGAAATCGCCGTGAAGGATCCGGCGGCATTCTCGGTGATCGTCAAGAGCGCCCTCGATTAATTACGCCCAAGGCACCCTATGGAGAACACCATCCGGCAACTGCAGCAGGAGATCGACCGCTTCGAGATCCGTCAACAGGCTGACCTCGAAGCATTCAGGCTTGAATTCACGGTGAGGAAGGGGCGAATCGCCGCCCTTTTCTCGCGACTCAAGGAGGTCGAACCTGCCGACAGACCGGCCGTAGGGCAACTGTTGAACGCGCTGAAGCTTTCGGCCGAAGCAAAAGCCGCCGAGGCTGAAGCGCGTTTTGCCGAAACCGCTGTACCGTCGCACCCGGCGATCGACATCTCGCTTCCGGGAAGGCGGTCGTTCTGCGGCTCCGAACACCCGGTGCAGAAAGTGCTGGGCGACATGAAGCGCATCTTTTCCGCCATGGGCTTCAGCATCGCGACCGGACCGGAGCTTGAACTCGACGAATACAATTTCGACCTCCTGAACTTCCCGCCGAATCATCCGGCGAGGGACATGCAGGACACCTTCTTCGTGACCAGAGGCCAGGAGGGCGGTGACGTGCTGCTCAGGACGCACACCTCCCCCGTGCAGGTCAGGGTCATGCTTGACCAGAAGCCGCCGATCAGGGTCATCTGCCCCGGCAAGGTCTACCGTAACGAAGCTATCAGCGCCAGAAGCTATTGCGTATTCCACCAGCTCGAAGGGCTCTACATCGACAAAAACGTTTCGTTCGCCGACCTGAAGGCCACCATCTACTCGTTTGCGCGCCAGATGTTCGGCTCCGATGTGAAGCTCCGTTTCAGGCCGAGTTTCTTCCCCTTCACCGAGCCGTCGGCTGAAGTCGACGTCACCTGCTACCTCTGCGGAGGCAAGGGATGCCGCGTCTGCAAGAAGTCCGGATGGCTGGAGATCATGGGGTGCGGAATGGTGCACCCGAACGTGATGCGAAACTGCGGCATCGATCCCGAAGAGTGGACCGGTTACGCCTTCGGAATGGGCGTGGACCGAACCTCCCTGCTGCGCTACAAGATCGACGATATCAGGCTGCTGTTCGAGAACGACGTGAGAATGCTTGCGCAGTTCACGGCGTAAGAACCGGTCCTGATCAAGCGATAATACAAAAAGGCCGTCCCCGAGGGGCGGCCTTTTTTATTGGAGTCCATTCCTCCATAAACAACAAAAGGCTGCCTGGATCGTATCCGGGTCAGCCTTTGCCTGTGGATGGGTACCTACCAGCCTACTTGTCCTTGAGCGCCAGGGTCCAGGTCTCCATGGCTTCGTTGGCCGCAGGATTCGGCGCCTCGAGGAAGCTGATGACGAAGCTGCCGGCGAGTTCGGCGATACCGATCGACTTCGGTCGGATGGCCAGCACCTTAGGGTTCATGATATCCTTCCCGAAACAGAACACGATGTTCTTGGCGGCAAGGATGTCATCGCTGATGCAGCCTTCGGGGAGCGCCGAGGTGTGGGCGTAATGATCGAAGATACCGATACGCGTAGCAACGGGATGAGCATCGATTTTCTGGCTGTAATAGGCGATGATGTCGTCTACGCTCTTGACGCTCGTCTCATTCTTGTCGAGCTCCAGAATGTAGATGGGGTACTTCTCATGAAGAAGGGTTTGGTTCATGATGCGCTCCCTTTTGGGTTACGGGTTACTGCAACTTCCGAAACAGGGGTGAAGAGAGAATGCACCCCATTGTAGAAGTGTACGCCCGATGCGCAGATTTTCCAATATGCCGAAACAAAAAAGCCCCGTGGCGGCGATCGCTACGGGGCTTGATGTCTTTGGTTCCGGGTTGTCCGGCTCCGGCGTGATCAGTGAGCGGCGCCTTCAGCTTCGACCTCGATGCTGAGCTTGGCAGTGACGTCCATGAACAGCTTCGCATCTGCCTCAAACTTGCCGAGCGTCTTGATCGGGGCCTCGAGGTGGATCTTCCTGCGGTCGATCTCCACACCCTGCTGCTTGAGTGCCTCGGCGATGTCGCCGGCGGTCACCGTGCCGAACAGCTTGCCGGATTCACCGGCTTTGGCGTGCACCTTGACAGGAGTCTGCTCGAGCCTGGCAGCCAGATCCCTGGCATTCTTGCGCTGGAGCTCGATCTTCCTCGCCTGCTGCTGCTTCTCGGTTTCGAGAGCCTTGATGGTCCCGTCAGTGGCACGGATGGCGTAGCCCTGGGGGATCAGGTAGTTATTGGCATAACCGTTCTTGACGGAGACGACTTCGCCTGCGTCACCAAGGGTTGCCACATCTTTTCTTAAAATTATTTTCACGGTCAGTTTCCTCGTTCTGAATAATTAAAATTGTGCACAACCACTTATTTGTACTCGTCGGCAACGTAAGGAATGATAGCAAGGAACCTCGCCCACTTGATCGAGTGGGTAAGCAGGCTCTGCTCTTTTGCCGAAAGGCCGGTAATGCGGCGGGGGATGATCTTCCCCTGGTCGTTGATGAAGCGCTTCAGTTTGCGCTCGTCACGATAGTCGAAGAAGACCACCTGGTTCTTGGACACTTTCTTTTTCGATGCAAGAGCGTTGCCCAATGACTTGCTGCCCTGTGCAGATGATGGTTTTTGTCTCATGAGTCTTTTCAAAATAATTGTAGCTTGTGTTCTTTTCAGTCGGAAGAGAGGTATTTGTACTCGTACAGGTGCCCATCGTCGTCGACACCGCCATGATGGATATCATGCGTATCATCCTCGATGAACCCCTCCTCGTCCTCCTCTCCATTTTTCTTCCTCTTGTTGAGGAACTGGATCCTCCGGGCCTTGATTTCGACAACGGTCCTCGAAGTGCCGTCCTGGGCTTTCCAGGTGCGGCTCTGCAACTCACCGTCCACAAGCACGGCTGAGCTCTTCTTCAGGTTGTCCCTGCAGCTCTCGGCAAGCTTGTTCCAGGCGACGACGCCGACATAGCAGACGTCCTCCTGCCACTGGTGGTTGCTGTCCCTGAACCGTCGGTTGCACGCGATCGAGAAATTGACGACTGGCGTTCCGCCTGAATTCGTCTGTCTGAACACCGGATCCTTGGTCAGGTTCCCGGCAATAATGACACTGTTGATCTCAGGCATCTTCAATTCCGCCATGACATCTTCTCCTTTTTGTTCTCAAATGGGATCATTTCATCGTCCATACACAACCGAACATCTTCACACATCAGCTCTTTGCCGTTGCGGCTTCGGCTTCGACCTGGTCTTCAGGGCTGCCGAGCATGACGCTGTACTTCTCGACGCGCTTGCGCATCTCGAGGAGCGGTGAGCTCAACTGGATAATGAGGAACCGCAGGATGTTGTCTTCATAGCGGAAAACACGCTCGATCTCGGCGATGGCCGACGGTACGGCATCGAACTCGATGTGAGCGTAATACCCGATGGAGGACTTGCGGATGAGGTAAGCCATCTTCCTTCTTCCGACTTCCAGGACACTGTTGATCACGCCGCCCTTTCCGGTGACCGTGTTTTTCACAAGCTCCATCGCGGAAGCGATGGCATCGTCCTGAAGGCCGCCGTCAATGATGACGGTACATTCGTACTGTTTCAGTTTGTTCATAGCGCAATCGTTCTGAGATGACGAGAAACTGGCACATGGCGAGGTACAGGTATTGCGCAATCCCTGGCCCACGGCTTCACGGTCACCCGTGAACACCATCTGCTTTTTTGGACCCCAAATTTACCACAATAAATTCTTTTTTCCAACGGTCGGAGCGTACCACGTAACGCGTTACGTGTCACGGATTTCCGCAACCACCGGGGCGTGGTCCGAACTGCGCTCGTCCAGCTCGACCGACGCACCCGAGACCCTGGCCGCCAGACCGGGAGAGAGGTAGAAGCAGTCGATCCTCCATCCCAGGTTGCGTTCCCGGGCGAATTTCCAGTTGGGCCACCAGGTGAAAAGATCCTTCCTGTCGGGGTTCAGGTCGCGCATGACATCCCTGAGCCCAAGAGTGAGATGGGCATCGATGGCGGCGCGCTCCTCAGGCCTGAGCCCGATGGCACCCGGCTTGTTCTGCGAGCGGTGCACATCGATGTCGCGCAGCGCCACGTTCATGTCCCCGGCGATCACAATCTCCCGCCCTGCGGCGAGCAGCCCGGCGACGTACTCCCGAAGTGCCTCGAGATAGCTGAGCTTGACCGCATAGTGTTCAGGGCCGTCGCCCCTCGGCACGTAGGTGCCGACCAGGGAGAGCGACCCGCAGTGGAGCACGGCCGTACGGTTCTCGACGTCGAATGCGGGGATCTCCCACTCAGCCGCCGGGCACACCCCCTCGCGAAGGAGGATGCCCACCCCGCTGTATCCTTTCCTGAACGACGAGCCGTTCCAGAACTTCCGGTACCCTTCGAGTCCCGTCACGTCCGGAGGGATCTCAGCTTCGAGCGCCTTGACCTCCTGCAGCACGACTATGTCGGGGCGGCTTCGCCCGATCCAGGCGCAGAGCGCATCGTGGCGGGCACGGATACCGTTGACGTTCCATGAGGCGATCTTCATTGCCGACACTGCCTGAGGAGTTCGACGATGCGCGAGGCGACCCGCTCGGGGGTGATGTCGTTCATGCAATGGAAATGGCCTTTCGGGCAGGAGTCGCGACCGATATGGGAACATGGCCTGCAGGCGAGCCCTTCGGCCTCGAAGAGTTCGAACGGCGTACCCCAGGGCAGAAAGCCGAACTCCTTGACTGAAGAACCGAACAGGACGAGCACCTTCCGTCCGAACGCCGACGCCATGTGCATCAGCCCGGTATCGTTGCAGAGCACCAGGTCCGAGCGTTCGAGCAGGGCCGCACTCTGCATAAGGGTGGTGACGCCCGCCATTGAACGGACCCGGCTGCGCACCGCTGGCGGCAGCAAAGCCACGATCCTTTCCCCGCCAGCGATGTCCTCCTTTCCACCGAGCAGGATCACCCGGACGGGCATCTTCGAGCCGACCCTCTCGATCACTGCGGCGAAACGCTCCTCCGGATAGCGCTTGGTAAGATGGTTCGCCCCGAAACAGACGGCAAGCACCGGCACGGAACCCTTGAGCGTCCCCAGCGCGAAGTCCCTGTCCTCGCGTGAAGGTACGAGCACACACGGAGCGTCGACGGTGCCGGCCAGCCCGTCGAGAGCCTCGCCATAGCGCTGCACAACCGAACGGTAGCCGTCACCGAACAGGTTCAGTTTGAAGCGGACCAGAAGCAGTTTCTTCCAGTTCCGTTTCCGGTACTGCCTGACTGACCCGATGTCAAGGCCGCGCAGCAGAGCCCGGGAGCGGCGGTTGTTCTGAAGGTCGACCGCCAGATCGTAGGCTATTCCCATAAGGTTCTCAGGAGTGCAGACCGACGAAATTGCAGGGTTTCCGGCAAGCAGCGGAATGAAGGGAGCTTTCGTACAGAAGTCGATGCGCGCGCCAGGGAATGCCCTTCGCAGCTCCTGAACCACCGGCGTCGTCAGGACGATGTCGCCAATGGAGCTCAGGCGGACGACCAGGATGCTCCTGATTTCGGAGGCAGCCTTCACGACCAGAACTCCCACCAGGCCTTGTAGCCTGCCGGTTTTTCGGGTTTCACCGAACGCTCCAGTTCTGCGATGCGGCCGGCTGCCTCAGCGAGCATCGTTTCGCGACCAGGGGTGTCAGCTTTCCGCTCGGCAACCATTTCCGAGGCCTTTCGATATTCATCCAGCGCTTCGCGCTTCCGTCCGAGCCCGTCAAACGCCAGCGCCCGGCTGAACACCGCCGATATCCAGAGCTTCCCCTCGTCCTGATTGAGCTCGCCTCGCCGGTTGAAGTGGTGCAACGCAATGTCTGCCGACTGCAGCGATTCCGTGAACAAGCCGAGTCGTGCGAGGGCTTCGGCCAGCCCTGCGTTACAGAAGGCATCGAACCCGATATGGTCGAAAGCCTCTTCCGGCGGCATCGTCCGGGAGACATCCATGGCCTTCCGGCAGTTGGCCGCTGCCTCTTCGTAAGATCCTTCAAGCAACTGCCGCTGGGCATTGGCCAGAGCCATGTAGGACTCGGCGACCTCTCTCAATGGTTTCATTTATGCATATCGTAAAGTGTGGACGAATGCGCCCTCCTGCAGCCCATGGCCTTCAAGGCTCCCTGACCTTCATCAGCCGGTCGAGCTCGGCGGGAATCTCGGGGCGGCCACGGCCGTTGAGGGCCGTGCCGATGATCTTTGCCTTCACCACCGGTTTCAGGTCCGGCAGGCGGAGGATATCCTGGTAGAACGCGAACTTCAGGGGCGACTCCCTCACCATGTCGAGGCAGACGGCGAACCGGTCACCGCTCTGAAGGGGGAACTTGTAGTCGAGCTCGGCACGAATCACCACGAGATTAATCCCCTTTTCGGTGAACTCCCTGAAATCGATTCCGACCGTCTTCAGGTACTGGTGCCTCGCGTGTTCGAGATAGTTCTGGTAGACGCTGTTGTTGACGATGCCCTGCATGTCGCACTCGTAGTCGCGCACCTCCATCTCGTAAGAAAACGCGTATCGATCCTGACTCATTGCCCAGTGTTTAGGTTACCGCCATCTGCATGGCGGACAAAATAACATACCTTGCCGAGAAGCGGAAACGCTGCCGGGCGGTCAGGTTTGCAGCTTCGAGAGGAGAGCCGGCAGGAACTGCGCGAGGTCTGCCACGACCAGCAGGTCTGCCACCTCACCGATCGGGGCGTCGCGGTCGGTATTGACCGCAAGCACGAAGCCGGCCCCCTTCATGCCTGCGACATGCTGGATAGCCCCCGAAATGCCGCACGCCACATAGAGCGCCGGCGAGACGCTCTGGCCGGAGGAACCGACCTGCCGACCGTGCTCGAGCCAGCCGGCGTCGACCACGGGGCGGCTGGCCCCCACTTCGCCGGCGAGGGCTTCGGCCAGCGCCCTGACGAGTTCGACATGCTCCCGCCGTCCGACGCCCCGGCCTGCGCTGACGACCACCTCCGCCCGGGAGAGGTCGATACCCCCATCTGCCGGAGGCTCGTAGCGGAACAGCTCGACGGAAGCATCCTTAACGGTTTCGAGATGGAGGAGCTGCGGTTCGCCGACGGCAGCTTCGACCGGGAACGCCCCCGGCTGGAGGGTCAGTATGGTGCAGGGGGTCGAAGGGGTGACCGTACGGCGCATCTTGCCGTTGCAGCAACCCGTCACGAAACCACCATCGCCAATGGCGGCAACCTCCGAAACCTGCGCCGCCCTCATGGCCGCCGCCACCCTCGGCGCGAGGTCCCAGCCGTACGAAGAGTGCATGAACACGACGTAATCGGGACGTTCGGCCTCGACGGCCTGCAGTACCAGTCGCTTGTGCACGTCTGGGTTGTACTCCCCGTACTCTCCGGCATCGGCAAAATGGAGCCTCCCTTCGAATCGGGGCAACTCGTCCGCATAACCGACGAACACCATCGAGGCCGAGGCCCCGACAGCGCGGGCGAATCCCAGCAGTTCGCCGTAATCCCCGGCCAGCAACCCCTTGCGGCACTCGGCCACCAGCAACGCCTTCATCGCCCGCCTCCCCGGCGCAGGACGGCCGTCCGTTCGTTCAGCACGTCGAGCACCCTGTCGGCAAGCTCTTCGACCTCGCCTTCGATCACCATGCACGACGCGCTGCGCTCGTGCTGCGAGAATCCTGTGGTGACGGCCAGCGGAGCTTCGAGACCGATCTCCTCGGCAGAAAGGACGGTGAGCTCCCTCTTCTTCGCTTTCAGGATATTGGGCAGGGTTGGGTAGCGGGGCGTGTTGAGGCCGAGCTGGCAGGTGACGAGCGCCGGAAGCCGCAGTCTGACGACCGCTTTGGTCCCCCCCTCGAGCTCCCGCACCACGGTCGCCGCGGAGCCATCGCAGGAAAAACCCACGGCGGTGGTTGCACACGAGAGGCCGAGCAGCTCCGCTACGAGCACACCGACCTGCGCCGAGCCCCGGTCGAGTGACTGCATGCCGGTGAAGACCAGGTCGAATGCCAGGGGGCGGGCATAGTCGGCGATCATCGAGGCGATCTGCCAGGGATCGCGTTCGACCGCCCGATCGTCCTTGACGTGGACCCCGCGGTCGCAACCCATGGCCATGGCCTTGCGGATCATCTCGACGACGCGGTCGGGACCGACGGAGAGCACGGTCACCTCCGCCTCGCCGCCAAGGAGCTCCTTGAGCCGGACCGCCTCCTCGACGGCGAACTCGTCGTAATCGTTCATGCGGAACGCCAGCCCGGATTCGTCGAACCAGCTACCGGCGGAGTTCGGAGTGAAGCGGGCCTCCATGTCGGGGACCTGCTTGATGCAAACAAGGATCTTCATGCTCAAAGGAAAACGATGTCGTCCGGGAATCCGCTCAGCCGCTCTCCGCCCTGATCCGTGACCACGAAAGTGTTCTCGATGCCGATGGCTCCCTTGCCGGGAATGACGAACTTCGGCTCGACAGCGATCACCTGGCCTGCCACGAGCGGCATCCTGAATCCCTGGGCGAGCACCGGCAGTTCGTCGAGCTCGAGGCCGACACCGTGGCCGACGAATCTGGACTGTTCACCGGGCATGCCCATGAAGTTGCCGCCCAGCCCGGCCTCTCCGGCGATCGCCGCCGCCTGCTGGTAAACCTCTTCACAGACCGCTCCGGGCACCATGGCCCGTCGCACCGACTCCTGGATTTCGAGCGAAAGATCGAACGCCCGCTGCAGTTCCGGATCGAGCGATCCCACCACGAAGATGCGGGTCATGTCGGCTATGTAACCGTTGACCACCCCGGCGAAATCAACCAGCACCGGTTCGTTAGCCGGAATCGGATCGAGCGAAGCGCCCTGCGGTGATGCCGCCGAAAGGCCCTTGCCGGTCACAGCGCCGTCGAAGAATCCATAGGTCGCCGCTCCGGCGGATACGGCCATGCCGCCGAACAGCTCCTGGTTGAAGGCCCTCATGCGCACGTAGCCTTCGTGGCCGGCCTTACGCAGCCGGTACTCCATCTCTGCGGCAAGGTCGAGCTCGCGCATGCCGGCCTTCAGGAACTGAGGCACCTGGGCAAAGACCGATGCGAGAAGCGATGCGCTCTCCCTGATCTGCTCGATCTCACTGGTCGACTTCACCGACCGGATCTCCCGGACGATCATGGAGATATCGACGAAGCTGCGGCCGGGAAGCACCTTCGAATAGAACGCCTGCTGCTGAACAGGCACGGCATCGAAGGTCAGGCCGATGGAGCCCGGAGCCTCCCCGAACACTGCCGGTAACTCCTTGCTGGAGGGAAACGGACGGATATCGTCGAGCGGACTCTCGACCTTTGCCCGCGAGAGGCTTTTGCGCACCATCAGCGTCGCCTCGCCCTCGGCCGGAACCAGAAGGGCAGAGTTCTGTCGGGTACCGGTGAAATAGTAGATGTCGATCGGCAAAAGCAGGAGGGCAGCATGTACTCCCTGACCGGCAAGCCGTTCCTGGAGGCGCACGATGCGCTGGTGCGATTCGTTTCGAGTCAGCATGGGATCTGATATGGTTCGATTCGTTGAAAAAGCGGTGGAAAACGGTCTCAGCTGGCGATGGTGCGGGCCATTTCCTGACGGCGTTGCATTCCAGGAGGGATCCCCCCAGGGTTCCGGAAAGCGGACAACTTCCCGCTATTCGCCAAGATAAGGTTTCCGGGCCGAAGCTGCCAACAACTACTCCCGAATCCTGGATGCCAGGATTTCGGCAAGGTCGAACGCCTTCATCGCGGGTTTCGGGCCTCCGGCAGCGATGCCCTCCTCGAACATCGAGAGGCAGAACGGACAGGCGGAGACCAGAGTGCCGGCGCCGGTCTCCATGGCCATCCTTATCCGCTCGGCGTTGATCCTCCTGCCTGTTCGCTCCTCGGCGAGGATTCGCCCGCCGCCAGCCCCGCAACAGAAGCTGTCCGGGCCGGAAAGGTCCATCTCCGCGAGCTTCCCGCCGGCCGCCTTGAGCAGGCTCCTGGGTTCGGAGTAGATGCCGTTGTGCCTGCCGAGGTAGCAGGAGTCGTGCCAGGTGAAACCGAACGGTTCCGGAGCCAGTTTAAGCCGACCCCTTTGCACGAGCCTTGCGATGAAGGTCGCGTGGTGCTCGACCGGCACCTCGAGGCCGAGATCACGATAACCTCTTCCCAAAGTCGTGAAACAGTGCGGACAGGCGGTCACGATGCTCTTCACGCCGTACTTCCCGATGGCGGCAATGTTCTCCCTGGCTGTCGCCTGGTAAAGGTATTCGTTGCCCATCTGCCTGACCGGCTCCCCGCAGCAGCGCTCTTCGTCGCCGAGGATGCCGACCCTGATGCCGGCGGCAGCGCAGATGCGCACGAAGCTTTCGGCCACCTTGCGGTTCCGGGGATCGAACGAAGCGTAGCAACCGGCGAAGTACAGGATATCGACCTTGCTGTCGTCGGCCATGACGGTGACCGGGAGCCCCTCGGCCCATGCGCCTCTCGACGACGGGGCCATACCGAAGGGATTTCCGCCGACCTCTATCGACTCGGTCGCCCTCCGGACCTCGGCGCCGGCGAACTCCCCATTCATCAGGGTGAGGCTGCGGCGCATCTCGACGATCTTGACGACATGCTCGATATCGGCCGGGCAGATATCCTGGCAAGCCCCGCAGGTCGTGCAGGCCCAGATCGCCTCCCTCGTCACGGCGTCGGACAGGCTGATCGACGGGGATTCCACGGCTGTCCTGCCGATCTGGCGGACGACCTTCATCGGCGACAGGGGCTTGCCGGTAACCCAGGCCGGGCAGCGATCCTGGCATCGCTTGCAGGCGGTGCAGGCGTCGGCGTCGAACAGATCCTTCCAGGTGAGGTCGGAGACGAGCGTTGCACCGAACCGATCGAGCCCATCATCCTCGAGGTCGATCGTCGCTGCCTCGCCCTGACCTTCAACCGGGGCCAGGTAGCTGTTGCCGCTCGTCGTGAAAAGATGGCGCAGCCTGGTACGCGGAATCACGACGATGAAACCGAGGGCGAGCAGGAGATGGAACCACCAGAGTCCCTTGTGCAGCTCGCTGACGGTCTCGGCACCCATGGACCCGAACAGGCGGGCGGAGAGAAGACCGCCAGGGGACCAGAGGGCCAGGCCGGGGTTGTCGCGCACTTCGGTGACCGCCATGCGGCTCCCTTCGATGAGGAACCCCGTCACGAGAATGGCAAAAAGCAGCGCATGGACCAGCAGGTCCTCCTGCTTCGTCTCGAGCCCTTCCGGCCTGATCAGGAAGCGGCGGACGAAAAGCCCCCCCAGCGTGATGATCGCCGTGATTCCGGCAAGGTCGAGCACGAGTGAGAACAGCCTGTAGAAGAGGCCCGACAGCATATTGACATGGAACAGCGGGGTAAGCAGGTCAGCCTGGAGCATTACCAGGAGCGTACCGGCGAACATGGCGGTAAACCCCCAGAAGAGCCCCGCGTGGAACACCCCACCGTCAGGTACGCGCAGGACCCTGCGCTGGGTCAGGGTTTCCGAAAGGAGGCGGGCAATACGCGTCTCGCGGCGGTCGAACCTGTCGAGCGGACGCCCCTGCTTCCAGACCATGAACAGATTCCGGAACCCCTGCGCCATGGCAGCCACCGCCGCCACCGACAGCAGGTACATCACGGGAACCACGCCGTGGCCTACATTCCAGAAAAGCTCCCTCGTTTCTTGCATACCGCCCTGAAGCGCCGGATAGGGTTAACTCTACAGCCTCCCTGCCGGCCATCGTCAAGGTCCGGCGCCGGTCGGCACATCATTGAATATAGCGCATGGGCGTGAATACGGATGCATGCTCCACTCCTTCATGCATATCGGTACATTGCCGCCACACCGGTCTGGGAGGGCATCTTCTCCGTGGGCAGAACCAGCACCTCACCTCCGTTGTCGAGCACCAGCAGGGCAAGGTCCTCCAGCACGTCGCCGGCGCCCTTGTCACCATCCTTCGCTGGCACGATCCTGCCGGTCGACGGGTCGAGCACACCCGGGTAACGCCGCTCGCTGTCGAGCAGGAGGGTCCATACGCGTCCGGTACTTGCCGCCTTGGCGATCAGGTACGGGTCGTCGTCGCCAAGCCGCTTTGAGTAGTACTCCTCATATTTTGCCCGAGCCTCGTCAAGCCGCCTGGTCCATCGGGGTTCGAGCAGCTCCCAGGCCAGCTGCCGCAGCTCGTCGCTCCCGACCAGACGGGGGTCGATATCGAGCCCCTCCTCGAGCAAGCCGGGATTGTGGCTCACCGCACGGAACTCGCTCTGGTGCTCCGGAAGGGCCGCAAGAATGAGCGGCAGCCCTGTCGGCTTCGAGTGCCACTCGGTGATGGCCCGGTCGACAGCCCTGTAGAAGCGCTCGCTGTCAAGCTCCTCCTCATCCCTGCGCGAGCTGTGACCGTGACGCATGGAACCCCCTGTCCCGGGAGTTCCGAAGGAGGCGATGGTCTGGTGGGGGGGAGTCGTCTCGAACCCGAGTGCCTCGACAAGGTTTTTCGGCACCCCCGCGGCAGGACGGATTTCAGCAAGACCAAACCGGTTGCCCTCGTACAGACGGATGTCAGTCTTTGTCACGGCGAGAACCTGGAACCGGTCGCCGCCCTGGAAGAGGCGGAGCAGGGGTTTGATATGGAATTTGCCTGTTCCCGACACCGTGACCTGATCCGCAACCGGCTCATGCAGGTGCAGGACCTGGTAGTGGTCAGGCGACACGAAGACGGCGACCCCGCCGAGCGTATGCATCCAGAAATCATGATCTTCGATCAGGGACGCCAGGCGGTCGAGAAGCGCCTGTATTCCCCGCTTGCCTGCAAGCGAGATCCCCTTTTCGCGTGCGTCCGTCACGAGGTTCTTGAAATGGAGCGCATCCTGGAGGTTTTCGGGATGACGCCTGCCGGTCGGCATGTAGATAGAAATGCAAGGCGACTCGTGCTCTTTGAGCAACCCTTCAGGAATACCTGTAGATTCTCGCTTCA
>Ga0326732_1000210_pt1 | contig 14118 bp, 7 predicted proteins | sample MHFSIPfraction_4_FD_207644 | JGI IMG/M metagenome (GOLD analysis project Ga0326732, IMG submission 207644) | Lab enriched peat soil microbial communities from Michigan Hollow, Ithaca, NY, United States - MHF12FN SIP fraction | ecosystem: Environmental > Terrestrial > Soil > Wetlands > Peat...
CGACGTCCTTGATCTCGATCGAGCCTGAGCCGTCGTCGATCGTCACGGTCCCGCCGACCCGGCGGATAACGATCTCCCCCGAGCCGTCGTCGACCGAAACGTCGCCCTTGACATCGTCGATCTCGATCCCGCCCGAGCCGTCGTCGATCTTGACTTCTCCCGCGATCCGGTCGACGCGGATCGATCCGGACCCGTCATCGATCTTGACCGCGGCCAGGTCTTCCACGACGATGCTCCCCGAACCGTCATCGATTTCGAGGGGCATGTCTTTCGGGACCGAGACGGTCAGGTTGATGACGGCGTCATCGCCAAAGCTGAAGAGCCGGATCCGGTCCCGGATGCGGCTGACCAGGACGGCGGCGTCCCCCCGCTTCTCGAGGGTCAATTCGACCCGGTCCTTCAAAAAGCCGTCCATGTCCCCGTCCCCGACGTGACGGGCGACGATCTCGGCCTTGACTTCGATGGCCGTCAGCCCTTCCCGGCCGGTGACCGTCAGGGAGCCAGCCCCCGCCTCGATCTCGACGCGCTTGATGCCCTGCGCGGGCAGGTTGAGGGCCTTCGTCGTCTCGAAGGCGGCCAGACTTCCCGATCCCGCCAGGAGCAACACTGCCAATACGACCGTCTTTTTCATGGAAACCTCCGTCCTCTATCTTTAGAGACGGAGGCCGTCCCCACAAGGTTCCCCGCCTGGAGATAAAAGGCAGGATCCAGGGCCGGTCGAACGGACGGGGACGGCCCCGCCCCGTGGCAGACCCGGCCGAATCAATGACTTAGCGAAGCGTGACGGTCTTGCTCGCTTTTCCGCCCTTGACGCTGTCGTAAGCGACGGTCATGGTCCCGGACCCTTTGACCAGGAGCACCGCCGTCCTCGTCGTCTTGCCGGGATGTCCGTTGCGGAGGAGGATCCTCTTGAGGTCCTTCTGATCGACGAGCGGGGTCACCGACGGATTCGTTTTGTAGACCGTCTTATTGTCGATGAAGCTCACCGCGATGACCTGGACGCTCGGACCGTCGACGAGAAGAAGATCCGGCCGGACGACGCCGTTCTGGCCCGCCCGGGCCATGATGGTCGGAATGACCTTCGGATTGGTGATATCGACGAAGACCCGGTAGACGTCCCCCCCGATCTTCTCGACCGACGTTTCGCCCATGCGGATGAGCGGCATCTCACCGGCTTGGTAGAGGGAGAAGGCCATGTTCCGGTGGCACAGCTCCTCGTTCATGAACCGCGGCGGGACCCGCCCCTGATATTTCTTCCAGACGCCGCCCATCTCGACCTGGCCGAACTGCGCGTGATCGTACGGCTTCCATTCGACGAACTCGTCGCCGAACTCGAGGTATTTGTCGAAGTAGTACCGGGATAGCGCCGGGGCGATGGGGCTCGAGGGGTCGGCCTGCTGCTCCTTGAGGGCGGGGCTCGTGAAGTATTGGTCGCCGTTCCAGAGCTCGTTGGAGAACGAAGGGATGCCCAGCCCGTCGTTGGTGTAGTCGATGAAGCCGCCGTGCACCGTATACAGCCCGCTCCAGAGGACGATGTAGCGGTAGAAGGGCAGGATGCGCTCGCCGTTCTGCCCGAGCTCGTCGTAGAAGCGGACGTCGCCCATCGGGTACTCGCCCACCGATTCGGCGCCCGGCCCGCGCAGGATCATGCCGCCGTTGTTGTGGTAGGACTGGACACCGGCGATGTTCGGATGGGCCTTCAGGAAGTCGGCGACGGCGCGGGCCTCGGGGAGCTGGAAGGGATAATCCATGGCCCCGCTCTGGACGTAGTCCGGCTGCCAGTCGCTGGGCCAGTTCCGGTTCGGGTCGTAGCTGCCCGGCCCGTCCTCGTTGACCAGGCCGTCGCCGTCGTTGTCGATCCCCTCCTGGCCCAGCAGGATATAGTCGCCCTTCTCGCCGAAGGGAACGGGCTCGAGGGTGTTGGGATTCGTCCGGCTGATCCGGTAGTTGCCTTCGCCGGGGACGAACTTGCGGATCTGCTCGATGATGCCGTTGCCGTTGATGTCCTCGGGCGGGTCTTCGTCAAAGAGGCCGTCGTTGTCGTCGTCGACCGGGACATGCCCCGAGCGGGCGTTGCCGCCGGGCCCCTCCATGAAGTACTGCCGGCCGTCGGGATTGACCGTGGGGATGATATAGAAGACGCGCTCATCGACGAGCCGGGTGACATCGTCGATGCGGCCGTAGTTCTCCATGAGGTACCAGATCGTGTAAAGGCAGACCTCGCCGCCCTGGATCTCGTTGCCGTGAACGTTGGCCTCGACATACATTCCGGCCTTGGAGGACTCGGGCCCCGTGGCCGGATTGTTGATGGTCATGACCATGAGCTCGCGTCCGTCATAGCTTTTGCCGATCGACTCGAGCTTGAGGAACTTGGGGAAAGCGGCCTGGAGCCGCTTCATGTCGGCGGTGAGCTCGTTCGTATCGTGCCAACGATTGAAATCGAGCTTGACCTTGAAAGCCGGGTCCGAAGCCTTCTGGGCCGGGGACAACGGGGCCAGCAGAAGAAGCCCCGCCGTCATGGCCAGGACGAGGGACAGGATCTTGCGTGTTCTCATCGTGTCCTCCTCTTACTTCAGCGTGACCCGGGCCGTCGCCGTCCCGCCCTTTTCGGATCGCACCAAGAGCTCCACGACTTGGCCGGTCTTGCCCTTGATGAGCCACTCGTACTTGGCCCGGCTCCCCGAGCCGGCGAGCATCGGCAGGAAATTCGTCTTGGCGTTGCCCGACATGACCGCACCCGGCTCGACGCCGAGCTGGACCATGGTCGGCTTGACCGACCGGGCCGTCTGGCCCTGGGCCAAGGAGGTCGGCCAGAAGCCGGTGTTCTCGACCTCCGCCTTGATCCGAAAGACTCCGCCGCCGTGGTCGACGGCCTCGAGCGAAGCCACGTTCACCCGGGGGAAGAGCGAGGCCAGATAAACGGCGAACTTGGCGTGGGCGGCCCCGAGCTCGGCGAGCTTCGCCGCGGGCGGGTTGATGACCGCATAAGGCTTGAATCCGCCGATCTCGACCTCTCCGAATTCGGGGTGCTTGACCTTGGCCCAGGGAACGAAGCCGTCGATCTTGCCGGCGTCCATCCACTTGAGGACCTGCTTGTCGATCCCGGGCGGGGCCTCCTGCGCGGTCGCGGCCGCTCCTCCGGCCTGGCCTTGGGCGAAGGGGGCCATTTGACCGCCACGCCCCTGCGGGACGATCTGGATATCCTGGCCGTCCACGGAAGCGACGATGGTCATGCCGGACGCCGCTCCGCCCCCCGCGCTCACTCCGGCTCCCTGCCTCTGGCCCTGCCCGGCCTGTCCCGGCGGGCCCGACTCCCCCGCGCCGCCCGGCATCATGCCCATGCGGCGCTGTCCGCCGGCCTCGGCCAGCCCAAAGCCGGGGGTCGAAAAGGACGGGACCCCGAACTGGAAGTAGCCATACTGGAAGAAGGTGCCTCGGGGTTCGCGGACATAGAGCGGCTGGCGGATGCCCGTCATCTCGATGTACTTGTCGCTCACGCCCTTGAAGTAGTCGAAATCGGCGGACGCGACCGTCGTCGCCGCCTTCCGGTCGGGCATCATGAAGCGGCCGGACTCGGAAGTCTGCGCCTGTCTCTGGGCCTGCCGGCCCCCGGGCCCGCCGCCCATCATCATCTCGAACGAGAACTCGCCCCCGCCGAAACGGCCGCCACGCCCCATCCCGCCGCCGGTCTGGATGAACCCGGCGCTGCGCGCCGCAGCCGTCGAGACGTCGGCGAAGCGGACCAGATCGAGCTCGCGAGCCGGGCCGAGCCGGCCGGCGCCCGTCGGCGGGACGATCAGGTTGTCGCTCTCACCGAACGTCAGGATCGCGGCGATGTTCCGATGGGCGATGACCCAATCCATGAGGGCTCGGGTTTCCGCCTCGCTGACCATGTGCGGGCCGGCGTCGGGCTTGTAGTAGGGATACTCGTGGGCGAAATTCCGGTTGAGGTCGGTCCCGCCCGGCGGGTCCTCGTTGATGAAGCCGTCGCCGTCGTTGTCGATCCCCTCGGTGAAGAGCTTGTAAGCGCCGGACTCGCCCTTCTTGGGATCGGCCCGCTTCATCAGACGCGGTTCGTCGGGGTCGATCATGTATTCACCGCCGGCCGCCTTGACCCTCATGACCGTGATGAAGCCGTCGCCGTTGAGATCTTCGGGGCCGTCCTCGTCAACGCGGCCGTCGTTGTCGTCGTCGAACGGACTGGCGTTGGTCTTGAAGCCCGTCTTGACGGCGGCGAAGAAGCCCTCGGCCCCGTCGGGGTTGGCCCGGGGGATGACGTAGATCGTCGAGGAGTCGAGCCTCTGCTTGATCTCAGGGTCGCTCGCGGCGCCCTTCAGGAGCGTCTCGGCCACGGACAGGGCGATCTCGCTCCCGACGAGGTGGTCGCCTTCGAAGCCCGCCACGACGAGCAGGGCCGGGCGGCCGGCCGGCGGGACGCCGCCTGGGTTGGCGATCTCGAGGGCCCAGACGTCGCGGCCGCCGCGCGTCTTGCCGATGGACACGAGCCGGGCCGCTGTCTTGTGGGCGCCGGCCAGGCTCTGCACGGCCTGGGACAGCTCGGCGTAGTTATGATACTTGGGCGGATCTTGGGCCCCGGCCGGGATCCCGGCCAAAGCGAACCCGAGAACGATGAGGACCGGCAGGACGATGGCCGGCCGGACGGATCTGGTCATTAAGGAACGCACGGGAGCCTCCTTGACGATGAAGGTTGGAAGATCGCCTCCGAGCGGGGAGCGGCGATCCGGTGATGCGGGCACAGAGCGACCATACATCCTTTAGACAGGGAGCGCCACGGAATCTTCCCCAAAATTGTAATATAATGTCCCGGAATGTTCCGTCGAGAGGATCGTCCCATGCCGAAACCCCGCACGATTTCCCGCCGCCGTTTCATCTCCACCGGCGCCGCGGCTGCCGCGTCGCTCACGATCATCCCCCGCCGCGTCCTCGGCGGCCAGGGTTACGTCGCCCCAAGCGACACCTTGACCAAGGCCGTCATCGGCGTCGGAGGCATGGGCCGCGGCCACCTCGGCTATCCGGGCTCGGTCCTCCGGGCCGTCTGCGACGTCGACGCCAAGCACCTGGCCTCGGCCCTCGAGATCTCCGGCCCGGGCGTCTCAGGCTACAAGGATTTCCGTGAGGTCCTGGCCCGGCCCGACATCGACATCGTCCACATCGCGACGCCGCCCCACTGGCACGCCCTCATCTCGATCGCCGCCGCCCAGGCCGGCAAGGACGTCTGGTGCGAGAAGCCGATGACCCGGACGATCGCCGAAGGCCGGGCCGTCGTCGAGGCCGTCCGGCGCGCCGGCCGGATCTTCCGGATCAACACGTGGTTCCGCTTCACCGATCGCTTCTACGGCTTCGGGACCGACGTCCGGCCGATCAAGAAGGTCGTCCAGAACGGGCTCCTGGGCTGGCCGATCAAAGCGACCGTCAGCGCGACCACGGGATTCGACTGGAAGTTCTACTGGAGCGGCCTGACCTACGCCCGGCCGGAGCCGGTGCCGCCGGAGCTCGATTACGATTTCTGGCTCGGCCCGGCGCCGTGGAAGCCCTATCATCCCCATCGCGTCCACGGCACGTTCCGCGGCTACTGGGACTATGACGGCGGCGGCCTCGGGGACATGGGCATGCATTATCTCGACCCGGTCCAATATCTTCTCGATAAGGACGACACCAGCCCGGTCGAGATCGCCGCCGACTGCCCCCAGCAGCATCCGGACGCCTGCGGCAGCTGGCGGCGGGTCGAGATGAAATACGCCGACGGCTGTGTCATCGTCCTCGACGGCGAGAACCGGGACACGCGCGCCCCGTTCCTCGAAGGTCCGAAAGGCAAGCTCTATCGGGGTTTCGAGTCCGACGTCCCCGGCCTGCGGGACGCCCTGGCGGCCCTTCCCGACCCGGAGCCTCAGGTGACCGATTTCTCGGAGGCCGTTCGGACGCGAAGCCGCTTCGCTCTGAACGAGAGGAACGGCCATCGCTCCTGTACGCTCGTCAATCTGGCCAAGATCGCCGTCCAGCTCGGACGGCCTCTCCGCTTCGACCCGGAGAGGCAGATCTTTTCCGGAGACGAGGCCGCCAACCGGCTCGCGGGCCAGCCCATGCGGGCGCCCTGGCACCTGTGAGAGGAATGTGAGGAGATCCCCCATGAACAAGAAGATCGCCGCAGTCACCCTCACGATCCTCGCTTGCGCTCTCATCGCGGCCGCCGGCCAGGCCGTTTCTTCCGCCGATGCCAGCAGCCTGAAAGCCCGGGTTTCGTCGGTCGTCGACCGCTTCCCGGCCGGATCCGCCTCCGCCAAGGACGCCCTCTGCGCCGAGCTCGTCAACCTCGGCCCGGCGGCCCTCCTCGAGACCTGCGCCCGCGTCCTGCCCCCGGGATCGGCCGACGATTCCAAAGCCCGGTTCGCCGTGAACGGCCTGGCCGTCTATGTGACCCGGGCGGGCGCCGAGACCGAGCGGCTGATCCTCGCCCGGGCCCTGCTCGCCGCCCTGGCGCGTGAACCGGATGCCCAGGTCGCATCGTTCTTTATGACCCAGCTCCAGCTCGCGGGGAAGGCGGAAGCCGTCAAGCCTCTGGCGAAATGCCTGATGGACGGTGCGCTGGCCGGACCGGCCGCGGCGGCGCTCCAGGCGATCGGCGGCCCCGAAGCCTCGCGGACACTTCTCAAAGGACTCGACACGGCTCCGCAGGGCGCCCGGATCTCGATCGTCGACGCCCTGGGCGAAATGCGCAGCCGCGAAGCCGTGAAAAAGCTCCTCGCTCTGGCCGGGAGCGGTGACGAAAGCCTCCGCCGCGCGGCCCGCTTCGCCCTGGCCAATATCGGCGACCCGGCGGCGGGTCCCGCTCTCGCCTCGGTCCGGGTGGCTTCGTCGCAGGCTGAAAGGGCCCAGGCGCCGGGCGTCTATCTCCTCTTCGCCCGGCGGCTGGCCGAATCCGGCGAGACCACCGAAGCATTGGCCGCGGCCCGGTCGATCCTCGAAACCCACGGCGGTCCCGAAGAGAGCCAGGTCGCATCGGACGCCCTGGCACTTCTCGTCTCCCTTCTCAAGGACAAGGCTGTCCCCGACCTGCTCGGCGCGGCGGAAAGCCCCATCCCCGCCCTCCGCGGGGCCGCCCTCGGACTGGCCGCGACGATCGGACAGGGCGAGACGACGGCCCGCTGGGTCGAGAAAGCATCGGCCTCGGGACCGGAGGTCCGGGCCGGGATCATCGGCATGCTCGGCCGGCGAGGTGACAAGACGGCCCTGCCCTTTGTCCGGGAGAGCTTGAAGAGCGGCGAAGAGATCGTTCGCCTGGCCGCCATCCCCGCCGCGGTGCGGCTCGGAGGCGAGGCCGTCCTGCCGGACCTTTTCGCTCTGGTTGGCGCGGGAGGAGAAACGACCGTGGCCGCTGCCAGGACGGCCCTTCTCGGCTTCGACGGCCGGCGGGTCGTTCCGGAGGCCGTCCGCCTTCTCGATGCGACACCCGTTCCAGGCAAGGCGGCGCTCGTCGACATCATCGGCGAAAAGGGAGCCAAGCAGGAGTTCGACCGGGTCTTGGCCCTGGCCTCGGACCCGGAACCCCTGACGAGGGCGGCCGCGCTCGGCGCCCTGGCCAAGCTCGGCGGCGAAGCGGACCTCCCCCGCCTCGTCGCCATGCTCGAGACGGCGACCGACGGTGACGACATCGTTCGGCTCCAAGAGGCGGTGGCCGCCGCGGCCCGGCGAACCGCCGACCCGGCCCGCCGGGGAAGCGCCCTCGTCGACTTGTTGCAGAACGCACCGGCCAGCCGCAAAGTCGCCATCCTGAGGACCCTTCCGAAGGTGGGCGGACAAACAGCCCTCGGCGCGGCCGCCCGGGAAAGCGGAGCGGCAGACAGCCAGACGCAAACAGCGGCCGTCTATGCCCTTTCGCAGTGGCCGGATTATGCAGCGGCCGAAGACCTTCTTCGCATCGCAACAACGACGCAGAACAAGAAACACCGCCTCATGGCCGTCGAAGGCTACGTTCGCCTGGTCGGGCAAGCCAACATCGCGGGTCCGCGCAAGATCGCGCTCTTCCAGGATCTCCTCTCGAAACCCTTCGACGACAGCGACAAGAAGCCGGTCCTCGCCGGCGCCTCGGCCGTCCGCGAGCCGGAGGCCCTCCGCCTCCTGGCGGCATATGTCGAGAGCCCGGTCCTCGGCGACGCGGCCTCGGCCGGCCTCATCGAGCTGGCCTCGGAGCAGGATCCCGAGGAAAGATGGCTTTCGGGACACGAGGCGTATTCCGTTCTCCGGCGCGTCGAGGCCCGGACGGCCGATCCCGCGGAAAAGGAGGCGGTGCGGAAGATCCTCCTGGCCCGCCTGCATCAGGGCGGCTTCGTCCCCGTCTTCGACGGCCGCAGCTTCGACGGCTGGAAGGGTCTCGTTGCCGATCCACCGGCCAGGGCCAAGATGACCCCGCAGGAGCTGGCCAAGGCGCAGTCCGAAGCCGACGAAAGGATGCGGGCCCATTGGAAGGTCGTCGATGGCGTCCTCGTCTTCGACGGCAAGGGCGAAAGCCTTTGTACGACGTCTGACTACGGCGATTTCGAGCTCCTCGTCGACTGGAAGATCGAGAAGGGCGGGGACTCGGGCCTCTATCTCCGGGGATCGCCGCAGGTCCAGATCTGGGACCCCGACGCCAACCCGGTCGGGTCGGGCGGGCTCTACAACAACCAGAAAGGCCGGAGCACCCCTTCGGAGAAAGCCGACCGCCCCGTTGGCGAGTGGAACTCATTCCGCGTGATCATGATCGGCGAACGCGTCAGCGTCTATCTCAACGACAAGCTCGTCGTCGACAACGTCGTCCTCGAGAACTACTGGGAGAGGGACAAGCCGATCTATCCGACGGGCCAGATCGAGCTCCAGGCTCACGGCAATGTGCTCTATTTCCGGGACATCTTCGTTCGAGAGATCCCGCGCGATGAGGCCGTGCCGCAGATGACCCAGGCCGAGACGGACGAAGGATTCGCCCCGCTTTTCAACGGCCGCGACCTCGACGGCTGGACGGGAGACACCAAGGGCTACGCCGCCGAAAACGGCAAGATCGTCATCCATCCCGATCTCGGCAGCGGCAATCTCTACACGGCCAACGAATACGCCGACTTCGTCCTCCGCTTCGAGTTCAAGCTGACGCCCGCCGCCAACAACGGCCTCGGTGTCCGCGCCCCCCTCGAAGGCGACGCGGCTTACGTCGGCATGGAGATCCAGATCCTCGAGGACGGCTCGCCCGTTTATTGGGGATTGAGGCCTTACCAATACCACGGCTCGATCTATGGGGTCGTTCCGGCCCGCCGCGGCTTCCTCCGTCCGCCGGGCGAATGGAACGCCGAGGAGGTCGCGGTCAAGGGCCGGCGCGTTACCGTCGTCGTCAACGGCTCGACCGTCGTCGACGCCGATCTCGACCAGGCCTCGGCCGTCGGGACGATCGACGGCAATGCCCATCCGGGCCTCGAGCGGAAGTCCGGACACATCGGGTTCCTGGGGCACGGCTCGATCGTCGAGTTCCGCAATATCCGGCTGAAAGAGATCCGCTAGGGCTCAGCGGGGCCGGTGGGGGTGGCGTCCGAGCGCCGGAAGGCCCAGGGCCTCCCTGAGGGCGTCATTGATCTGGGTATTGTCGAGAATGGGGCCCGGATACCAGGAGCCGCGGTACTTCATGAACGCCGGGGCGGCCGCGCCGATGATGGCGAGGTCGACGAGCTCGTTGGTGTGCCCGGCCGTGCCGTAAGAGACATCCTCGTCAGGATAGACATTGGGTGAAGCATAATCCGGCTTCTTGATGACGACGACGTTCGAAGCCGGGCCCCGATCGCTGCCGGTGCGGGCCTCCTCGACGCGGCCCTCCTGGCGGGGCAGGTCGCCCGGGCCGAGGGGCCTGGCGGGGTCGAGGAACAGGCCGCCCGTCGCGTGGTCGGCGGTCACGAGGAGCACGGTGTTGGTCCAATCGATGTCGTCCCCGGGTCTGTCCACGACGGCCAGGGCGGCCCGGACGGCCCCGTCGAGGTCGGCAACGCACCCGACCGCGGCCCGAAAATCATTGTCGTGATTGGCCCAGTCGATGTCGCCCTGCTCGATCATCAGGAAGAACCCGTCGGGGTCGCGGCCGAGATAGCCCAGGGCCGCCTCGGTCGCTTCCGCCAGCGAAGGATTCTCTTCGCTCCCCGGAGTGACCTGCGGATGTCCGGGGCTATTTGCGACCAGAGGCACCTCGAAGTTGCCGCCCTTGCCGCCGAAGAGGCCGAAGAGCTTTCGGCCTTCACGGGCGGCCTGCGCGGCGCCGTCGGCGATGGCCCGTCCGCCGTCCTGGCCGGGCTTCCGTTCGACGAGGAGGTAATCCCGGGAGGTTTGGAGCGTGTGATACAGGGACTCGGAGATATAGCCCTTTTTCGTATCGAAGCCGGGGTTGTCGAGAAGGGGCGACCCACCGGCGATGACGACATCGGGCTTTGTCCTCAGGATGATCTCGTCGGCGATGCCCAGGCCCTTGTACCCTTTGAGCCCGGTATAGTAGGCGCTGCGGCTGGTGTTGTGGCTGATGAACCCGGCCGGAGTGGCGTGATCGAACGGCACGGTGGAGATGACGCCGATCGCCGCCCCGGTCTTCGCCCGAAGCTCCTCGGTAATGGTCGTCAACTGGCCTTCCGGGGGATCCCCGGGGAGCCAGGCGATGTTGCCCGAATCCGTCTTGAATCCCGTGGCCAGGGCGGTCGCCGCCGAAGCCGAATCCGTAGCGAGACCCGGCGGGAAGCGATGAGCGGCTCCGGGGCCGGCCATTGGCTTCGGGCCGTCCTTGCGGACGTCGTACCCGAGGATGGGAGTGAAGGAGGACCGGGAGTAGGGCGGCCGGCCCGCCAGCCGGGCATTCCCGTTGTAGACGTTGACGTCCCAGGTCGCGACGTAGGCCTTGGCCGGGAAGGATTGCCAGGCCAGGCCGTCGTCCCTGCCGTAGAGATAGCGGCTGGCGGCGACCTCGGTCTCGGCCGACATGCCGTCGCCGATGAAAAAGATGACGTGTTTGAGCGGCGCCGGGGCGCGGCGGCAGCCGGGCAGGACGAGCAGGGCGCCGACAAGAACGAGAGCGTAGCCCAGGGCGAACGCCGTTCGAGGGACCCGAGCTTTGTTCACGGTCATAACACTCTATTATAACCCGGGCCCGAAATCCGCCTCACCACTCCACGAGGCCGGCCATCTTCAGGATCTCGAGATAGTTAAGGACGGCCTGGAGGGACGACCGCCGCTCGTACTGAGCGTCGAGCATCTTTTTGATGTCGAGGGCGCTGTGCCGGCCGTTGACGAGGAGCTGCAGCTCGGACGGGTCGGCCAGGGCGAGGTCCTTCCCGGCGATGGGGAACTTGGCCCGGGCGTCGGCGGGGACGGCCGTCAGCAGCTTTTGGTAGCCCCGGTAACCGTCCTGGCGGACTTTGCCGGTCGGCCGGGGGACGATCCTGGCCGCTCTCTTCTCGAGCTCCGAGGCCATGAGAGGCAGCGGCTTCAGCCCGAGCTTTTGGGCCACGGCCAGGTGATGGGCCTCGAGGGCCGCCTGGGCGGCCCCGCCGGCCGCGTCGACCGCCTTGGCCAGGCGGACGATATGCCCGGACAGGGCGGCCGAGCCAGGGGCCAGCTCGAGCACGGACGCGAGCGTCTCCTTTTCGTTCATGACCGCGGCGTCCAGGATTCCCCGGGCATAGCGGAAATCCTCGACGAACGTCTCGGGCGTCGCGCCGTTGAGGGCCTCGAGGGCCACGGCCAGGGTGTGGCCGAGGCGCCGGGTCGCGTTGGAGGCGATCTCGCTCCCGATCTTCTCGGCCGCATCGCCGTCCGCGGCGGCGACGGTATAGGCCCCGGCGGCCCCGATCGCGGCCGCGCGCTTGAGCTGGGTCGGGTCGGCCTTGTCGGCCGTGTCGCCCGAGGTGTGATACCACTTGTCGGGCCAGGCGATCATCATGACGCCCGGAACGCCCACGCCCCAATCGTTGAAGACCTCATGGTCGGACGCGCCGTAGTGCGTCTCGATCGAATAGGGAAAGGGCTCGTCGGCGCCCGACGGGGCGACGATCCGGACCGGCACGCCGGCCGCGCCGGCCCTGTTCTGGATGCGCTCGCGGTTGCCCTCGCCGACGTAGCGGAAGTAGTTCTCCATGACGTCGTTGATATAGTGGGGATGGCCGTAGGTCGTCCGCATGAGGCAGAAGAAGGACTGGTTCTTGGACAGCCACTCGCCGACCATGTCCATGTTGATGTTGCAGAGGGTCCGCTTCATGATCTCCGGGTGCGTCCGGACCCACTCGCCGATGCCCGCGAACTCGGGGCCCCAGATGAAGCGGATGGTCCGCTTCGGCCGGGGCAAGCGGCCGTCGGCGATCAAGGCGTTGAGGACGCGGGCGACCTCGAGGATGCAGGCGCTGCCGGAGATGTTGTCGTTGGCCCCCTGCTTCTGGAAGCCCTCGAAGAGGTGGGCCGAGAGGATGATCTCGCCCGCGGCCGGGTCTGTGCCGGGGATGTCACAAACGACGTTCTCGAGATCGGCCGGTTCCATCTTCGACTCGACCTGGGCCCGGACGGCGATCTTCTCGTTGGCCAGGAGCCGGCGTTTGAGGATGTCGCCCTCGCGGACCGGGAGCTGGAAAGCGAAGCCCTGCGGCGGCGGGGCCGCGGCGGCCGGAGCGGCCTGGCCTGCCGGAGGCGCGGGCGGCGCCCCGGGCTGTCCGGACGCGGCCGCGTTGGGCCGGCGGCGCTGCATGATCCCGCTCCAGGGCATCTGCAGGGGATCGAAGTACGGCCGGGACATGCTGATGGCCACGACCCCGAGGGCGCCCTGCTGCAGGGACGCGCCAAAGGCCGCCATCAGCGGCCCCTCAATGACGACGATCTTGCCGGCCACCTTGGCCTCGGAGATCTCCTTGGGCGTGCCCCGGCCGGCCCAGACGAGCTCGGCCGTGACATCGGCCGTGGCGCTGCCGGCGGCGAGCATCGGCAGCATGTCGTTGATCGAGGCCAGCTTCTGCCGCTCCGGCTTGGTCTCCCAGAGCTCGCCCTTGACGGCGACCCAGGCCTCTCCGCCGGGGAAGGTCACGACGTCGATACCGTCCAGGCCGTAGCTCTTGAGCTTGCGGCCCACGACCTGGGTCTCGAAGAAGTTCCCGGTGAATTCCTCGCCGAAGCGCGGGCGGTTGAAGGCATTGATCTCGGCGATGGTGTTCCAGGCCGCCTCGCCGGAGGACTCGCCGGCGATCTCGTCCATCTGGGCCCCGGGCAGAAATGTCCAGTAGAGCCAGGGCGAGTATTGCGCGAAGGCGGGGACCGACAGGAGAGCGAGCGCGATGATCGCGGGCACGAACGAACGTTTGAGCACGGGGGCCTCCTCGGAGCCGGACCTGGGAAAGGCCCGGGAGAGCGCTTTCCCGCTCAGGTCACAAGCCCTAGAAAATATACTTCGGCGGGAGGCCTGTCAACAGGCGCGGCGGCCCCGGCCGCGCGATCAGTCCTTGTCTTTGTCGATCTCGCCGATGAGGAGGATCTTCCGCCCGTGGACCTCGTTGAGGACCTCGGCCATGGCCAGGTAGATCGCGGACAGGCCGCAGGCGATGCCTTCGAAGCCGGCGATCTTGCCGATGACCGCCGAACCGGTCCAGTCGCGCGCCGCGAGCAGCCCGAACAGGATCGTCAGGCTCAGGAAGACGAACTGGACGGCCCGGTTCTTGCCGAACGTCCCGATCCACATGAAGAACGTGAACACGCCCCACAGGAGCAGGTACCAACCCAAGAACCCTGCCGGCGTCGGCCCTCCGTTGGGGGCGTTCAGGCCGGGGATGACCCAGATCGCGACGAGCGACAGCCAGAACAGCCCGTAGGACGTGAAGGCCGTCGTCCCGAACGTGTTGCCCTTTTTGTATTCCATGATGCCTGCGATGACCTGGGCGATCCCGCCGTAGAAGATGCCCATGGCCAGGACCATGGCGCTCAGGGGGAAGAACCCGGCGTTGTGGATGTTGAGCAGGACCGTGGTCATGCCGAAGCCCATCAGGCCGAGGGGCGCGGGGTTGGCGAACTTGGCGTTATCCATCTTGATGCTCCTCAGGGACGAAGAAGGGATTGGTATCGTATAACTCA
>Ga0326732_1000212_pt1 | contig 14020 bp, 14 predicted proteins | sample MHFSIPfraction_4_FD_207644 | JGI IMG/M metagenome (GOLD analysis project Ga0326732, IMG submission 207644) | Lab enriched peat soil microbial communities from Michigan Hollow, Ithaca, NY, United States - MHF12FN SIP fraction | ecosystem: Environmental > Terrestrial > Soil > Wetlands > Peat...
GTCTCGTGGAGCTCGCCGGCCGGGCCAAGGAGCCGGTCAAGAATTTCTCCGGGGGCATGAAGCGCCGTCTCAATACGGCCATCGGGCTTCTCCACAAGCCCGACCTGCTGCTCCTCGACGAGCCTACAGTCGGCATCGACGTCCAGGCCAAGGTCAGCATCCTCGACATCATCCGCAACGTCGGCGCGGCCGGCACGGCGGTCATCTTCACGACCCACCAGCTCGCCGAGGTGGAGACGACCTGCTCCCGCATCGCCATCATGGACCACGGCCGCATCCTGGCCCAGGGGACGCTCGAAGATCTCATCCGCATCGTCGGCGAGCGGGACAGCGTCGAGATCGCCGGCGACTTCACGGCGGGAGCATTCTCAGAAGCCCTGCGGGACATGGCCGGGGCCGATGTCGAGCTTCTTTCCGTGGCCGATAACCTGGCTTCTCTCGCCGTCTCCGACAGCGGGCGGATCCCGAGGGTCATGGACCGCCTGTTCCAGCGCGGGCTTGCCGTGGCCGATCTGAAGATCCAGACGCCCGGCCTCGAAACGGTGTTCCTGAAACTCACCGGTCGCAGCCTGAGGGATTGAGCCGTGCGCCGTCTCCTCCTCATCCTCGGGAACGACGTGCGCCGCCACCTCAAGGCGCCGTGGGCGATCGTGATCTTCATCGCCATCCCGCTCCTCATGACCGGGCTCATCGGCATTATCTTCGCCCCGCGAAGCGACTCGGGCCAGCTGCCGCCCATCGCGGTCCTTCTCGTCGACCAGGACAAGGGCCTGGCCTCGAAGCTCATTCTCGGCTCGTTCGACGTCGATCAGGTGAAGAAGATGTTCCAGGTGACCGTGACCGACGAGGCCGACGGCGCCAGGCGCATGAAACGCGGCCGGGCCTCGGCTATGGTTGTCATTCCCAAGGGTTTCACCCTCGATCTGCTGGAGGCCAGGCCCTCGACCCTTCGCGTCGTCAAGAACCCGGCCGAGCAGTTCCTGCCCGATGTGGTCGAGGAATTCATGGCCACCATGGGGGTCATGCTGTCCGGCGCCGTCCAAGCCTTTTCCGAAGAGGTCAAGGGCCTCCGGGCCATGTTGGACGGTCCCGTCGAGCGCATCCCCTGGAATACCCTGGGGCCGGAGTTCGGCAAGGCCCAGAAAAAGATCGCCGCTGCGGCCAAGTATCTGGATCCCCTGCTGATCGGACTGAAAGAGGAAGAGACGAAGGCCGCCGGGGCCAAGGCGCAAGCCTCCCTGACGGACATCTTCTCGGTCATCCTCCCGGGCATGGCTGTCATGTTCCTGCTGTTCATCGTCCAAACTCTGATGCGCGACCTTCTCTCCGACCGCGAGGACGGCAAGCTCCGGCGCATGCTCACGACGCCCTTGAGGCCGCTCGAGCTCATCGGCGCGCGGATCATCGGCGGCTGGGTCATGGGCCTGGCCATCCTCCTCATCATGGTCGCCTTCGGCACCCTGGTCTTTCATGTGGCCTGGGGCCCGTTCGGCTTCTTCCTCCTGCTCGCGGTTGTGGGATCCTTCTGGACCGCCGCCTTCTTCGCCCTCTTCCACGCTCTCGTCCGCAACCGCAATCAGGCCGGCGCCCTCGGCGCGCCGATCATCCTGGCCTTCAGCCTGTTCGGGGGATCGATGATGAACCCGGAGGTCATGCCGAAAGCCTTCCGGGCGGTCGGGATCGTCACCCCGAACCGCTGGTTCATCGACGGCGCGGCGCTTGTCCGGGAGGGGCGCTTCCCGCTGGCCAGCCTGATCGTCCTCCTCGTGAGCGGCCTGATCCTCCTGGCCCTGGCCGTCCCGGCCCTGCGCCGCCGCGCTTCGATGTGACCATGAGACGCCTCCAACGCATCCTCCACGTGGCCGGGAACGACCTTCGGCTCATGGTCAGAGACAAGGTCTTTTTCTTTTGGACGCTGGCCTTCCCGATCCTGTTCATCGTCCTCTTCGGGCTCCTCTACAAGGCGGGCGACAACGCCCCGGCGGTCGCCGAGCTGACGGTGGTCAACCTCGACCAAGGGCGCTGGGGAAGCTATTTCATCGGGAAGATCGAGGCCCCGGGCATCGCCGTCACGGTGACCGGCAAGGAGCCGGCCGAATACAGCCGCCTGATCATCCTCCCGGCGGATTTTTCGGCCCAGATCGAAGCCCGCCGCGGCCAGGCCCTGGCCTTCAAGAAGCGCTCGGGAGCCTCGACGAGCGCCGCCGCCCGCGTCGAGACCCGGCTCTACCAGGCCATCGCCCGGACGATCAGCGAGCTCATCCTCTACGGCCCGGGCGACCTCGCGAAGTTCCTGGACGGTCACCCCGCGTTCCGGGAGCTCGTCGTCGTCAAAGGCGAATTCCCGCCGAAGACCGTCACCGTCGTTCCGAGCGGATTCGACCACTCCATCCCCGGCACGACCATCCAGTTCATCATGATGATGGTCCTGATCTACGGCGGCGTCAGCGTCATGGAGGACCGGAAGAGGGGCATCCTCGGGCGGCTGCTCTTTTCGCCGCTCTCGACGGGCGAGCTCTTTCAGGCCAAGCTCCTCGGCCGCTGGGCCATGGGCCTCCTGCAGGCGCTGATGCTGTTCACTATCGGCAAGATCTTCTTCCGGCTGAACCTGGGGAGCGTGCCTCTGGCCCTGCTCGTCATCGCCGTCTTCGCCCTGGCCATGGCGGCGCTCAGTCTCTTCATCGGGTCCCTTTGTACCAAGGAGGACATGATCATCGGGCTTTCGGTCCTCCTGGCCAACATCTTCGCGGCGCTCGGCGGCTGCTGGTGGCCGAACGAGATCGTGCCGCCGACGGTCCGTATCGTGGCCAGGATTTCCCCGGCCTACTGGGCCATGGACGCCCTGCACAAGCTGACGTTCTTCCAGGGGAGATTCGCCGATATCGCGGTGCAGGTCTGGGTGCTCGCCGCCCTGGCCGCCGTGCTAACGGCCGTAGCCGGCAGATCCTTCCGGATCAAAGACTAGGGAGGGTCGTCGTCGGCGGCTTCGCGGCGGGGCCGGCCAGCGGCAGGAGGATCCGGAACGTCGTCCCCGCGCTGACCTCGCTCTCGACCTCGATCGTCCCGCCGTGCATCTTGGCGATGGAGGTCGCGATGGACAGGCCGAGCCCGGTCCCGCCTTCACCGTCCGTCCGGACCTTGTCGACCCGGTAGAACCTGTCGAAGATGAACGGCAGATGCTCCTGCGGGATGCCGATGCCGGTGTCGCCGATGGATGCGACCGCCTGGTCGTCCTCGCGGACAACCGAGCCGGTGATCGTCCCCCCCGCGGGCGTGTAGCGAAGGGCGTTGTCCAGAATGTTCAGGAACAGCTGCCTCAGCCGGACCCTGTCGCCCCTGACCGTGACGCCGTCCATGGGGCTGAAGCTGAGCTTGAGCCCCTTGTCCTGGGCCAGGGCTTCGACGTCCTGCCCGAGCTCGCAGATGAGCTCGGCGAGGTTGACCTCCTGGAAGTTGAGCGGCTCGACGCCGGAATCGCTCCGGGCCAGGACGAGGAGCTTGCCGATGATCTCCGACATGTAGCTCACTTCTTGGGCCACGAGCTCGAGCGACCTCCGGTAGGCGTCCTGGCCCCGGGGCTTCTCCAGCGCGAGGGACGTTTCGGCCTGGATGACGGCCAGGGGGGTCCGCAGCTCGTGGGACGCGTCCGCGACGAACCGCCGCTCTTTGATGAAGGCCTCTTCGAGGCGGCCGATCATGCTGTTCAACGTCGAGGCCAGGCGTCCCAGCTCGTCGTCGGTCGCGACGTCGATGCGGCGGCTCAGGTCGCTTTCGCCGATGCCGCGGGCGATGTCGGCGATGCGCTCGACCGGCTTGAGGGTCCGGCCCGCCAGGAACCAGCCGCCCACCCCGGCCAGGAAGATGAGGAGAATGGACGAATTCAGGATGACCATGCGGAAGATGGCCAGCATGCTCAGGATGTCGTTCGGCAGGCGCCCGACGACGATGGCCACCCGGGTCCCGGAATCGACGTTGAACGGGGCCGCGTAGAGCCGCACATACGAGCCCTCTGCCGTCTCGGCCGACACGAACGACGAGATGCCGAAGAGCGCCTGCTGGACCGTATCCCCGATGTTCTCGAACTCGACGTTCGGGCCGAGTCGCTGCACCAGCGCCCCGTCGGCGTTGTAGATCAGGACGAGCTCGTTGACCTTCTGATCGAAGATGATCCGTTCGCCCTCGAACTTGATCGACCCCTGGAGTTCGATGACCCGGGCCCGCAGCGAATCGTCGAGATTGCGATAGAGGTTCTTCGAGAGGAGATAGTAGGCGACCGTTCCGAAGAGGACGAGCAGGACCGTGATGGCCACAAGGTACCAGACGGTCAGGCGGAACTTGATGGTCTTATGGACGGTCATGGCATGCGCAGGCGGTAGCCGGCTCCCCGGACCGTCTGGATCAGGCTGGCCTGTCCGTCCCGGTCGATCTTCTGGCGGATGCGGCGCACATAGACGTCGATGACGTTCGACAGGCCGTCGAACTCGTAGTCCCAGACGCTCTCGCCCAGCATCGTCCTGGTGACCACGGCGTTCGGACGGCGCATGAAGTATTCGAGGATCGAGTACTCCTTGGCCGTCAGCTCGAGCCGGCTCCCGTCCCGCCAGACCTCCCGGCTCTGGGGGTCGAGCGACAGATCCCCGACCTGGACCCTCTGGGTCTTGGGCAGGACCTCGCGCCGGAGAAGCGCGCGGATCCGCGCCAGCAGCTCGGAAAAGGCGAAGGGCTTGACCAGATAATCGTCGGCCCCGGTGTCGAGGCCGGTGACCTTGTCTTCGACGCTGTCCTTGGCCGTGAGCATGAGGATCGGAGTGCTGACGGCCTTGGCCCGAAGGTCGCGGCAGACGGCCAGACCGTCCTTCTTCGGCAGCATGATGTCCAGGATGACGATGTCGAACGGCGTCGTCTCCGCCATGTACTCCGCTTCCTCTCCGTCGTAAGCGTTGTCGACGGCGTATCCTTCCTCGAGGAGCCCTCTTCGGATGATGCCGGCCAGGCGCCTCGAATCTTCGACCACCAGGACTCGCATACTGTTGCCTCCTGAAGTTCAACTACACACTCCGCGATTATACGCCTTTCAAGATTAATATATTATGAAATTAAGATGAATTTATCAATAGATATATTAATCTAAAATTAATCTTTAATTAATTGAGGATTCATCTTCGGCTGATACCGTGGCTTTCGAGGGCAACGGTTCCGGCTCCCGGACCGACGCTCTCCCTAGAAGAAACCGGGCTTGGAGGCTAGGCATGACAGACGTCCTAACGAGACACAATTCCCTGATGGAGAAGATCATCAAAGAGTACGGCGCCATGATCCGGAACGCCGTCGACAAGGCGTTGGGCGGAGTGCCCTGCGTCGACGATATCGTCGCCGAGGTCCATTTCGCCGTCTTCTTGACCTTGCGGAAACTCGGGGAAGGCTGGGTGCCCCCGCGGTCGTTCGTCTCGACCGTCGTCAAGAACAAGGTCAACGATTTCCTCTGGCAGCACCACTGGGACAGCAACGACGTCGAAGAGGTGAAAAAGCTCCAAGCCGAACAGATCTACCAAAAAGAAGAGGTCATGGCCCAGATCCATACGCTGACCCAGTCCGAATTCCGGGTCTTCCGGCTGCTGGGCCTCGGCCTGACGAACCAGGAGATCGCCGAGAGCCTTTTCATCTCACCGTTGACGGTCCGGACCCACGTCAAGCGGATCCACGCCAAGTGCGATATCAAAGGCCGGGCCAAGTTGGCCCTGGCGGCCTACCAGAGCTGCTATCACGAGGTCCCGGAGGGCCGGGAGGCCGATCCGACGATGGCCGTCCATGACCCCGGCAGGTTCGTAAGGGCCGGGTTCATGTCGCCGCAGGCCTCCTAGGCCCCCGCGACCGCCCCGGCCGCCTCAATGGCGGCGCAGGGCGTTCAACACATCCTGAAGGGTCGGGTTCGGCGGCAGACCCCGATCACAGGAAAGCCTGTTCAGGGAAGATCAGAATGCCGGCGCTTGGTCGCGAGAGACAGATACTCGCGCATTTCGTGGTAATAATGTCCCGTGATAATCGAGATGGCATGTCGATTTGATTCTCGGCGGGAACCTTTAGGAAGTCCTAGATATGGACAAGGGCACTGTGCCGAAGGCATAATAGGCCGGCCTGCGCTTTCAGAGGATCGCGAAATGCCTGAACCGCTTTGTCCCGCCTGGTTGTCCTTCACCCTGACGAATGCGTTCCGGCGGATGGTCCATGATCCGGCCCGCATCCTGGGTCCCTTCCTTCGAGAAGGCGACACGGCGATCGATGTCGGCAGCGGGCCGGGGTTCTTCACGGTCCCCATGGCCCGGCTCGTCGGCGAACACGGTCTGGTCGTGGCCGTCGACATCCAGCCGAAGATGCTCGAGAAGACGCGCCGGCGGGCCGAGCGGGCCGGGGTCGCCGCCCGGATCCGCTTCCAGCTTGCCACCGCGGACAGCCTGGGACTGGACGTGAAGGCCGATTTCGCGCTGGTGTTTTGGATGGCCCACGAAGTCGATGAGCCGGGGCGGTTCTTCGCCGAGATCCGGGCGGCGTTGAAACCGGCCGGCTCGCTTCTCCTCGTCGAGCCGCGCGGTCACGTCACCGAGCAAAGGTTCGCCGAGATCGTCGCGGCCGCCTTGAGCGCCGGATTCGAGGCCGACAGGCCCGCGGCCGTGCGGCTCAGCCGGGCTGTCGTTCTCCGGCTGGCGCCTTCCAGATCTCGGGGAGAAGGGGGTATTGGGTCTTGAAGCCCAGGATGGCCAGGTAGAGCCCGTAATCAGGGTAGTTCCGCCGCAGCTCCCGCAGGTTCTCCATCGGGTCGTAGGGCGTCCCTTCGGGGATCTCGTGGCCGACGCACTCGGAAAGAAGGTGCAGCTTCTTCGACATCCAGGCGTCAAGGACGACCGGCAGGCGGAAGGGTTCCAAGCCGGCGAGCCGTTCATCGCGCCCGATGATGGGCTGGGTGATGATAAAGGACGCGCCGGCACCGACCTTTCGTTTCATCTTCTCGACCTCGGCGTCCTGCGGCTCGTAGGGATTGAAGGCGACGCCGCAGGTGAAGTGCCCGGCGTGCTCCCGGTCGATGTAGCGCAGGAGCTCGACCGAGGTCACCGTCGCGCACTCCAGGCCGACCTCGGCGGGCTCGAGTCTGTGCAGCCGCTGGCTGCCGTCGCCGGAGACGACGAGCAGGTGCCGGCCGCCCGCGGCTTCGAAAGCGCCGAGGATCTCGTCGAGCTCTTTCTTCGGGTGGAACGTGTTGAGATGGACCATGAGCTGTTCCGGCCGGACGGGCAGGCCCAGAAGATCGATCGTCTCCATGGCCCCGTAGCTCAGCAGGCCCATGGGGTTGTCGGTGATGCAGACGATCCAGCCCGCCTCGATGACCTTCTTGTACTTGTCCTCGAAGACGAGAAGGTCCTTTTCGACGTCCTCGGACGAGCGCTTGGGGGTCTGGAGCTCGACGTGGAAGATCTTATCCATAGAATTCCTTGAGCCGGATGAGCGTTTCGTAGCCTTCGAGCTTGAGGATGTCCTCGAGGCAGGCCAAGGCCGGGTGGCCGGCCGGGAGGATCTCATATTTGCGGACGGTCGAGCCGATGATCGTGTCCAGCCCGAGAGGCATGGCCAGGGTCAGAAAGGCGCTCTCGAGCGGCCCCTTGACCGGCGAGCCGTCCTTGGTCTTGGACGGCAACATGACGGTGAAGTTGCTCAAGCCCACCGACATATGGACCCCGGCGAAGAACGGGTCGCCGTGGATGAGGGCAAGGGTCTCGAGCACTCGCCTGAGCTGGCTTTCGCTGTCGCTGGCGACCGGGGCGATCCCCGGGTCGATGATGGCCTGGTCGTTGGCGAAGCCGGGCACGCGCCGGCGGGCCTCCTCGAGCAGGCTGCGGGCCGTGTCCCGCGTCTCTTGAGCGGTCTTGTTGGCATTGGCCGAGCTCGCGCCCCGCTCGAAACGCTCCGAAGACATGAGGATCGGAATGAACGGCCGCGCCGCCCAGAGGTCGAACATCTGCAGCCGGAGCGGCGAGATCGAATTCAGGATGGGACGCTTGCCGCCGGTCCGTCCGGGGTCGTAGGCCCGGAGCCCCGCCTCGGCGATGGCCGGGTCCGGCGTGTCGATCGACAGGGGCTTGGCCGTGACCGACTGGATGCGGCGGACGAGATCGGCCATGAACGCGGGCGGGCGCGAGCCCACGTTGACGTCGATCCAGGCGGCGCCCTTCTCATCCTGGCTCCGGGCCAGTTCAAGAAGGCCGGGGATGTCGTTCTCGTCAAAGAGTTTTTTCGTCGACGGCACGGAGTCGTTGACGGACTCGCCGATGATCGTCAATCCCGGGATGGCCATGGGGAATTCCTCCTGATGGAAGGAAGATATCGCCTGGCCGGGATCTTGTCAATTTGCGAGGCTTGACTCCGGCCCGCGGACGGAGCTAGCATAAGCCTACAAGGGAGGGGTCTTATGAACACCACCAAGGGGGATGTCTATCCACGTCAGTTGCTTTTCTTGAAACTGGGGTTCGCCCGCGCCTCGGCTGTCTGCTTTCTAACCTTGGGCCTCGTGGCCCCCGGGAGGACGCAGGAACAAAGGCAGAAGCCCCTTCGCTACGATACGGCGGCCGTCGTCAAGCTCGTCCCGGTGCGCGTCCTGGACGCCGCAGGCCGGCCGGTACGGGGGTTGACCAAAACGGACTTCGTCCTGACCGATAACGGGGAAGGCCGGCTGATCACGGAGTTCGAGATCCACGAATCGGGCCGGCGCGGCCTTCCGCCCGAGGAGTCGCCGTCCGCCGCCGTCGGGGGCCTGGCCGAATCCTCGCGGCGGATCTTCTTCGTGCTTGATATGCAGGGCAGCGATCTCTTCGGGAACCGGGACGCGAAAGAGGCCGTCCTCGCGTTCGTCCAGCACAATCTTGCGCCTGGGGACGAAGCCAGCGTGATGACCTTCGGGGCGAATACGGGATTGATTCTCAGGCAGTACCTGACGTCGGACTTGGCCAAGATCGAGAGCGCGATCCGGCGTTCGCTCGAAATGTCCGGGGGCAGCAGTTCGAGCCCATTGACCTTCGGCAACGCCGTTGATATCCAGCAGCCCGGAAGCGCGCAGGGGGCGCCCCAATCTGGCGAAACCCGGAGCATGCTGGCGGCCGCCGGAGAGCACGCTTCCACGACCGCGCCGCCTTTCCGTGATGAAGACGCTGGCCTTTCGCTTGAGGCTCCCTCCGGCTTGCCCGGCGGCTCGGCCCGGTCTAAGGAGGATTTCGACCAAAGCATGTCCGAACTGGCCACGGCCATGAAATTCATCCCCGGGAGCAAGAGCATCGTCTACTTTTCGACCAGAGTGCCGGGCGGGGAGGTCGGCCGCCTGTTCGCCGAGGCGAACGCCACCGTCTTCGCGGTCAACACCAACAGCGTCCTCAAGAGCGGGCCCACCCGGATCAAGAAGCTCAAGGAGCAGCAGGGCGAGGCCCTACGGGATTTTTCCGAGGCGTCAGGCGGGCGCTATTTCTCCGAGGTCAAAGATGCCAGGCAGCTGGCCGCGGATATCGAGGTTCTGAGCGGCAGCTATTACGTTCTCGGCTACTACGTCAATCCCTCTTGGGACGGCAGGCTCCATCAGATCGCCGTGACGGTCAACAGGCCTGATCTCGAGGTCCTGGCCCAGGCCGGCTACACCGACCCAAAGCCGTTCGCGGCCCTCTCGAGCCTCGAAAAGAAGCTCCAGGTCTTCGACATGCTCCTCTCCGACCAACCGGTCGGGAGCGAGACGCTCGAGTTGCCGGTCCGGGTCCTCCACGGCCCCGCGCTGGAGCAGGCCAACGCGGCCGTGCTGCTGAAGCTGACAGTGGATGAGCGGACGGGCGTCCCGCCGGGGTCAGCGGAGCTCTACGTTCTCATCTTCGACGCCGACCATAGGATCGTCCTGGCGGAACGGGCGGAGCTTGATACGTCGTCCCTGGCCGGAAAGACGCTTTACCCTTACCTTCTGACAAGGCTGCCTCGCGGAGACTACCAATGCCGAGTCGCGGCCAGGGACAAGGGAACGGGGCTGGCCGTGGCCTCGCGTGCGACGTTCTCAGTGCCGGCTCCCGCTGGGGCGCGCGGATGTTCGCTGTCTCCGCCCTTGTTGCTCCTGCCTTCCGAGAAGGCGGATTACGCGCGGATGTCGCGACCCCCGAAAAAGGGCCGGAGGCCCGCGTCCCTCCTGGATTTCTACCCTTATCTTCCCGTGCGCTTCGTGCCGCTTCTCGAGGACCTGACGGAGGAGTCCGAGGAGGTCTGGGCCCTTGTTCCGTTCAGATCCGGCACCGGCCGGGCGGGAGAGGCGGACCTTCAGGTCAGACTTTCCGGCGCCGCCGACGGAAGGGACGTTCCCGTCGAGTGGTCGCTTTTAGACACCAGGCGCCGGGAGCCGGACCTGATCTTCTTCCTGATCAAGATCAACGTTCGCCGGCTCGAATCCGGGTGCTACCGGCTGGACATCCGGGCGGCCGATCGCGCGTCGGGGGCGAACTCATCGACCACGGCCACCCTGACCAAGAGATAATTCAGAATATCAGGCTTTTGGCCCGTCGAAGAACCCCCGCCCACAAGCCTTCGGTTTCCCAGTCCTTGACCGCGGCCGGAAAAAAGGATTTCATAAGGAGGCGAGATCGAGGCCTATGAACGGATATCAGCGCATCCGCGCCGCTCTCGCGGGCGTCCCTCCCGACCGCGTCCCGGTCATGCTTCACAACTTCCTGATGGCCGCACGGGAGGCGGGGTTCACGCAGCGCCGGTTCCGGGAAGACCCCGCGGCGATCGCCGAAAGCTTCATCCGTGCCGTCGAGACCTACGGGTACGACGGGGTCCTGGTCGACGTCGACACGGTGGCGGTGGCCGAGGCGCTCGGCGTCAAGGTCGACCGTCCCGAGGATCAGCCGGCGCGCTGGACCGGGCCCAGGATCATGGGCCTGGCCGAAGTCAAGGACCTGCCGCCGCCGGACATCGCCGGTCACCCACGCCTCCGGGTCTGGCTCGAAGCGGTGCGGCGGCTCAAGGCCCACTTCGGCGGCGAGGTCTACATCCGGGGCAACTGCGACCAGGCCGGCTTCTCGCTGGCCTCGATGATGCGCGGCCCGGCCGATTGGATGATGGACCTCGTCGACGAGCGGAACCGGGACGATGCTCACGCCCTTCTCTCGTATTGCACGGACGCGGCGGTTGCGTTTTTGCGGCTGATGGCGGCGACGGGAGCCGACATGGTTTCGAACGGCGACAGTCCGGCCGGTCCCGACCTGATCTCTCCGGCCATGTACGCCGAATTCGCCCGGCCTTATGAGAAGAGGCTTGTCGACGCGGCTCGCGCCCTCGGCCGGCCCTACGCCCTCCACATCTGCGGCAACACGACCCGGATCCTCGGCGGCATGCTCGCGACCGGGGCCGACGCGCTCGAGCTCGACTACAAGACCGACGTCCGTGCGGCTCGGGATGTCATGAGAGGCCGGGCCACTTTCATCGGGAACATCGACCCGAGCTCCGTCCTGGCCTGGGGGACTCCCGCGCTCGTCGAGGCCCGGACGCGCGAGCTCCTCGAGGTCTTCAGGGGGATCCCGGGCTTCATTCTCAACGCCGGCTGCGCTATCCCCGCCGAGACCCCCCCGGCCAACCTCAGGGCCATGATCGCCGCGGCCCGGACCTGATCAAAAAAATTTCGTTTTACTTGCATACCCCTTTTGTGCTAATATAACTGCCGTAATTCCCCCTTAGCAGGGGGCGCGGGTCGGATAAAGGCACGGAGGCCTGAGGCCCAAACAGCCGGCGTTCTCCTCTCCTTTATTGCGATCGATTTTTTGGACAGGGCGGTCCGGGTGCCACCGGGCAGACCCTTCGTCGAAGGAGACGAGATGAATATTTACGTCGGCAACCTCTCATTCAACCTGACCGAGGACGACCTCCGCACGGCCTTCGGGGCCTACGGAACGGTCGAAAAGGCGGCCATCATCACCGACAAGATGAGCGGCCAGTCGCGCGGGTTCGGCTTCGTCGAGATGCCGAACAGGGAAGAGGCCGTCAAGGCCATCGAAGGCCTCAACGGCAAGGACCTCAAGGGCCGCAACCTGAAGGTCAACGAAGCCCAGCCCCGCCCGGCGGGCGGCGGCGGCGGCGGCGGCAGAGGCGGATTCGGCGGCGGCCGCGGCCGTTACTGATCGCCGGACCACAGATACGCGGGGGCTCGTGCCTTCGGCACGCGTCGCCAAGTAACTGGAACGTCTGAAGGGTCCGTTCCCCTTCGGGGACCGTCCCTTATGAAGAAGACTAGGTCTGCAACCTCGAGGCGGGCGCCTCATCCGGGGCGCTCGCCTTTTTTTTCGGCTGGCGAGGTTGGGATGAATGCCAAGATCATCGACGCGACCCCGTTCGGCCCGGTCGCCCTGCTTTGGGCGGATCGGGAGGGGCCGCCGAAGGTCTTCCGGGTGTTGCTTTCGCGGCCCGGATCTTCCGCCGTCGACTTGGCCGCTGAGCTTTATCCCCAAGCCCGGCGGAGATCCTGCCGGCGGATCGACCTTCTGGCCAGGTCCCTGCGCGAGTTCCTGGCGGGGAAAAGCGTCGCCTTTCCTCTGGATGCCGCCGCGCTTGCGACGCGCCCGGCCTTCCAGCAGGCCGTGCTGCGCGCCGAGCACGCCATTCCCCGCGGCCGGGTCAGCACCTATGGGCTCATCGCCCGGCATCTCGGTGACCTCAACGCGGCCCGGGCCGTGGGCAACGCGCTGGCCACGAATCCTTTCCCCCTCATCGTGCCCTGCCATCGCGCCGTGCGCTCCGACGGCCGCCTCGGCGGCTTCCAGGGAGGCCCGGCGATGAAACGGGCCCTGCTCGAACGGGAGGGGATCGCCTTCGATCGGGCCGGCCGGGTCGCCGTCCGTCGGTTTCACTATTCTTGATGTTTCAAGGAGGCTCACCATGGCAGAACACCCTCTTTCGACCATGCGCAAGCTCGATCCGGGATTCATGAAGCACGTCGATGACACGGACGCGCTCGTCTATTGCGACGGCGCGCTGCCGCGCCGCATCAAGCTGCTCATCGCCATGGCCTTCGACGCGGCCAACGGCGCCCCCGGCGGCGTCCGGGCCCTGGCCGAACAGGCGATGGCCGCAGGCGCCACCAAAGAGGAGATCGCCGAGGCGCTGCGCGTCGCCTTCCACCTGTCCGGCGTCGGCTGCCTCTATGCCGCCTCCTTCGGCCTCAAGGACATCCTGGGCTAGGTTCAAGATCGGAGGCTCAGCGCTCCGTTCCCGGGGCCATTTCGGGCCTTGACACCAGGCCGGAGCCTGCCTAGATTGGGAGAGGGAGGAACCATGACCATAAAGAACATCGTCGGCCTCGCCGTTCTCGCCGCGGCCGTCTCGACCCTCGTCCTGGCCGGGCTCGCTTCAGACAAGATCTCCGACGACGCCAAGGTCTACCAGACCGGGCTCGAAGCCATGAAAGGCCAGGAGCCGCAGAAGGTCCTGAACAAGCTTGCGGCCTGGAAGTTCGAAGCCATGGTCGCCTGGCTGGCGGACACGCCGGAATCGAAGGACTTCAAGAAGTTCAACAAGGGCAAGACCAAGTTCTCCAAGAAGGAGATCGCCGAGATCTTCACCCCGCTCGGGAAATTCAAGATCGCGGTCTACGGGATTCTGGTAGCCACGGATTCTGCCACCTCGGGTTCGGTCGATCAATTCGGGATGACCTCGTCGAAGGACGCTTCGCACAGCCTTCAGATCTTCACGGTCGTCCGCATCGTCTTCAGGGACGAAAAGCTCATCGATGTCCACACCTGGCCCAAGATGGAGAACTCCGAGATCGCCGGCGGGGCCTGGCGCATCCGCTAGCGAGGAAGGCCCCGGCCGGCGGCTCCGGCGCGTCTCCCTTCGCGGCGGCGCGAGCTAAAGCCTGATGGCCAGCCCGGCGCTGGCCATGAAGCCGTCGAAGATCCCGACATCGACGAGCAGGTGGACCATCTTCGTCAGGCGCGCCTTGATCCCCAGGCTGAGCTGG
>Ga0326732_1000213_pt1 | contig 14016 bp, 11 predicted proteins | sample MHFSIPfraction_4_FD_207644 | JGI IMG/M metagenome (GOLD analysis project Ga0326732, IMG submission 207644) | Lab enriched peat soil microbial communities from Michigan Hollow, Ithaca, NY, United States - MHF12FN SIP fraction | ecosystem: Environmental > Terrestrial > Soil > Wetlands > Peat...
TGTTGCCGGGAAGCCCCTTCATGAACCTGAAGGTCGGAACCAGGCCGGCCCGGTCGAACTCCATGGCTCCGTTCACAACCCCCTCCCTCCGGTGGGCGAAAACCTTGAGCTCGCCGAGGTGCGTCGTCACGATCGTCTTCACCCCGCGTTCGAGCAGCTCTTCGATGACGGCCCGGGCGATCGCGCCCCCCTCCTCGACATCGGTGCCGGCGCAGATCTCGTCGATCATGGCCAGGCTGCCAGGGCCTGCATGTTCGATGATGTGCCTGACGGCCGACAGGTGCGAGCTGAAGGTGGAGAGGTCGTTCTCGATGGACTGCTCGTCGCCGATCTCGATGAACAGGCCATCGAAGGCCGGAAACACCGAACTTTCGCTGCACGGAACCAGGTAGCCATGGCTGAGCATGCAGCTCAGGAGGCCGACCGTCTTCATGGCGACTGACTTGCCGCCGGCGTTCGGGCCGGAGATCACGAGCACCTTCTCATCCTCGCCGAGCTCCATGTCGAGGGGGAAAAGCTTCTCCTTCGTGGCCTGGTGCGAGATCAGGAGCCAGGGATGATACCCCTTCACGACCTTCAGGCGGCTGCCGCCGGTCAGCTCGGGAAGGTTCGAGGCGGTCGCGACGGCGAGCCGCGCACGGCCGTAGAGCGAATCGAAGCCTGCAAGCAGTTCCTGGTTGTGGTGCACGTCCGGAAGCTCGCTGCGCACCATGGCCGAAAGCTCCTTCAGGATACGCTCGATCTCCCTGCGCTCGGCGATCTCGAGCTCCTGGATCCTGTTGCTGACCTCGAGGGTCTCCGCCGGCTCGATGAAGACCGTCTGGCCCGTCTGCGAGTAGTCCTGGACGTAACCCGGCAGCTTATATTTGTACTCCACCCTCATGGCAAGTACCTGGCGGCCGTTCTTCAGGGCCACCGTATCCTCCATGAGCCATCCTTCGCCCTGGCAGCGCCGCAGGATGCGATCCATCCTGCGCCGGAGCGAACTCCTGGCCTCGTCAAGGTCCTTGCGGATCATGTACAGCCCATCGCTGGCCGTATCCCGGACCCGCGCCTGGTCGTCGATCGCCTGGGAAATGGCGTACTGGATGCTCTTTTCGAGCCAGAGGCGGATGGTATAGTCGTTCAGCTCCGGGTAGCGTTCGCGACTCGTGAACATGAAGCGGCGGAGCTGGGCAGCACTCTGCAGGAGATGGAAGATATCGAGCAGCCCGGCAGGATCGAGCCAGCTGTCGACAGCTTCCAGCCCGACGAGCAGGGGGCGGGTGTCGGGAAGGTGGCTGAACGGAAGAGAAAGTCCTTCAAGGAGGAACTCCTTCAGCTCGAGCACCCTGAGCAATTCCCTCCTCAGCTCCTCGCGACCCGACGGTGCCTGCAGTTCGAGAAGGCGGTCCCGTCCCATGGGCGAGATGCAGTAGCCTGCGGCGTGCCCGGCGACCTTGTCGAATTCGAGCTTTTTCAATACGATGCTGTCCATGCCGTGTCTTCAGTGGTGATCTGTCCGGTCCGCACCAGCCGTCCGTGCCGGTGCCCGGTCAATAGGGCGCCTCCAGGCGCCTCTGAAAAGTGCCATGAGCGGCCTGATTGCTGCGTAATAATTTTTCAGAGGCGCCAACAAGATAAAAAGAGAATCGCAAGCGGGGCAGTTCCTTTTTCTTTTTTTTCACGATCTTTTATTACTCTGAAAGCAGACCGAAACATTGAAACAAAACGCACTTGTATCCATGAGACTGGCAGTTAACATAGACCATATCGCGACCCTTCGCAACGCCAGGAACGAGGGCGACCCCGATCCGCTCGAAGCCGCGCTGCTCGCCGAGCGCAGCGGTGCATCCGGCATCGTCTGCCACCTCCGGGAGGACCGCCGCCACATCCGCGACAACGACCTCGAACGGGTGCGCGCATCGATTTCGACCAAGCTCGACCTCGAGATGGCCATGACGGCCGAAATGCAGTCGATCGCCATCAGGACGAAGCCCGAGCTTATCACCCTCGTGCCGGAAAAACGCGAGGAGTTGACCACCGAAGGAGGCTTTGCCATCAAGGCGCACTTCGCCACCCTGGTCGAGTTCATCAAGCCGATCCGCGACAACGGCATCCTGGTGAGCATGTTCATCGAACCCGAAGAGGAGGCGATCGCCCTCTCGAAGCAGGCCGGGGCCGACCTTGTCGAGCTGCATACCGGCCCCTACTCGCTCTGCACCGGCGACGAGGCGCTTGAACGGGAGCTGGAGCGGATCCGTTCCGCTGCACGCTTCGCCCGTGGCGAAGGGCTGGCGGTCGTGGCAGGCCACGGGCTCAGCGTCAGGAACATCGCCCCGTTCCGGGAGATCCACGAGATCGAGGAGGTCAGCATCGGCCACGCGATCATCGCCAGGGCGGCATTCATCGGCCTGCCCGCGGCCATCGCCGAAATCCTCGACATCATCCGGCGCTGACGGCATGGAGACCACGCCCCCTCAGGTAGCCATCGTACTTGCCACCGGCAACCGGGACAAGGTACGCGAAATCCGGCCGATGCTCGAAGGCATATCTCCCGTGCTGAAGGTATGGTCGCTGGCCGACCTCGGCCTCTCACCCGATATCGAGGAGACCGAGCCGACGCTGGAAGGCAACGCGCAGCTCAAGGCCGCCGAGGTATTCCGGCTCATCGAACAGCGGTTCGACTGGTTCATCGCGCTGGCCGACGACACCGGCCTGGAGGTCGATGCCCTCGGAGGCGCGCCTGGCGTCCGCTCAGCAAGGTTCGCCCCCGTTCCCGAAGGCGCTGCGCCCTCCTACGAACAGAACGTCAGTCACCTCCTGCAGTCGATGACCGTTACGACAAGCCGCTCGGCCCGATTCAGGACGGTCATCGCCATGATAGGTCGCCTGCCGCTGCCCGACGGTGGACTCATGCCGGTCGACGAAACGGTCGACGGCAGGATCGAAGGCCTCATCACGAACGAACGCCGCGGAGCAGGCGGCTTCGGTTACGACCCTGTCTTCATGCCAGAAGGTTCGTCCAGGACCTTCGCTGAAATGGGAATCGAAGAGAAGAACGCCATCAGCCACCGGGGCAGGGCTGTAGGTGCGGCCGTCGGCCGCATCCGCGAGTTGATGACCCGATGCAGCCTGTTGAAAACCCCTAACGCCGTCCGCCCATGAACATCATCCAGGCCATCGTCCTCGGCATCCTGCAGGGGCTCACCGAATTCCTCCCGATCAGCAGTTCGGCGCACCTGCGCTTCGTGCCCGCACTGCTCGGCTGGGGTGACCCCGGGGCGGCGTTCACGGCCGTCATCCAGATCGGCACCCTCATCGCGGTCCTGCTCTATTTTGCCAAAGACATCGTTTCGATCGTCGGGGCGGTAGTTTCAGGGATCCTGAAAGGCAAGCCGTTCGACACGTCGGAAGCCCGGACCGGATGGATGATCGTCGTCGGCACCCTGCCGATCGTCGTCCTGGGGCTGCTTTTCAAGAAGCACATCGAGACCACGCTCCGTTCGCTCTACTGGGTCAGCGCATCCATGATCCTGCTCGCCCTGCTGCTTTCGCTCGCCGAGCACCACCTCCGTTCGAGGACCGAGCAGGGGCTGCGAGGCAAGTCGATCAAAGAGCTCGGATGGAAAGATGCGATCGTCATCGGCTTCGCCCAGGCCATCGCGCTTATCCCGGGTTCATCACGTTCCGGCGTGACCATCACCGGAGGACTCTTCATGAACCTCGACCGTGAAACTGCAGCCCGCTACTCATTCCTCCTCTCCATCCCCTCGGTCTTCGCCGCCGGCATCTTCGAACTCTACAAGACCCGCGCCGAGATCATGGCCTCGACGCAAAGCATGCTCGACATCGCCGTGGCGACCCTGTGCGCCTTCATCGTGGGCTACCTCAGCATCGCCTTCCTGCTCAGCTACCTCCGGCGCCACACCACCACGGTCTTCATCGCCTACCGCCTGCTGGTCGGCACCTTGCTGATCGTGCTGATGGCCACCGGCAGGCTGATGCCCTGACGCGGTAATTCCCCGGGAGCGCCGAGCCCCAGCTCGGCATCCTCTCCAGGAAATGAATCAGGCATTTATTTATCAATCAAGTAGTTACGAGTTTCGCGCAGGCATCCACAAAGCAACGGCGCATCTCAGAATGTTGAGCCTTCGGCTCCATTGCCATCCCGAAAGCGTAAGGGATGGAGCTCCATGTATTTACTTGTCAACCTCCTCCTTTCGAAGCTTCCCGCAACTTTCAGGCTGAAAAAAATATTGTTATACCTGTCAGCCAGCAGGGAAAATTTTGTTATATACTGAGATAGAAAAAACACATAACACCAAACATTCGGCCATGCCATACAGCTCGTCAGGTGTAGGGCATAATGGCTTTGAAAGAGCAGACTTACACATACACACCAAATGTTCCGACGGCATCTTCACGCCGGAAGAGATTGTCCAGAAGGCGGTCAAGGCCGGCCTGAAGGGGATAAGCATCACCGACCATGATTCCGTCGCAGGCATCGACAAAGCAAAGCCATTAGCACAACAGACCGGCCTCGAGCTTATTCCCGGTGTAGAAATGAGCTCAGCCTACAAAGGGTATGACATCCATATCCTCGGTTATTTCTTCGATTATCAGCATTCCGAGCTGAAAAGGTACCTGGACCTCTGCCGCCGTCTGCGCACCGAACGGGCAGAACGGATGGTCCAGAAACTTGGAAAGATGGGCGTCAAGATCGAGATCGAACAGATCATCATGAAGGCCCAGAACGGCAGCGTGGGGCGGCCCCATATCGCAGCCGTGCTCCAGGACGGAGGCTTTGTCAAAAGTTTCAGCGAGGCGTTCAGCAAATACCTCGGATCGCACAGCCCCGCCTACGTCAAGAGCATCGAAACCCACCCCGAGGAGGTCATCAGGCTCATCAACGAAGCATCGGGCCTGTCATTCCTCGCCCATCCGGCACAGAACGTGCCCGACGAGATCCTCAGGCAGCTCATCTCCTTCGGCCTCGACGGCCTCGAGATCATCCACCCTTCGCACGACACCTACCGGCAGAACTACTACCGGGAGATCGCCAACGAATACTTCCTGCTCTTTTCCGGCGGGTCGGACTACCACGGCCTCAAGGACCAGGAGGACAACTTCGGACAGACCTGGATCCCCTACGAATGGGTCACCAAGATGAAAAGCAGGCTGCTGCATCCAGACAAGTGACGGGCATGACACGGCCGGGTTCGATTCAAGGTGCGGAACATTTTTTCGGACGCACCCTGAAGAAAAGAGCAAGTTTTGCTATACTTGCACCTCACATTAGAGTGTCCGCGCTCGAACGGGAGCGATTTTTCGACGACCAGACGATAAAACCATGGCGGTGACCAGCCCCTCAAACAAGAAAGAGATGTACGAGCTCCGGCTGAAGGAGTTCCTGCTCACCATGCAGGAGTTCTTCTACTTCGTGGTCCGGGCCTTCTCCACCATGCCGAAAGTCAAACGATACTGGAGGGATGTCCTCGACCAGGCCGTCATCTGCGGCGTCGAATCGATCCCTATCGTCCTGGTCAGCTCGATCTCCATCGGTGGCCTCATGGCCATGGAGGTCGGCAACCTTCTCGAGGATTTCGGGGCGAAGACCATGCTTGGACGCTCCACCTCCAACGCCGTGCTGCGTGAACTCGGCCCTCTGCTGATGGGGCTGATGCTCGCAGCACGCTACGGCTCAAGAAACGGTGCCGAACTCGGCGCCATGCAGATCTCCGAACAGATCGACGCCTTGCGGGCATTCGGCACCGACCCCATAGCCAAGCTGGTCATGCCCAGGCTGGTGGCGGCGCTGCTGATGTTCATGCCCCTGGTGGCGCTTTCGGATTTCGCCGGCCTGCAAACGGCGGCATATGTGGCTGAACATTATCACAAGATAGATCCCGGAATGTTCTGGAATTCGATCTACCCGAAGCTCGCTCCCAAAGACTTCGTCGTCAGCTTCCTGAAAGCTCCGGTATTCGCCATCATCATCACACTGGTCAGCAGTTTCAACGGTTTTTCCGCCCGTGGCGGCACAGCAGGCGTCGGAAGGTCGACCATCAAGGGAATCGTGGTCTCTTCAGGCCTGGTGCTAGTCGCCAACTTCTACGTCTCGAAGCTCGTGCTCGATTTCATGCATTAACGAAAATGATCGAACTCAGAAACGTCACCCTGAAATACGGCGAGAAAGTAATCCTCGACAAGGTCTCGCTGACGGTCATGAATAACACCATCAAGGCGGTGCTTGGACCCAGCGGCGTCGGCAAGAGCACCATCATCAAGCTCATGCTCGGGCTGATCAAGCCGAACAGCGGGCAGGTGTTCGTGGACGGCGTCGACATCACCCCGCTCAAGGAGACCGATCTCTACCCGATACGGAGGAAGATGGGAATCGTCTTCCAGGGCAACGCCCTCTTCGACTCCATGAGCATCAGCCAGAACTTCAGCTTCTTCCTCAGGGAGAACCTGCACCTCCCCGAGGATGAGATCGAGCGCCGTGTCATGGAGCAGATCCGCTTCGCGGGCCTCGAGGGCTACGAAGATCAGCTTCCCGAAAGCCTCAGCGGCGGCATGCGCAAGCGTGTGGCCATCGGCAGGGCGCTGATCTTCAACCCCAAGATGATCCTCTTCGACGAACCGACGGCGGGCCTCGACCCGGTCAGTTCGAAGAAGATCCTCAACCTGATCGCCGACCTCCGGCAAAACAGCAACCTCGGCGCGGTGTTCGTCACCCACATCATCGACGACGTTTTCGCCATCGCCGACGAAACGGCCGTCCTGTACCAGGGAAAGATCATTTTCGACGACCTGACCAGCAAACTGCACGAGTCCGACCATCCATTCATCCGGTCTATCCTGTCGGACAAGATCCTTGAACTTTAATACCCCAAGATCCCGGACACACCATGAAAAACCTGAAAGAACTTAAGTGGAGCGACCTGAAGACCGGCATCTTCTTCGTACTCGGCCTCGGGTTCGCAGCTTACCTCGGGCTGGTGATCGGCAAGAACACCAGCATGTTCACCGGTGTGACCACCATCAGCATCCTGACCAAGAACGTCAACGGCCTGGCCGAAAACAACTTCGTCTCCATCTCTGGCAAGAGGATCGGCACCGTCTCGAAGCTCAATTTCACCACGAAGCACGACTCCCTGTACGTGATCGCCGACCTGAAGTTGCGGAACGAGTTCGCCAGTCTGGTCACGAAGGACTCGAAAGCGGTCATCCGTTCGCTGGGCATCCTCGGTGACAAATATGTGGACATCACCACCGGTACCGGACCGTCGGTCAAGGATGGAGACTTCATCCGGCTTGAAAACGAAGAGGGCCTTGCCGGCCTGACCTCGAGCGCATCCGAGACCATCACCAAACTCAACACCCTGCTCGATAACCTCAACAAAGGCAAAGGCCCTGCGGGGCGCCTCATCTCAGACGAGAAGATGGGTAACGAACTGAACGAGACCATAGCCAACCTTCGTAAAACCTCTGCCGAACTCTCGAAGGTCAGCGCCGACCTCTCGAAGGGGAACGGCCTCCTGCCCAGGCTGATGAAAGACAAGGCGCTGGCAGACAACACCGCCCAGACCCTCGAGAACCTGAAGTCCACCACTGCGAAGCTGAACAGCAACGAGGGCACCCTCGGCAAGCTGAGCTCCGATCCGGCGCTTTACGACAACCTGAACCGGACCATGACCTCGCTCGACTCGCTCCTGACCGACCTGAAGAGGAAACCCGGAAGATATGTCAAGTTCTCGCTCTTCTGACCCCGGCCTGCAGAGCCCGATGAAGGCGTTCCGCAGGCTCGCCGCAACCCTGCTTGCCGTGATCTCCCTATCGGGGCTGCTCCCTGCAGCAGCCTCCGCCACCGACTTCTCCCCTCTCGAAAAGGTCATGGGACGCGCCGTAAAAGACAGTGTCTTCCCCGGCGCCAGCATCGCGATCATCCACCACGGCAAGGTCGTGTTCCACCGCGCGTTCGGCAGCCTCACCTACGACCCGCACAGCGCCCCTGCCGACACCTCGACGATCTACGACGCCGCATCCCTGACCAAAGCCGTGGCCACCACGAGCATCGCCATGCAGCTCGTCGAGCGCGACTCCCTCGACCTCAGGGCCCCCGTGAGCAGGTACCGTCCGGGCTTCGCCGCCAACGGCAAGGGCCGGGTCACCATCGAGCAGCTCATGCGCCACATATCGGGACTGAGGGCGCACCGCTACTTCGCCGAAACCTGCAGGACCCCGGAGGAGCTCTTCCGGGCCATCGACCTCGACACGCTGACCTGTGCGCCGGGCACGAAAACCGTCTACAGCGACCTTAACTTCATGCTGCTCGGCAGCATCGAAGAGTGGTTGACCGGGAACAGCCTCGCAGCGAACTTCCATGTACGCTTTTCAGGACCGCTCGGCATGGCATCGACCATGTTCACCCCTCCCGACACCCTGCGGCCCCGCATCGCCCCGACCGGCGAGGACGGAGTGTGGAAGCTGGACCGCCCGAGGCCGCTCGTCAACGACCAGAACGCGGCCCTGCTCGGCGGCGTATCGGGCCACGCGGGCCTCTTCACGACGACCGGTGACTTGAGCAGGCTGGTCAGGATGCTCATGAACGGAGGGGTGCTCGACGGCAGAAGGTACATGAAAGCTTCGACGGTCGAAGCATTTCTCAGGAAGGGCGACGCCTCTAGGGCGCTCGGCTGGGACCTCGTCACACCTGGCGGCAGCTCGTCGGCGGGCTCGAAATTCTCGGCATCCTCCTGGGGCCACCTCGGCTTCACCGGTACCAGCATCTGGGTCGACCCGAAACGCAAACTCGCCGTCATCCTGCTGAGCAACCGCGTCTGGCCCAGCCCCGACAACATCCGGATCCGCAAATTCCGCCCCCTCCTCCACGACACCGTCGTAGAGTGCATCGACGCGGGAATCTGAACAGCGCGGGCAAAGGAATGGACTTGATGGACGGTATGGACATCATGGACTGAATGGACGCCCGCAAACAACCGCTCAAGAGTGACTGAGGCGGAAACCGATCCTACACTCAGAAGTCCAGACTTGTCGGAACGACGGTCATTCGGACCTTTCCCGCATTCAATCACCCAGGGCTGAAGCCCTCCTGAATATGGTACGTCAAACTACCGGCAGGATGGCGATATGATCGTCGTGAGCGGGTTCAGGGCGAGGCGGCTGGAGCGCAGAAACCGGAATGTATACGTAGTGCATGAGGATTTCGAGCACCAATCAAGCCGCTAATAAAGCGGCGCGAGTGTCAGTACGAAGCCATCAACCCGCGCAGCAGATCAGATCGCCATTACTAAGCAAAAATGCCTTGCATCGGCACGATAGGCAGCGCTGTCTGCCGGAGGGACTCTTTCGCCGCAATGGCGTTGGCCGCCATGCGCCCCGTGAACGCAGACGCCTCCATGAGGAAGACCGGCGCTTCCGTGCTTACCCAGTCACCGGCGAGGAAGAGGTTGGAGAAGGGGGTCTCGACGCCCGGCCTTGAAGCGTGGTCGCCCGGCGCCCAGCGGGAGAAGTTGGACTGCATCATGAAAATTTCGTGCAGGATTTTCGCTCCCCGGCTCTCCGGGAACATCTCGTGCAGTTCTTGCAGCATGGTTTCACGGATTTCCGCTTCGGGACGCACCTGATCGGGCGCGATGGCATAGGCGTGCAGCTCGGCCACGCATCCGCCGCTCTTCCTGGCCCAGCGGGCGAACGGCTCCTGGAAGCTCGAGTAGAGGGAGATCGAATCAGTGTAGGTGTAACCGGAAACCGTGTAGAAAGGATATCTGGCGGCCTTCAGCGGACGGTCGAGCCAGACCCTCCAGACTGCGTAGGGATCGGCCTCGCCCAGCAATGCGACCTGCTTCCCGAAATCGGGGTTCACGTCCCCGGCATCGCGAAGCAGCGTCTTCGTCCCCCTGACGTTGGAGGCCACGACGCAGTAGTCGCAAGGCAGGGCCTCCGGGCCGGATACGGTCACCGGGGCGTCAGCCGGTTTCCCGCGCTCCAGTACGAGGAGCTCCCCATCCTCCCTGACCTGCAGCGCGGCAAGAGGGGCTCCGGGAGGTCCGCTGACAGGCTTGCCGTCGTCGTCGAACCGGCCTGCGTGGCAGGGGCACAGGAATCCGCCGGCCTGTCCGTCCGGCCTTACCGGGCAGCCCATGTGCGTACAGCGGGCATCGAGAGCCACCCACGAATCTCCGCGGCGTGAAAGCAGCAAAGGCGTGCCGTCCTCGGACTTCAGCTCGAACCACCCGGACTCGGGCACCGCTGCCTTGCCGATCGTAGCGACCGCTTCCGGTTCACCGCTCGAAGCACCGTCAAGCCGGACGGAAGTGACCCGTCCCCCCTGCAGTTCGAGCCCGTCCACACGAGTCCCCTTCAGCACCTTCACCCCCAGGGCCGCCAGTTTCTTCTCCAGCGGATCGATCAGCCCGCTCATGCAGTCGCGGGTAGTGATCCTGAAGCCGAGCCCCTCCGGGCTGCCCATGAAATAGAAGTGGAAATAGCGCATCGCCTCGGCCGCCGAGAGCACCTCCATGCGGTTCATGGTAGCGTCGGCGAACGGATGCAGCACAGTATTGACGAACGCCGGAAGCACCTCACCGCGCCGGCAGTAGGTCATGAAGTCGATGCCGTCGTACTGCTTGAAGGTGCGGCCGTATTGGTAACGGAACATCTCGATGAGCGGCGGGAGCCCGCGGTAATCCTTCAGGAATGAGGCGATATCGAGGGTGCGGGACTGTTCGACAACCGACAGGATGTTCAAGGGGAAAAGCTTCGGTGTCTGGCCGAACATCTCTACCGCCTTGCTGTGGAACAGCACGGGATAGCCCGGCGATGGGGTGAACACATCTTTGTGAACGCCCGCCGAGGCGAACATCTCGTTCAGGTTGTAGTACTGGTCAAAGAAGCCATGGAACCCGTGCTCCACTGGAAAGGTTTCGCCGAGTGCATCGATGTTCCAGCCGGTAAGCTTACCCCCGAGGGAGGAGGAGGCCTCGACAAGGGTGACCTCGAAATTCCTTCGCGCAAGCTCCATAGCCGCGCTGATGCCCGCAAGGCCGCCGCCAACCACCACCGCCTTTTTGGGAGACTTCAGCTTGTCGGGCAGCGCGGCAGACCCCTCGGCAGAGCCTTTGCCGTACAGCTCTTTCCGGGGCTGGTAATAACCGACCAGGCCAGCCGTGCCGGCAGCGAAGACCCCTGCGCCGATGCCTGCGCGTTTCATGAAAAGCCTGATGAAGTCGCGTCGGTCCATGGTGCTGAAGGAAAGGGATTCGTGGCGGATCGTGCTGTCAATCAATATATTTAACAATAATTACAGCTACCGCCAACCGCGCCGGCCTTTCGTCGGACATCATTGCTTACCATGGACAGGCTCCCGGCACCGATCAAAGCGTCGATCAGGCAGAAAGCCCTGGAGCTCGGCTTCAGTGCCTCCGGGTTCGCCGCCGTCCGGCCGCAAGCTGTCGCCATGGAGCACCTGAGGCAGATGGTCGCCGAAGGCAGGCACGGCGAAATGCATTACCTCGAAACCGGCATGCCGGAGCGCGAAGACCCCTCCCTGCTTCTCCCTGGGGTAAAGACGGTTCTCTCCGTCGCCATTCCCGGCCCGACGCTCTCCGCCCAAAGCGAGGATTCAGGCATCTTCAGCGCGCACGCCACCATCCCCGACTACCACAAGGTCGTGAGGAACCTCCTGCTCGAACTCCTCGAATACATCCGTTCCGTGGCCGGCAAACCGGTCGAGGGCATCGCCTGCGTCGACGGAGCCCCGGTGCTGGAAAAGGCCTGGGCCGAAACCGCCGGCATCGGCAGGACCGGCAAGAACACCCTCCTCATCGTCCCCGGCGCCGGCTCTGCAATCTTCCTCGGCGAACTGCTGCTCGACCTCGACATCGAACCCGACGAACCCATGGAGTGGGACACCTGCGGCGCCTGCACCGCCTGCCTCGACGCCTGCCCCACCGGCGCCCTCACGGCTCCCGGAAGTCTCGACGCCCGACGCTGCATCTCCTGCCTCACCATCGAACTGAAGCGTGAGTTCACGGAAGAGGAATCCGCCATGACTCCTCCCTGGCTCTTCGGCTGCGACCGATGCATGGCCGCCTGCCCCCACAACCAGCAGAGAAACGTAACACCCCATCCGGCATTCGTGTCCATTCCTGACATCGCGGAATTGACCGCCGAAAAAGTGCTCAAACTGACAGGATCAACCTTCAAAGAGCTTTTCGCCGGCACACCGGCAATGCGGCTGGGGTTGAAGCGGCTGAAGAGGAATGCGAGGGCAGTGGTGGGGAAAACAGGGAACTGAGGGGTACCGGAGACTGGAGAATAACTCGAAACCGACATGAAGGGACAATCACAAGTTCATGTTTTCATGAACGTCCCTGTCCTGCTTGCCATTTCTCAAGGATTGATATAAATTAATTATCACGACACAAAGGCGCTCATCGCCCAAAATACACGACATTTCTATGATCAACCATGAGGACATCGCAGAAAAAGACGACAACCGATGACTCGCTGATCCTCTATGCCGAGCTGACTGATGCCGAAATCAGGGCTGCACAACGTCGAGTGAAAGCCGGTGAGTTGAAACGCATTGTCACAGGCGTTCTCAGCGCCAGCCCTGTCGAAGAGTGGCCGGCGATTATTGCTTTGCACAGAATGCGGGTACTTGCCGCGCTCTTTCCTGGTGGGGTCATCGGCTACCGAAGCGCCTTCAGCGGAGGCATGCCTGTTGACGGTGTGATGCATCTCAATTACAGCTACAACAGGACCCTCCAGTTGCCTGGGTTGACCATTGCCCTGATCAAGGGGAAGGGAAACGTCGCCGGCGACCAGCCCATGTCAGGAAAAGAGCTTTTTTTCCCCTCCCAGGCCCGCATGCTGATGGAGAACCTCACCGTAAGTCGTGGAAGCATAAAAAAAGCTGTGGGTCGCGTCGCCGTCGAAGAACGGCTGGTCAGCATCCATGATGCCAGAGGTCCGGAGGCCCTCAACCGTATCAGGGATGACGCGCGTGCTATCGCCCCCCTCCTCGGTTTTGAGAGAGAGTTTCACCTGCTGAACGAACTCATCGGAACCATTCTGGGCACGAAAAGCGCTGAACTCAATACGGCTGCCGGATTGGCTTTGGCCTCGGGCACACCATATGATTCACGACGCCTTGCCCTTTTTGAATCGCTCGCTGCGACATTGCGTACCATCCCGGTCATACAAAAACCATCGCCGGCCATAACCGGAAGAGCCCGAATCAACTTTGCCTTCCTTGAGTCCTATTTCAGCAATTTCATCGAGGGAACGGAATTCGATGTCTCTGAAGCAATGCAAATCGTGCTTGAAGGAAAAATCATCGATCAACGCCCGAAAGACTCCCATGACATTCTCGGCGTCTTCAGGCAAGCCTTCGATCCAGGGTGGTCGAATCAGGCGATGGCAACGGGTGAAGGCATCGTGCACCAGTTGCGGCAGCGCCATGCCGATCTCATGAAGGAACGCCCCGAGACCTCTCCCGGCGATTTCAAAGACCGGGATAATTTTGCAGGCAACACCACCTTTGTCTCTCCGAAACAGGTGCGGGGAACATTGATCGAGGGCAGCAAACTCCTGCCGTCGGTTCCACCCGGAATGGCAAGAGCATTACTTGCGATGTTCATCATCTCGGAAGTCCATCCCTTTATCGATGGGAACGGCAGACTCGCACGTCTTGCAATGAACGCAGAATTGTCCGTTGTCAATGCAAGCAGAATCATTGTGCCGACGCTCTTCAGGGAAGAGTACCTGGATTGCCTGCGCGTACTCACCCGGCAAGGCAAGGCCGAACCGTACATCACCGCCATGCAGAAAATCCACCAATGGACGGCTTCATTCGACTATTCAGATCTTGATCAGGTGATTGACCGGATGAAGCGTTGCAACGCATTCGAAAAATCCCGCAAGCAATACCAACTGCTTGACCCATCCGACCTCTGAACCGGTTTACGTCCAGGCCAATGCAAATTATCTCAGTCACTTACATCC